>TARA_B100001057_G_scaffold451529_1_pt1 | contig 12096 bp, 13 predicted proteins | sample TARA_B100001057 | Tara Oceans TARA_B100001057 (sample SAMEA2621839) | marine metagenome | biome: marine biome (ENVO:00000447); feature: surface water layer (ENVO:00002042); material: "saline water (ENVO:00002010), including plankton (ENVO:xxxxxxxx)" | depth 5 m | reverse complement strand
ATGAGTTTACATGATTAATGTTTTTGTTCCTTTAGATATCAGCACCTATGCTAATAAATTTTTTATAGATCTTGATAAAATGGATCGAATGAAAAGTGAACTATCATTTACACCTGCAGATTACATAGAGCATGACATTTTTCACGTTTTGACAAGGTCACCGATGTACAGTAGCAATTTGGACTTTTCACAATACGGTAAGAAAGTAACATTAAGTCCTTTTAGACTTGCACTTGCTGATTTAGACTTGCTTGACCAAGTTGAAAGACGACTTACTGATTCTTATGGTGAGGAAGTTGCTGTTCATGTTACAATGAGTGAACACTTAGCAAGTATAATGTCCAGAGAATTTTGGTTACGGGCAGTTCCTAATTTTAATCTTGTGATTTCAGATGTATGGGAGCCTGAGTTTTTGGATCATGATCCAAAATTATCAATGTATAATGTTTTTGAATACATTAAACAAAGTGTTGACCAAAGTGCTCCATTCAAAGTAAATCTTGTTAAACCAAATTCACATGATGGTTTACAAAAATGGCTTACTTTAAATAAAATACCTGCAAGTGTTGTAAATTTTGAGTATTTTCTGTATGACACTTGGGTACAAAGTGGTGTAACCTACGCAGGGTCTAAGTTAGATAAGGAAACAACTTACAAGTCTAAGACATTTTTTGACCTGCAACGTAAAACTGAGAAAACAAAGGACATCTTGCTGTTAAATCGCACCTACAAAGCACACAGAGTCGCTGTAGTAAACGATTTATATAAAGATGGGTATTTGGATAACAGTTATTTTAGCCTGCAGGAAATTAGGGATAGTAGCGAAGCACCAGAATTATTGGAAGATTACGAATTACCCATATTAGCCGATAGCGAACCAGACACAAATATTGGTCCTGACGGGTTCATGCAACATGATTCGGTGGCAAATTACGATTGGATACTAAAATCCAAGTTATATGTTGGCACAGAAAGTTATATGTCTGTTGATTCTCAAATTTTACAACAAGGATACACAAAATACCCAATTCGATTCGTTAGTGAAAAGGTATATAAGCCTTTGGCATGGGGTATGCCTTTCATTATTTTAGGGAATGCCAGAACTTTACTTAGAATCAGGCAATTAGGCTTCAAAACATTTGATGGATTAATCGATGAGTCGTATGATTTGGAAGATGACCCCAAGATTAGGTATGACATGGTGTTAAATGCCATTAAAAGTTTCATAGATAGTCCGCCAGACAGTGAAAAACTCATGAAAATATGTAAATTCAATTTAGATATGTTTTATGACACTGATTTTCAACTAAATCAGTTTAGTGAAATGGCAAATTCGTGTGTAAACAATTATTATAACTTTAGAAGGACTGTCGATAACGAATTTAATCAGTAAAGGCACCGATTACTTTTTCTACATTCGCTATATCATCATATTATTGAGTTATTCGAGCAATTAAGGGTGCCATCCTCTTCATAACTCAGAATGGTTTAACCATTCAATCTCCTTTTTGTCAAGTTATTCGTTGATAGTCGTTAAGTTCGCATGTTGCACTATTGGCTTCATGCTCTCTTACGGTTACTCTTTGAACCCAGCATCTTCCATCAGTCAATTCTTTCACTATTTCGTCTGCTTTGTCAAATGCCATTTCGGCAAACCGCTCACAACCTGTAGAAGATACTATTCTTAGGTCTACCAAATCCTTTTTTGCTAAATCTACGAATGTATCCATTTCAGGATCGTCTTCGGCTACCAAATAAGTATGGTCAAAAGTGTGTTTCAACCATTCTTTCAGTGGCTTTAGTCCCCCAAAGTCCACTATCCAGTTACGATCATCAAGTTCGTCGCCACCAAAAGTGAATTCAAACTGTAATGCGTAACCATGGATTAAATTACAATGGCTATCTGCTCGCCATTGCCTAAATGCACAGGAATGACCTGTTGCATGTGTATATGTTTTACCAGAATAAAAACGTTTCATTTAATGTGCCTCAATAATTTACAAATTATAAGGTTTATTTAGGCAAAAGTCAACCTGTTTTTATATAATTCCGGCTTCTTCCTCTGACATTTTGATATGACCTTCTCTGATTAACTTTTTACGATTAGCCATATGCTTGTCTTGTATTTCTTCTTTGCTACCACCAAAGTATGCAACTGCATGACCTTCCTCAACTAATATGTCGGTTACTAATCTGCCGTCGTCAGTTACAAAATCACCAAGAATACGACCAAACTTGCCTTTCATGTCTTCGCCTTTTTTATTAATTTGTGTTTTGAGGATTGGACCAGATCGGCCACCGATTAGTTCTTTGAGTCTAGCCGAACTGGCCTTACCAAATACTTTTTCTACTTTATCTCTAGTTCGACTTTCTGGGGTGTCGATACCCATTATGCGTACTCTTTCGTCCTTGAGGACAATACCAAAACCTAAATCTATATCTACGTCTACTGTGTCGCCATCAACAACTCTGAGTACTTTACATCTATACTCGTACATTGTTTTACTCCTACACCCACCTACGGGATTATAAGAGTATTTATCGTTTTACTGGGACTTATGAAAGGTGTGATTATCTATTTGGACAACTTGGACATAGTGGTTTGCCCAGTATGGTTGTGCTATATTATGATTAAAGTAATGAGTAGCACCGTCTGTAATATCAGGTAAATTACCTTCAATCATTTGTGTTGCAATTTGTAAACTTTCTTCCCATGCTAACATATGGCTTTTAATAATTTTGCCATCTGCTGTTTTAAGAACTATGTCATCTGACTTACCATCACAATACCAACTAAATTGACATTTGTGTCTTGCTGGAACTTCATTACCTCTCCAATTAACATACATCTGTGCTTGATATACAACACCACAATATGTATTAGGATATTTTGTGCTGTCTACTCTATTGTGGGTTACATTAGCAACTGCTACTTTACCAGCAAAACTTTCACCTCTTGCTTCATGGTATATGTTTGTGGCCAAACAATGCATTTGGTTAATATCAACAACATTGGGTTCTGATATAGTTACTGTTTGTTCAACAGATATTACTTCTGGTTTAACTGCATATATGCCATATGCATTCCATCCTACTACGAATGCTAGTAGAAAAGTTAAGGTCAAATTTCTTATTACTTTCATCATACTCTTGCCCTTTTATGAATACATTATAACAAATTTGTGTTAATGTGTCAACTATTTATGAGTTTGTGTCCTCTGCAATATGTACTCTTTTTCTTAATGAAGTACTGCTAAAACTGTGATCTCTGCCGTTATATACTATTTTACTGCCTCTTTGTTTGGCAATATCTTTACCTGTAAAATCCTTAGTTTTATATTCATCACCTAATACTCTGACATCTATTGGTAATGTTAAAAGCAAGTCTACAAGATCTTGCTCTGTGTTGTAAATTACAATTTCGTCTACATATTTTACAGCCGCTAATTGTATTTGCCTTTCTACAATAGTTTGCACAGGTGCATTTTTTTCAGGTCTATCTAATGTAGGATCATTTTGTAAACCAACAATAAGATAATCGCAATGATGTTTTGCTTCTTCTAACATTGTGATATGTCCTGCATGTAACAAATCGAATGTACTGCATGTAAATCCAATCTTTCCGCAATCCTTGTAATTTAGTTTCATACTATGTGTTGTTCTCTGCTTTTTTCTGCTGTATATACTTTACCTGTTTTTCTACCGTAGTAGATATCTTTGCTGATACCTTTAGTACCACCGTTGCCTTTAGTAACTATTATAATCATTTGGCATATTGCAATAAAAACAGGAATCATTATTGCAACTATTATAACTCCATCTATCATTTGTATTCAACTCCTACGGCCATGCCGTTATCTTGAACAATATTTATATGTTCAAAATCAAATTCTTCTCCTGTTATTTGTTTCCAAAGTTGCCATTGTGTCATAACAGTTTTGTCTGCACCTCTAGTTCCGTGTAGGTGCATTATTTTTGCATCATCTATACTAGCACTATTCCATGCTTCTATTTCTGCAATGTATTGTTCATGGTAAATTGCCTGTGGTACAGCATTCATCATTTGAAAATTCATAGTGGCATCATGCCAGTTGCTTACATCTTTATTTTGGCTATACATCATTTCATTAAATATAATTTGTTCTGTACCCCAAATATTGTAATCCCAATCCTTTGCATATTTCCAACCTAAATCCCAAACGTCTTTTGCCATGGCACTTGGATAGTATCGGACACCTGCATTGAAATAATGTTGGTGCTGTAATCCATATTTGTTCTTTGCATCATTACCGCCAAGTGTTTTTGGGTCAGTGTAATTAAACATTTGAAAATTATCTAATTGATCAAATACATTTACTGGCTTTAACATTATAGTATCTAAATCTAAAAATAGGATATTGTTACTACCATTATCCCACATTTCAAATACTTCGCCAAAGTTTTTATCAAATACTTCTTGGTAACTGTCTACTTCATTTTCAATTATTTCAAAATCCCAGTCGCCTTCTAAAAACACTTCAACACTTTCGCATAATATATCACACATACTAGAATATAGTTTAAAGGTGTTATCGGCACCTTTTTCTTGGTTATATTCCAGTTTATCGTTGTTCTTAATACGGCATAATGCCATACTAACTATATTTGCCATATATGATTCCTATTATGTGTCATATTTAACTGTTTTTCACCTCTTTTAAAACACTTTAAGGCAGATCCTGTAAATATATTATGTAAATGAGGTTGTGATAAAATTCTCACAACCTTTAACAATTTGAGTCCCTCTGATGAAACTCTAAGATACACGATATCAGAATACATCCACCTCATTTACTTTATTCGTTTCAACTGCCCTTTCATATAGTTGCTCACTAGCCAAATTCTTAGCCTTAGCCTCGCATTGTATATCAAAGTTGTCCCAAAAACTTAATGCCCAATCGTTTGCATCGTTGTTAGGATAGAAATCAGAGTGTGCTCTAAGTTTTTGTTTTTTGCAACCTATATCGAGTAAAGTCTGTAATTCATGCAAAGTGTCATGTCTACTTCCTGATTCAAGCAAGGATGGTTCTGGTAACCATTCATCCCTGCTATAACTATAATGGAGAGTAGGCCTAACACCCCTCCAACTATCAATAACCATTTTAACGCGGTCGTCGTCTGCTTGTATATATTCTTCATCTCTTATCCAATGGTGGTGAATGTCTAATACCAATGCTACATGATCTTTCAGTTTAAGACTTTCATCAAGTCCCCAACACATTTCATCATTTTCTATAGCAATGGTGTTCCTTGCTTCAGGAGACAGCATTGGTAATACATCTATAATACCTTGATATCCCTTTCTGCCCGATATATGAACATTGAGTTTCATGTCCATAAATTCTTTGCCGTAACCCATCCAACGTGCCATGTTGGCATGGTATTCAAATTCGTCTATACTTCTTTCTACAACATCTGGTTTATCACTAGCCAGTACGCAAAACTGGCCAGGATGGAAACTAATACGCACATCAAGATCACGAGCCAATTGGCCAATCTTGGAGAATCCTTTCTCCAGCATTCTGATATTATCAGGATCGTCCCAAAGGTAGCGATAGTTTGGCTCAGTAGCCATAGGTATTTGATTACTTCCAAGTCTTACCATCCTTATATTTTCTGGTAAACTACCTACATATTCAACAAGATTGTAGGCACTTTTCATATTGTGTGTTACAATTTCTAACAGTTTGTCTTCTGCTACTTGTTTGTCTTGTCTTTTACACCAAGCCACAGTGGTGCCTCTTTCAGTAAAGTTTTGTTGTTTTTCTTTTAATATTTTTGGCTTTTGTGTTTGATCGGGATCTAAGTATTTACAACAAAAACCAATTCTTTTTATACTGTCATCAAACATCATATATTTTTAGAAATGTTGAAATATGTTTTGCTTCATAAATGTGTGTTCTTTCATTTTTAAACTTTGGTTGTACATCTTCTAATGAAGTAAAATGTTTATATAAATGTTCAGATATTTTTTCAACTTTACGTTCTGGATAATGCAAAGCCTCTCCGTTTTTATATACTTCATAAAATGGCTTATACATATCTACTCTACCTAGGTGACTAGTATCGCCTGTCATATTGTATCTAGTTACACCATTGAATAATGCAGGTGTTTCATATAATGTTATATCCACTAGCATATTATACTGGTTAAGGCTCGTGTTTGTCAAGTCTATAATAGTTTTACCTGCTTGGTCTGTGGGCTCGCCTATGATAGCAATATCTATATCCCATGTAGGTAAATGGGGGAATGCACCATGCATAAAAATATCATGCCTTGGAAACGCATCTACTAGATGTTCTTTAGCATATTCACAAAAAGTTTTAACATCAGGTGGGTTCCAGGCGATGTCTGTTTCTATGTAATCGCCGGCTTTGTAACTAAATTTTTCTTTATCTGATTCAGGTACCATTTTAACCAATCTGTTTTAATAAGTGTGTCATAATTTTCATTACATATATCTCTTGTTCTTCTGTATATGTCGCCTACATTTTCTTTAGATAAATTATAACACAATTCAACAACCTGGTCAACTCTTTTTTTAGGTGTATCTGCTTCAAAATAGGACTCTGACCATAAACTATCAAATGTTTTGAACCCCATCTCTTTTAGATACTTATCAGCATGTTTGCCTTTACCAATTAGAGAAATAAACGGCCTTTTGTGTTTTATAGGTTTTATAATCTTTGCAGTATAATACATAGTGTTGCCTATTTTTTCATCAACATCAGACCATTTGCTTTTATACACACTAGGTATAGTACTTGCAAAAGTATCTACTGTAATAGTAATTGCACTATCAATAAAAATTTCTTGGTCTACATTATTACTGTCTTTTATAAAGGAACCATCGACATATAAATTTGAATCTAGCACATTCTCAGGATAATCATTGTGTACTTGCAAATGTTTCATTGTTCTGGGGATTTCACTTTCACAAAAATCCAAAAAGTCATTTGTGTAATGATGTTGACGATGTATTTCTGTATTAACATTTCTGTAAGCAGACCAATGCGTATTTTTAAGCAAGTCTTGTCTGTATAAACCATTAAGTAACAAATACCTGTCATAGTGATAATTTCCTGCCAGAAAATTAAAGTGTTTTGTTGGCTGTTGATCAGCAACCTCTTTTATATAGTTGTGGTTTATCAAACTTACAGGCAAGTGTACATGTATAAATGGACTGTTTAAAGGTGATAGACTTGTTTCAGATATTACTACAGTGGCTGGGTCTATGTTTGCACTATTACAATACTGCCATAACTGTTCTATATCTGCTTTTTGAAAGTTCTCACTTTGTTTTAAAGCAAATGGTAAGTCTAATTCGTAAACGTCAATTAAATTATTTTCAGCAAAAAACCTTTTGATAGTATGCTGTCTGGACTCAGATAAGTTAGATAAAATTGGCATGTGTATATTTAATTGGTAACCACCACCAATTATCCAAATTACGATAAATACTTTTATCAAATACAAACACACATATTAATAACCGGTTAAAAATAAGTGGAGAAATTATATGGCAGACACTAAGAATTATGGAATTAAAGGTGTAGGCGCCAATATCGAATTAGGCAAAAGAGGTAATACGATTGAGAGCAATAGCGGCAACGTTATTCTCAAGACTACCGCTGGAGCATTAGCCACAATAGCAGGAGCAAACGGTACTGCTTCTAGTCACTTTGTTACAAAGGCACAGTTAGATGCTGGCGTGGCGGGAAGTGCAGACGGATTCCAAATAGGTTTGGGAGACGTTACGGCACATGGTGACGGAAGTTATGCCGGTGGGGCAATAACCTTAACAGATACTACTAAGATATCAAGTGCTATCGACTCATTGAATGAGACATTAGGTTTATTAGTTCCTACAGCACCAGGTGATTTTCCAAACAGTGAAACATTAACAGTTTCAAGTGTTGGTAATTCACCATTTCTTGCCAACGGGGCTGTTCCAAATAGAACGTCAGGTGGGTCAATACCAGCATCAGCAGGTGCTAGTGTTACTCGTGTAACTGATACAACTCCAAATTCTAGTCAAATAGACAATTTTAGATCAGACTCAGGAACGTTGACAGCAGTCATTAATGGCTCAGCGGCAGGTGCCGTAACCTTTGATGGTACTGATAAAAACGGTACATATACGAGTTTGAGAGTTAGCGGACATGCTGACTCACCAGCAGATACGCCAGGATTCTTTACTGAAAGTGATGCACAAATTAGAGTAGCATCTGCTTTAGGTACAGGATGGAATAGAATCCAAATGACAAAATCTGATACTGATGACACTAATGAAGTGTACTTTGTGGTTGATGACCTTACAGGTTCGCCCACAGTAGCATCAGGTAGCATCACAGGAGATTCTGCAGGTTCATCAGCATATAGTTCAGGCATAGAACACTTCTCAACAGGAGGTTCTGTCACAGTATCTAATATGACTATGACTAATTTGGCAGGGGAAACATTTAGGAATGGTAATCCGATTACTATATCAGGTTCTGATAGTATTATAAGTAGTCAAAGTTACTCCTACTCAGATGTAGGCGTTACAACTCCAATAGCCAGACAAACAACTAGTGCTCAATCATTGAGTGCTATGACAGTGAATATTAATGGTACCAACAGGCATACGTCGGGATCATTAACAGCAACAGGTACAAACGTAAATGGATCGGGCTCGCAGAGTATATCCAACACAATATTACTCAAGGCGGGAACTGCTCGAAGCAGTGACGTTGATGAGCAAAACATATCTAAACCATCTGGTGCTTCAGGTGGTAATAGAGTTTATTTAGGTTCCAGTGGTACAGGAGATAATCCTTTAGGTGCTGGTAACCTACCAAGTGCTAGTTTGACATGGACAAGTACACAAGACTTAACCGCAAGTGGGTTCGCTCATGAGGCGGCTGTAGTTGGTGGTATTTTAAGTTCAGACCAAACAGACTATACTTCAGGCTACTGGCCAGATGGAAATGCAATAGACTATAGTGGCAAAGATGCCGCTCAGTATTTTACATTCTATTGGGCAAAGTCAGCCGTAAGTTTATTTAATATTAGCATAACAGGTGATTATTCAGGCCTGTTAATAGGATTGCCAGGCGTAAGTGATAGCAACGCAATATCACCAAACGCAGTAGGCGGAGCATGGTATAATGCATTTGCATTATATGATGGCTCAGGTAACCCAGGTGGCACAGGTAATGGTGCAGGATGTGGAAATGGTGCGGCGGCAACTGGAAGTTCCGGTTCAGTAGCAATAACACTAGGTACACAAAGCACAACTAATGCTACCAATAATGTTGTCCTGATAAGAATTAAACTGGGAGCCAGTGATTCTATATCAGCAATCAGTGTAAGTTAAGGAGGAATGAAAAATGCCAATTACAGATAGCGATAAATTAGATTTTCTCTGGAAGAAGGTTATATTTGGTGTAACTGAAACCGACATTGACGGCAAAGAAGGTCCGAATGAAATTTACAAGAGTGAAGTATTAACTCTTGCACAAGACGTTTGGCAACAATCCTCTAGTATTCCAGCAACGGCGCCAAAACTAACGGCATCGTCTCCCGTAAAATTTTACGGGCATACTACTGATGCAAATGCTTCAGTTACAGTTCCAATAAGAATGGTCGCTGACCCAACCGTTTCAGGATCTAAAACATGGCTAGCAGTAGCAGATGTCACAGGTAATGTCGTGCCAGGAAGTGCTAATAGACTAAGAGACTTTATACCTCCTTCAATTGGAAGTACATACTTAGCAAAAGTTTATACAACAGAGGCTAATGCTAAGGCAGATTCAAGTAAACTTAACAGTTTAACAACCAGTGAAGAATGGGTATTTGATTATACAGCAGGTGTTTTACACTTCCCAAATAACGTACCATCAGGTATTAGTAGTAACGTATTTTTAGTTGCTCACCAATACGTTGGTACAAAGGGTGTAGGTTCAAGTACAAGTGCTAATGGCTTGGTATTTGCAACCGCCAATGTTGCATACGATGGCGGAACAACAAATTTATACCATGTCAATAATGCAGTTAGAGCCTCAGCAGTTATAGTCGAAGTAGACACAGCATGGACAAACGCCAATGGTACCACAGCAATTACTGTGGGACAAAGTGATGATAAGGATTTATTATTCAAGGCTTCTGATATAGATTTAAGAGTAGCCGGGCAATATAGATCAGATTTTCATTATATTTGGCCTAGCACATCAGATGTTCAATTAGTAGCAGAGGTTATTCAAGGTGCCGCTACGGCAGGCACAGCCAGAGTATCAATCGAAATTGAAACAAGAGGTGAGATCCAACCTACAGATTATGGACTTGTTACAGATCAAGGCTCGTTGTAATCTTTAAAATAGGAAATCTAAAAATGCCCCTATACTGGGGCATTTTTTTTGACCAATTTTTCTTCTTCTTAGATAAATACTTGTATGAAGATAGATGAGGCGTTAAACGGGTTACAAGGACTTAATAACAACGGCGGAGAAATGCCTCGTGTAAGAAAAGCCAAAAAAATTAAAAAAATTAAACCCAATAAGCCTAACAAAAACTTTAAGGAAATGAACTTTCCCAAAAGAAAAGGCAAGAAAAAAGGTCCATTAAATATAGATTTATCAAAATTAGGGGAACAGGAAATGGAAAGAGATTCAATATTAAGCAATTTGAAAGAGAAGTACGCAAGTAAAAAATATGCAAAAACTAGTGATAAAAATACTTTTAGAGTAGAACCAAACACAGGTCATGAATCTCCAAACAAAACACGTGGTAAGTTTGTAGGTGAGGCAGATCCACAACAACGTCAAAGTGTTGCCGCAAAAATGCAAGGTAAAAGAGATGCCGCAAGACAGCAAAATATTGTTTTCGATCATGAAGCATTTAGACAGTATATGGTCAAAAATCACGGTACTAAAACTTATAAAGCAATTGACCAAAACTTAGTTAAGTATCAAATGGAATTTCAAAATGCTCAAGCCAAGGACGACAGAGAAGCACAATTAAAACAAAAAAATCAAGATTATAGCAAATTAGATAAACCAGCATTTCAAAGAAAGCCAAAATACAATACAAAAGTAAGTAAAAATCCAATTGATAATGCTATTACTAGAGCAAATTACAAAGCAAACAATCCAGGGGAATTTGAATCAGCAGGTCAAAAAAAAAGGTAACTGATTCTATAATAAAATTTGAAACAAAAATTCCTTTTACACAATGTCCAAGTTGTGGTGGCGATATAATTAGTGAATCTGAATTACTAGAAGCCAAAAAGAAAAAGAAAGCAAAAAAAGATGCCTGCTACCACAAAGTGAAAAGCAGATATAAAGTATGGCCAAGTGCTTACGCCAGTGGTGCATTAGTACAATGCAGAAAAAAAGGTGCGGCAAATTGGGGCAACTCTAAAAAGAAATAAAATGAAACTTGACGAGATATACAAAGCATTAGAAGGCAAGAGTCCACACAAAAAAGGGACTAAAAAATATAAGAAGCATATGGCGGCTATACATGCCGGCGAAAGTGTCAATGAAGAAAATAAGAAACCTACTTCAGGAAATAGGAATATTGCTTTACATTTACCACGTGGTGAAATGAAAGTACTAAAAGCAGAAGAAAAAGATTACGACAGAGGATTGCTAGTAAAACTATTAGACGATGGTGGGTATGAAATGGCATATTGGTATGAAAAACATGTACCGTTTGAAGTTGAAGTATTAATAGATGGTAAGTCTATAAAGAAAGATGCAAGAATAGTTGAAATGAAATTTCATCCTGAATTAATTCCAGGCCAGGAGGATAAGGTTAATAAGTTTAGATTATATGATATGGAGGCTGATATTAATGATCTTAAAGATATGCTAAAAAAACTAAAAGCAAAAAAACAAATGAACGAAACTTTAGAGTTTGAGCAAGACTTTCAAGCATTCATCAATAATATAGACGAAAATCTGCGTGACTGGTTTGGTAAAGGCAAAAAAGGTGGAGCCGGAGGCGGAGGCTGGGACCGTTACAATGCCAAAGGTGAAAGAATTGGTAAGTGTGGTGACAGCAAAAAAGGTGAA
>TARA_B100001057_G_scaffold324094_1_pt1 | contig 12098 bp, 9 predicted proteins | sample TARA_B100001057 | Tara Oceans TARA_B100001057 (sample SAMEA2621839) | marine metagenome | biome: marine biome (ENVO:00000447); feature: surface water layer (ENVO:00002042); material: "saline water (ENVO:00002010), including plankton (ENVO:xxxxxxxx)" | depth 5 m | reverse complement strand
GCATATAGCTAAAGCTCACCAACCAAGCCCACATAAGTTCATCGTATACAATCACCGAATACGATATGCCCAATAGAGAGAGCATACGAATTAAGTTTAATGAATTATTTATCCCTATTAGCTGAGGAATTGTTTTCATCTCCTCCGGATCAAAATCAATGTCTTTCATATCGGAAGGAACAAGAATGGCAAACAAAAGTAAAAGTCCTTCCAATGGAAATACCAGTGTACCGAAAAGCATATATGGCATGACATGCAGTAAAAAGGACCAAATGCCAAAAACTAAGAATATTTTAAGGTATGGGATTTCTCGAAGACTATACCGGCGTATCCTGTACACATAAAGAATACATATCATTACACAAATAATACATAATAAATGAATCCGATATTGCTGTGAAAAATAGCTTACATATAAATAGATAGTAATTACAATTGAGCTAAGAGAAAGAATGGCAACGGAAAACTCATTATTCTTCAACCAAACTAAAATCCCATTAGGCAAATCTCCTCGCCTTAGTTTCCATAGACGATGGAAATTGTATATGCTCAAAATCCCGAATGCAAACATCAAAGCGTAGTAGGTTGCATATGCATTCTCTTTATAGAGACCCAACACATATACAAAGCTGAAAATCGCCAAATGAAGGTGAGAACGAATTGCGTATTCAATTGCCTTGCTCATTAATGACGAATTAGGTTCAACTTTTATATAGGATAATACTTTATATTTCTTAATATAAAGTTAGACATCTTTGAAAGATAAAGACTATATCGACAACAAATCATGAATGTCCCGAAGACAATTTAATTACTACATTTAACCAGAATTTTATTCAAATTTTTCATAATGACAAACCTTTCTGTGGTCATCATTACTTTCAACGAAGAAAAAAATATCGCAAGGTGTTTAGGTTCAATTAAAAATATTGCAGACGATATTGTCGTTGTAGACTCCTTTTCAAAGGATCGAACAGAGCAGATTTGTTCGCAATTCAATGTGCGATTTATCCAGCATAAATTCGAAGGGCACATAGAACAAAAAAATTGGGCTATACAGCAAGCAAAATTTCCGTACGTCCTGTCACTAGATGCGGATGAAGCACTTTGCGAGCAGCTTGAGTCTCACGTGAAAACAATAAAAGAAAACTGGACTGCTGACGGATATACCATGAACAGACTTACAAATTATTGTGGTCAATGGATCAAACATTGCGGATGGTATCCCGACAAAAAACTTCGACTATGGGATACGCGGCTCGGGAGCTGGGGGGGAACAAACCCTCATGATAAAGTAATAATGAAAAAGGGAACAACTGTTCGTCATATTGAATATGATATCCTTCACTATTCATTTTATACCATAGCGGAACATTTAAAACAGATTGATTTTTTCACCGACATAAGTGCAAAAGCGGCATTTGAAAAAGGCGAAAAAAGTTCAATTTTTAAAATCGCCTACAAATCAATCTTCAAATTTATTAGAGATTATATTCTAAAACTAGGTTTCCTTGATGGGTACTATGGATTCGTTGTTTGTAAAAATTCTGCCTTTGCAAAAAAAATGAAATATAAGAAGCTCAAAGAATTGAATAAAGGAGCCTATAAATGATTGTAAACGATTACGTTTATTGAATAGATACGCTTTTCCAAATCGCTTCAATCTCTCTCAATGAATGCGTCCAACTCGTGGTAGAAGGGGCATCAACGTAACCCGAAATACACAATAATTTACTCGTTTTCGGGTGAACAAAATGAAACGACCAAAAAGCCCCACCTGTTGTATGAATCGCTTTTCCCTTGAAAACAAACATCCCGCGCATTTCGATACCTGAAATACTTTTATCGAAATTGGTGCTCTCCGAAGCCTCAGGATAAACTAAATCGGTGTACTGCGTTCCCATATATAAACGAGAAGTTTCGTGGGGAACATTGTATTTAAGCATCGTATCTCTCGCTTTAAGTAAGTTGTTTAGGGTCATTTGGGATGAATCAGTATAGGGGTATTGATAAATCATGACTCCAGAGTAAATTGCCCCAACATCTTGCTGTCCACTTCCAACGAATTCAATAGGCCTTGATGCGTTTGGGAGTTCTATACGGTAGAAATTAGGCTGAGAAGCAACAATATTTGCTCCATCCGGAAGCTCAATATGAATCCCAAAGTTTTTAGAAATCTTGTCATTTACATATGGACTCTGTTTTTCACGAAAATATTTTCGAATTCGATTCCATTCAGCTTGATCAAACAAATTATGCACCTCCTGTAAGCCATTGTTACAGACCGCATAAAGTTGTTCCATACTTTTTGCTGTGATTTCTATAACAAGTTGTCGATTCGCCCAGACATCTTTTTTTGAAACGATCAAAGCATTCGGCTCAGAAAGTGTTTTATCAATAGTCAAAAAAAGAATATTTCGATGTCTTTTAATCGCTCCTTCAAAGGTTTTTGAATTTCTGTGCACCAATTCAAATGTTGGAACATCTGGCCAATAAGGCATGATAAACTGGGTCAATGCTGTATCCAGTTCCCGGGTCAATGGCTTCTTCCAAATCGCATCATCACAAACCACTAATATTTCTCCGACTTTACCAGTAACATTTAGCCCCGAAAAATTTTTCTCATCACATCCAATGATTCCTGCTACTATGAAAAAATAAAAAATAAGACCTCGGGCTTTCATACTATCGGATTCTGATTTTTTGTCCGATTGAAATGCGATTAATATTCACTCGAGGGTTTAGCCTTTTAAGCCTCGACTGAGACATACGGTGTTTTTCGGCAATATGACCAAAGGTATCTCCACTTCTTACCGTATAATACTTACGAGATGTTGGACTTACGGTTGGTTTTGGTTTTGGCTTAGGAACTGTTACTTTTTTTTCCGTTTCTATGCGTAAATGCTGACCTATATAAATATTCGATGTTTTCAAACCATTCCAATTCATTATTGCGTCAGAACTTACCCCATAGTATGCGGCTACTGACTTTAGTACATCACCTGATTGAACCTTGTGGTAATAAATATTTAATGTTTTTTGAATCGTATCTCCAGATGTTGAGTCTTGCACAAAAATCTGTTTCACTTGAACCTCATCTGTTCCAAATATTGAGTGCTCGAGTGCCATAAGTGAGTCCTCTAAACCTGCGATCAAACTAATTTTCTTATATGGCCCAGTAACACAATAAGGAGGGTCTGCCTTTGGTATATAAGTTGTTTTATAAATAGGGTTGAGCTCCTTTATTTCTTCTAAAGGCCAGTCAATCACCTTCGAAATTGTGCCCATATGAATGGAAGACTTAAAGCACAAGGTATCTGTCTCGATATTATGTAAATTAAGTTTCACAGGAAAGATATTGTGCTCTTTGTGGTAGGTCATCAAATAGGCTGCCGCTATAAAATTTGGCACATATCCTCTTGTCTCTTGAGGGAGATATGGCCTGACCTCCCAATATGTTTTTTTATTACCTGACCTCCTTATTGCTTTATTTACATTCCCTGGACCAGCATTATAAGCCGCGAGTGCTAAGTTCCAATCCCCGTATATACCAAACAATTTTTTTAAATATCTACAAGCGGCATCCGTTGCTTTTTCTGGATCCATCCTTTCGTCTATGTACGAATTTTCTTTTAGACCAAAATATAGGCCAGTTCGATACATGAATTGCCATAATCCAAGGGCACCTACACGTGATTTAACGTTCGGTCTTAAACCACTTTCAATAACTGAAAGGTATTTAAGCTCAATAGGTAAACCATAAGCAGATAGCTTAGACTCAAACATATCGAAGAACAATGGAGAACGTCCCAACACAACTTTAATGAAACCTCGCCTCTTTTGAAGAAAGTACTTGATTGTACTCAGTGTACTTTGGTTACAATCCAAATGAAAGGGACTCATCTCATTCATTTCGCCCAATCTATCGCAATAAACTTCATCTGAATAAACCGGAAGATCGGTCGGTAAATATTCAAGTATTTGCCTTAACGAGTCAACATTTTCTATACCCGCATATTCTAAATAAAATTGATTTAGACTTTGTTCAACGGTATTCAAAAAAGGGTCTTTATGTATGGAATCACCTATCTTGGAAGGATTGGTTGGTTGAGAAAGGCCCGAAAAAGCAATCACTACAAAATAGATTATTACCCTTTTTTTCATTTCTTAAAATATTTCTTAATCGCCTCTGAATAATACATTAGTTTTTCCTCTTCGTTACAAGCCGACATGAGCTGGAGACCAAACGGCATACCGTTCGTGTGCTCGCCAAAGGGAATACTTATTGCAGGATGTCCTGTAATATTTGCATGAACTGTAAATATGTCTTGAAGATACAATTGAACTGGGTCTGAAATAGAGCCTAGCTCAAAAGCAGTAGACGCTGTTGTTGGAGTAATTAAGACATCTACCTTTTCAAAAATATCGTTTGTTGCCTTTTGTGCCAAACGCCGCACTTTCTGTGCCTTCGTATAGTAGGCATCATAATACCCATGTGAAAGCACGAAGGTGCCTGTCATTATTCTTCTTTTAACCTCCTCACCAAAACCTTCGGATCGAGAATTTTTATACGTCTCTTCCACACCTTTTGAAGCACCGCTTCTGAAACCGTAATGAACGCCATCAAACCTAGATAGATTTGAAGATGCCTCAGCTGTAGATAAAACATAATAGGTTGGTACCAAATGGTCTAGGTAAGGGAAACTGAATTCATGAACCTCAATATTTTCCTTTTCTAAAGCTCCTTTTAAAAGATTTACTTTCTCTTTTATCTCAACATCAAGACCTTTATGATTCATATATTCCGTCAGGAAACCAAAGCGCAGCGGCTTAGTTCTATCATAAGGTAATGGCTCAGCTGCTATAGATGTCGAATCCATTGAATCTCTTCCCTGAGTTAAATCAAAAATGGCCTTAACATCATTCAAATCATTTGCGAAAATTCCTATTTGATCAAACGATGAACCATAGGCAATTAATCCGTATCGGCTCAACCTACCATAGGTCGGTTTCAATCCAAAAGTATTGGTCCAAGATGCGGGCTGTCGAACGGATCCGCCTGTATCACTCCCCAATGATACCGTGCACATACCTGATGATACTGCAACAGCTGAACCACCTGAAGAACCACCAGGAACAAAATTTGAGTTGATATTATTTTTTACCGGACCAAAAAAAGAGGTTTCACTTGTGCTTCCCATTGCGAATTCATCACAATTAAGTCTACCAATAACAATTGCATCCTCATCTAAAAGCTTTTGTAAAACAGTGGCAGTGTAAAGTGATTGGAAACTGTCTAAGATTTTAGAGGCTGCAGAGACTTTGTGCCCTTCGTAGCATATATTGTCTTTAATGCCAAGAATGACTCCGGCTAGTTTACCTGCTGTTCCATTTTTTATTTTAACATCAATTTTTAGGGCCGCCTCACGAGCAGTATCTGAAAAAACTTCTACAAATGCATTAAGATGCTTGAATTTGTTGATTCTAGAAAGGCTTTCTTCAACAATCGACATTGCTGAAGAACCAGATTCAATGGCCTGTTTAATATCCGCAATCGTCCTAAACATGAAAACTTACTTTGACGCTTTTTCGTCTTCTGATTCTGCCTCACTTTCGGCTTGATCACCTTTGGACGCGTTTTTAAATTCATTGACACCTTTACCAAGCCCTTTCATTAATTCAGGAATTTTTTTGCCACCAAAAAATAATACAACAATTACCAAAACGATAATTAAAACTTGTGGACCACCGATAACACCTAAATAAAACATATTCTTAACTTTTGATTACAACAAATGTAATGAATAAAACGCAGCCGTATGCCTATAAAAAAGGGTTAGATTAAAGCTTTCGAGCCACCTCAACTTCTTCATAAGCCTCCACGATATCGCCAACTTCAATATCATTGTACTTATCAATATTCAAACCACACTCGTAGTTGTTCTTGACCTCTTTCACATCGTCTTTGAAACGTTTCAAGGAGCCCAACTCACCTGAGTGAACAACAATTCCATCTCGAATAATTCGAATCATAGAATTTCGCTTTATAATCCCCTCGAGTACGAAACAACCGGCAATCGTACCCACTTTCGTGATATCGAAAGTCTCTCTTATCTCAGCTGACCCGATGATTTTTTCCTCAATATCAGGAGAAAGCATTCCTTCCATGGCTGCCTTAATTTCCTCAATTGCTTTATAAATAATAGAATAAAGTCTGATGTCTATCTGCTCACTCTCGGCAAGCTTTCTAGCTCCAATTGTTGGTCTTACTTGGAAGCCAAGAATAATCGCATCAGACGCGGAAGCTAAATTAACATCAGCCTCAGATATTGCACCTACCCCTTTATGGATGATATTTACCTGGATTTCTTGTGTAGATAGATTCAATAACGCATCTGAAAGGGCTTCAATAGAACCGTCCACATCTCCCTTGATGATTAAGTTTAATTCTTTAAAGTCTCCAATGGCCAATCGCCTTCCTATTTCATCTAGAGTAATATGCTTGGTAGTTCTAAGACCTTGTTCACGGTAGAGCTGTTCACGCTTTGTAGCAATAGATTTTGCTTCTTTTTCGTCCAGCATGACATTAAAATTATCACCCGCACTGGGCGCTCCATTTATTCCTAAAACTGATATGGCTTGTGATGGGCCAGCCTCTTTCATGGCAATCCCTTTTTCATCGTGCATGGCACGAACCCTACCATGGTGACGCCCCACTAGGAGTACATCACCAATCTTCAAAGTGCCCGCTTGTACAAGCATATTCGTAATATATCCCTTCCCCTTGTCTAGTGATGCTTCAATCACAGTTCCCAATGCAGGTTTTGCTGGGTTGGCTTTCAAATTGAGCATTTCTGCCTCTAATAATACTTTTTCAAGGAGTTCCTCAATATTTAAATTCTGTTTTGCAGAAATCTCTTGACACTGATAGGTTCCTCCCCAGTCTTCCACCAATATGTTCATGGCCGAAAGTTGTTCTCTTATTTTATCTGGACTTGCACCGGGCTTGTCAATTTTATTAATCGCAAAAATCATGGGAACACCTGCAGCCTGCGCATGAGAAATCGCTTCTTTGGTTTGCGGCATAACGTCGTCATCAGCAGCAACAATAATTATGGCAACATCTGTGACCTGAGCTCCCCTTGCACGCATGGCTGTAAAAGCCTCATGACCTGGTGTATCTAAGAATGTCATTTTACGGCCATCTTTGAGCACTAGAGAGTATGCCCCGATGTGCTGGGTGATTCCTCCTGCCTCTCCTTCTGTTACATTCGCATCACGAATTCTGTCCAACAAGGATGTTTTTCCATGATCAACGTGACCCATTACTGTAATAATTGGAGGCCTATCGATAAGGTCCTCCTCACTATCCTCTACAACCGGTATTGATTCTTGAACCTCCGCACTTACAAACTGTGTTTCATAACCAAATTCATCTGCCACAATTTGAATGGTTTCGGCATCCAACCTTTGGTTAATTGATGCAAAAATTCCTAATGACATACATACTGAGATGACCTGAGTAGGCTGAATGCTCATCATTACAGCCAGCTCGGATACAGTAACGAACTCAGTGAGCTTTAATATTTTCTCTTGAAGTTCAGCTGCCTCCATTTCTTCTTGACGGCGCTGAGCAACACTTTCTCTTTTCTGCCTTCTATTTTTAGACGCTTTAGATTTACCTCCCTTGTTAGAGAGTCTCGCAAGCGTATCTTTGATTTCTTTCTGAATATCTTTTTCTGAAATCTCAGCTTTCTGAGGTTTATTGGATTGAAATTTCGATTTACCGCCTTTGGCTCCAGTTGGCGGTGATTCAACTTTTTTAATTCTTTTCCGCTTTCTTTTATTTGCGTTTTCTGCTCTCGAACTGCCGGCACTTTTTTGCTTTTCGACTGGCAATTCAATTTTACCTAGGACAGTAGGCCCTGTGATTTTTTTCCGTTCGATTTTAATTGTCTCAACTTCCTCTGATTCAGAAGATTCTTCCTGTTCTTTTTTGCCCTCTGGCTCTTTTTCAAGTTCAGGTTTTCCTGCTGCTGCCTCGTCTTTTTTCTCATTGACCGTGTCGATTTCAGCCGTATCGGCTTTCTTTTCCTCAGCTTTCTTCTTCGGCTTCAATGCATTTAAGTCGATATTTCCAACAACTTTTAGTCCAGCATCAGCTTTGGCTGGAGATTCTTCCTCAGCAACTTTCCGCTTGATTTCTTCCGCATTTAGGTGAGGTTCTTCCTTAACAACAGGTGCCTCCTCTTTTTTAGTATCCTGAATAGATAGAGATTCTCTTTTTTCACGATTTGTAACAACTCCTTTAGATTTTTCTTTAAGGTCTTGATCTGCCGCAAATTCATCACACAACATCTCATAGTGCTCCTTATCAAGCTTGGTATTTGGATTTGTATCAATAGTTATTCCTTTAGAACTAAGAAATTCTATAATTGTTGGTAATCCTACATTTAGTTCACCTGCTGCCTTACCTAATCTAATTGGTCTTCCTGCCATAATCTAATTTCGATTTACAATCGATTTCCAAATTTATTCAAATTCCGCGTTTAATATACGAAATACTTCATCAATGGTCTCTTTTTCTAGGTCCGTCCTTTGAACCATGTCCTCAGCACTAATTTCCAAAACAGACTTCGCAGTATCACATCCGATGGCTTTCAGCTCATCAATGATCCAGCTGTCTATTTCATCTGCAAATTCTTCTAGATCAACATCTTCTATGTCAACTTCACCATCTCTGTAAACGTCAATTTCATAACCGCAAAGTCTGCCTGCGAGCTTAATATTATTTCCACCTCTACCAATGGCTAAAGACACTTGATCTGGCTTGAGAAATACTTTCACACGACCTTCCTCCTCAACAATTTCCATTGAAGTGATTTTTGCTGGAGATAAAGCCCTTTGAATCAAAAGCTGGTTGTTGGTTGTAAAGTTAATTACATCAATATTTTCATTTCGAAGCTCACGTACAATTCCATGAATCCTAGAACCCTTCATTCCCACACATGCACCTACTGGATCAATTCTATCATCATAGGATTCGACAGCAACTTTAGCTCTCTCACCCGGCTCTCTTACAATATTCTTAATCGTAATCAATCCATCAAATACCTCTGGTACCTCTAATTCAAATAAACGCTCCAAAAACTCAGGTGCTGTTCTTGACAAAATTATTACTGGTGTACTATTCCGCATATCAACCTTGGAGACCACTGCCCTGACAGATTCACCTTTTTTAAAGAAATCTGAAGGAATTTGTTCCGACTTTGGAAGGATCAGTTCGTTTCCATCATCATCCATTACCAAAATTTCTTTTTTCCAAACTTGATAAACTTCACCTGTCATTATTTCACCGACACGCTCCTTGTATTTCTTATAAATATGATCTTTCTCTAATTCTAAAATTCTTGAAATTAAATTTTGTCGCAAGGAAAGCACATTTCGTCTTCCAAAATCTGCGAAACGAAATTCTTCAGTTACCTCTTCACCTATTTCAAAGTCTGGTTCTATTTTAATTGCATCTGAATATGCAATTTCTGTATTTTCGTCTTCAACCTCTCCATCGTCCACAATTTCTTTATTCAAAAATATTTGAACATCTCCTTTGTCTATGTTAACAATGATATCGATGTGCTCATCCGTGTTGAACTTTCGTTTAAACATTGCTCTAAAAACGTCCTCAAGGACATGCTGCATCGTTTGCTTATCAATGTTTTTAAGCTCCTTAAATTCCGAAAACGAATCTACCAATTCAATACTATTCATATTCTATTATTTAAATGATATAACAATTTTTGTTTCTTTTATTTCTTTCCTCTTAATATTATAAATCTCCTCCACCCATTCCTTTTTTTTCCTTCCTTCCACTTTTTTCTTTGCGCGGTCTTTAAGCTGAATCTCTTCCGAACCAAAATAAACAAGTTCCCCCTCTATTTTCGAGGAATCGTTCAGCTTGACTTTGACCCTTTTTCCAATATTTTTAAGATATTGGTTGTCGTGACGAAGTGGTTTATCTAATCCAGCAGAGGAAACATGTAGTTCAAAATCTTCTTGCTCTCTATCCAAGTTGTGTTCAATATTACGAGAGACCGCCATACAATCCTCAACTGCAACATTTCCCTCCAATCTATCGAGCTCGACACGAATAACGTTGTTTGACGATATAGTCATATCCACGATGTACAGGTCCTTATTTAATTCTTGAATCCGCTCATCAATTAAAGCCGTTATGCGCTCTTTCAAAATCATGTCAATCTTGCTTAAAAAAAGAGGGGACTTTCGTCCCCTCTTTGCATAAACCTCATATTTGTATACACAAAGATATAACATTTCCATTAATAAAAAAGGAATATCCCTTACATTTATATTTATGCTGGTAGAAATTAATGATAAAATAATATCCACCGAGGTCTTTTCAGAGCAGTTTGTTTGCGATCTTTCAAAATGTAAAGGTGTCTGTTGTGTTGAAGGAGACGGAGGTGCTCCCCTTAAAGAATCCGAGCGGATCTTAATTAAAAAGAACCTTGAAAAAATCAAACCCTTTATGAATGAAAAAGGAATTGACACCATAGAAAAATCGGACTTTTACTACGAAGATGAGGAGGACTTACCTGCGACCCAGCTCGTGAATAAAAAAGAATGTGTTTTTGTTTACTTCAATAAAGACAACAATCATGCAATGTGTTCCATAGAACATGCTTACAAGGCGGGTGCAATCTCCTTCAACAAACCTATATCTTGCCATTTATATCCTATACGAACAAAAGACTTTAATGAATTTACTGCCTTAAATTATGAACGCTGGAATATATGCGACCCTGCATGCGATTTGGGAGCATCATTGAAATTACCGGTATATAAGTTCCTTAAAGAGCCGCTGACACGTGCATACGGCAAGAATTTTTATAAAGAACTTGAAAAGATCGACCTACAACTTAAGAATCAAGGAAAATCAACTTAATGTTCCTCCTCTCCTTCAGCTAAAGGTTCAGTCTGCATGATAAAATCAACATCAGAACCCGGCTTCGAGTAATCATAAGGCCAACGGTGAACTGTAGGCAAATCTCCTGGCCAATTACCATGAACATGTTCAACAGGAGTGGTCCATTCCAAGGTAGTTGACCTCCAAGGATTTTGAGGTGCTCTTGGTCCTCTAAAAATACTGTAAAAGAAATTGAAAAGGAATATAATTTGCGCCACAGCAGAAAAAATGGCAAAAGTGGTAACAATCACATTTAAATCCATCATCATATCTAATGCACCTTGGTCAAAATCTTGATAAACGGAATAATTATAATACCTTCTCGGGGCACCTGCTAATCCAACAAAGTGCATCGGAAAGAAAACACCATAAGCACCTATAATTGTCAACCAAAAATGCACATAGCCTAACCGCGTATTCATCATCCTCCCGAACATTTTAGGGAACCAATGGTAAACGCCGGCAAACATACCGAATACAGCCGACATCCCCATTACGATATGAAAGTGAGCAACGACAAAGTAAGTATCGTGTATTGCGATATCCAATGCGGAATCCGCTAAGATAATACCCGTTACCCCCCCTGTTATAAATGTTGATACCAAGCCAATCGCAAACATCATTGCCGGAGTTAGGACCAAAGATCCTTTCCATAAAGTGGTCAAGTAGTTGAATACTTTAACCGCTGAGGGAATAGCAATTAACAGTGTTGTAAAAACAAAGACCGAACCTAAAAATGGATTCATCCCTGTAATAAACATATGGTGACCCCAAACTATAAAGGATAAAAAACCAATGGCCATTATAGAGCCAATCATCGCCTTATATCCAAATATTGGTTTTCTCGAATTTGTTGCGATAACTTCAGAAGAAAGCCCAAGGGCCGGCAGTAGAACGATATAGACCTCGGGGTGCCCAAGAAACCAAAATAAATGCTGATAAAGTATAGGTGAACCACCATGGTTTGCAAGCATATCAGAACCTACAATTATATCAGAAAGGTAAAAACTGGTTCCTGCCATACGATCCATCATCAACAATAGAGCAGCTGAAAGAAGCACAGGAAATGATAAAGTTCCCAAAATAGCAGTGACAAAAAATGCCCAAATCGTCA
>TARA_B100001057_G_scaffold501076_1_pt1 | contig 12102 bp, 9 predicted proteins | sample TARA_B100001057 | Tara Oceans TARA_B100001057 (sample SAMEA2621839) | marine metagenome | biome: marine biome (ENVO:00000447); feature: surface water layer (ENVO:00002042); material: "saline water (ENVO:00002010), including plankton (ENVO:xxxxxxxx)" | depth 5 m | reverse complement strand
ATCGGGGTACTGGTGGAGGCATTTGTGGTTACCCCCCCCTCTGTACGAGTGGCGGGAATGGTAATTGTGACACTACCTGAATAACCTGCTATGTCGTTACCGAAAACGAGTAAATCAGGGGAAAATACAAATGCCAAATAGGCAAAAAGGAAAGAAGTCGTTTTCTTCATGATAAGGTCTTGATTACTAGTGGGCTTTATAGGTATTAGCACCTGATTGGAAAATCATACATGAAATTTATAAGTTTTTTCAAAATAATTTTTTGATTTTTGGATTTTTTTTCATAAAAATCAGAAAAAAACTATATAGGGCAGTTTAAATGCGCAATTAGTCATCCGTTTTTCTCGAAACGCAAAAGAAGCGGTAAACCCAAGCATAGGCAAATGGCGTTGGGCATCCACCAACCGAAAGTTGAAAGTACCGGAGGAGATGCTGAATTGGCAAAGAGATTTCCGATTCCATAATAAGCAACTGCGACGAAGATACCGAATGCCATGTTGCTAATGGATTCCTTCCTGCCTTTGGTTACGGCAAGAGGAAGTAAAACCAAAGACAGGAAAAAGGGAGAGAACCCAAGCGAAAAACTCTTGTTAAGCAAACCAGTTGCTTTCCTTTTAAGTTCGTTGTCTTCGGTTTCTCGAGAGAGTGCCCAAAGTTGGCCAATGGACATTCTTTTGTAATTCAGATTTTCCTCCTTGGCATCGAGATCCAGCACCAAGGGCTGGTTCCACCTTTCGAAGGAAACGAATAAATCGGATGACTGTCCTTCTTCCTGACTGCCTCCGGACTCAAGGTCGATATCCCTGAGCTCAAGTAAGATCCGGGCCTTTTCCTCCGATTTCTCTACGATGCCCCGTTTGGCATGAACGATGGAGAGTAAATCACCGGTCTTTTCGAAAAGCAGAATACGGAGGTTTTCCCATTCTCCTTCTCGTATCTCTCCAACCGAAATGGAAACTCGGGAAAGCTCTGCTCCACCCAAAGCTCTTAAACTCGCCCCGGATTCATCATTTAAATCGTCACCTATGGAAAATTCGATTTCCCCCTCCTTTTCCAACGCCAAATTGAGATTTGTCCACAAAACCTCTTCCATCTTTCGGTCAAAATTGGCACGATTCACGGGAGCCCATTGCAAATTTGCGTAAAGAGTCAGGGCACTCAACAAAAGGGACAGACTGAATACTGGTTTACCCCAATCCCAAATACTCATGCCCAAAGAACGACAGGCAAGTATTTCCTTATCCGAGGACCATCTTCCAAAGCAAAGGAGGACCGACAAAGCAAAACCGAATGGGATGCCGTAGATCATCGAATAAGGAACAAGAAATCCAAGAAGCTCCAAAAAGAGACCGGGTGACAGAGACAATGCTTGAAAAAGAGATTCGTGAGAACGGACGGCATTTCCGTAAAGAAGAATTCCCGTCAAGACGGATGTAGCCAGCAGGGTGGTCGTGAAAAGTTCTCTAAAGACAAACCTGCGAATAATGGTTGGCGAATTCACGAGTCCGAAAAATCGGCAAAATCCAATTCATCCAAATCACTCGGATGATCGACTCCTATGGTCGCTTTTGCCACGATCGACACTCCGATCCGGCAACCATGTTCCAAAGCCCGCAGTTGCTCAAGGTTTTCGATTTCTTCCAAGAACCCTTGCTCCCAAGTAGAAAACGACTCAAGGAAAGACGAGTCGTATCCGTACATACCAAGGTGCTTCAAACCAAAGTTATTCCCGGTTCTCCGACTTTCATCGTCTCGATCTCTTCGATGAGGTATGGCGGCCCTTGAAAAATAGATCGCGTAGCCTTTCCGATCAAGTACCACCTTTACTTGATTTGGATCATGAAAATCCTCTTCACGTTCGAAGGGAGCGGCAAGGGTGGACATTAACGCCCCTTCTTTGCTCAAGGCATCGCCAAGAGCAAGAATATGATTTCTTTCAACCATGGGTTCATCCGCCTGAACGTTAAGAATTCTTTTTCGTCGAAGGCTTTGATTAGCCTGAGCAATTCGATCAGTACCGGACGATAATTCGGGATCGGTCAGGAGAACCGAAAACCCTTCTTTTTGCAAAGGTTGGGCAAGCTCATGACCGTCGACGGCAAAAAAAACATCGTACTCGGGTACCTCCAGTCGTAACCGCTCAGCTGTTCTCAAGATGAGTGGTTTGCCTCCCGCATCAGCCAAAAGCTTGCGGGGAAAGCGAACTGATGCCAATCGGGCTGGGACGATTATAGTCGGCAAAGAAGTTGGCTTCATGGCAAAAGGTAGATCTTGCGAACGTTTCTTGTGTTGTAGCAAGCAAATCCGCAGGTATGATGAAAAAACTATATACTTTTTACCTATGATCAAAGACACACTCGTCACCTCCGCCACAAATTCTTCCTTCGATCGGTTTTCCCTACCCGACAAATCGGGTAGGTTCGGTCCTTATGGCGGATCCTTTGTCCCCGAAACTTTGTCTCACCCTCTGAGAGAATTGAATGATGCGTACCTTCAAGCAAAGAAAGATCCTGAATTCCAAAAGGAACTTGATCAAATGCTCCGCAACTTTGCCGGAAGACCGACTGAGCTTTATTATGCGGAAAGGCTTAGTAATCGTTTGGGCGGGGCAAAGATTTACCTTAAGCGGGAAGACCTCTTGCACACGGGAGCCCACAAGATCAACAATGCTTTGGGACAAGCTTTACTTGCAAAACGAATGGGCAAGAAACGGATCATCGCCGAAACTGGAGCCGGACAACACGGAATAGCAACCGCTTCGGTATGCGCTCGTTTTGGTTTCGATTGTGTAATTTACATGGGAGCGGAAGATATGCGAAGGCAAGCGTTGAACGTTTTCCGAATGCGATTGAGTGGAGCTGAGGTACGAGGAGTCGAAGCAGGGAGCAAGACACTCAAGGAAGCAATCAACGAGGCCATGCGTGATTGGGTAACGAATGTTAGAAACACCCATTATATTCTTGGTTCGGCCTTGGGTGCTCATCCCTACCCCGGCATGGTGCGTGATTTCCATCGAGTAATCGGCGAGGAAACAAAAAGGCAATTCGTTAAAATGGAAGGCAGGTTACCTGATGAAATGATTGCTTGCGTGGGTGGAGGGAGTAATGCGATCGGTTTTTTCTTCGATTTTTTGGAAGAGGAAGACGTGCGGCTAATTGGAGTCGAAGCTGGAGGAAGATCCTTGGACGAAGGTGAACATGCGGCCCGATTCGAAGGAGGGAAGTTAGGCATTCTCCAGGGATGTAAAACTTGGATTTTACAAAACCCCGATGGACAGATTAACCCAACCCACTCGGTCTCCGCGGGATTGGATTACGCGGCCATTGGGCCAGAACACGCATTCTACAAGGATAGAGGCCGAATTGAATACGCTCACATAGGCGATGCCGAGGCTTTGGATGCATTCCGTACTTTGTCTTCGGAAGAAGGTATTCTTCCCGCCCTCGAAACCTCGCACGGTTTGGCTCACGGATTCAATCGGGCCAAGGAACTTTCCAAGGACCAAATCATATGTATAAACCTCAGCGGGCGGGGTGACAAGGATGCGATGGAAGTAGCTCGCTTGATGGAAACCCCTGGGATACCAAACGCAAAAAAGCCATGAACAGCATGACCGGTTTTGGGAGGGCAACACTCAGTTTGCCCGACCACTTGGTTCTTCTCGAAGTCTTTTCCGTAAACAAGAAGGGGCTTGAAATCGTTTTTTCCGCACCCAAGGAGTGGCAAGCCTTCGAGCGGCAAGCAAATGCCTTTCTCAAGCAATCGTTGGAAAGAGGGAGAATCAGGATATCCATCTCGGTTGAACAAACTACTGCCGACCAGAACGCTCAAGGCTTGTTCGAATGGAAAGTTATGGAGAAAGACTTGAATGAATTGAAAAGTTTTATCGAAGAGAAGGGTTTTACCTGTGAGGTCACTCCGGAATTGATTCTTCAACTCGCCCAAGTAAGAAATCGTGACAATGGTCTGCCAAAACTCGAAGATATGCTCTCCGAACTAGAAGAAATCTTGAGCCAGGCGACCATGGAAATGATCGCAATGCGAAAAGAAGAAGGAAATAGCATTTTCAACGATCTTGGAGAAAGGACAAGCTCTCTCGAAAAAATGACTGACCGGATGGAGCAGGAAAGCAAGGGTATGGCAAGCGAATGGAAGTCCAAACTTTTGGAACGTTTGAACAAGGCTGATCTGTCCCTTGATTCGGATGATGATCGGGTACTCAAGGAAGTCGCTCTTTTCGCTGAAAAATGCGACGTATCGGAAGAAATCTCAAGACTCAGAAGTCACTTCGGCCAAATCAGGGAAACGATGAACCAAGAAGGTTCGATTGGAAGAAAACTTGAGTTTTTGCTCCAAGAGGTGAGTAGGGAACTCAATACCTTTTGCTCAAAGTCGACAAAGACTCAATGCACCTCGATTGGATTGGACGCACGAGCGGAAGTTGAAAAAATTCGGGAACAGTCAATGAACGTAGAGTAACTCAACTAGTAGCTGATTTATTCTCTTCATTCTTGGCTTTCTCTTTTTGTGTTTCAAAAAAGCTTAGAAACAAATAAGCAAAAGCCCCAAGGAATATTCCAGAATCCGCAATATTGAAGATGGGGTAATCGTAATCAACGAACGGGATAAAAACATCAATGAAATCTACCACTTCTGCAGGTTCTCTAAAAATTCGATCAAACAGGTTTCCAACGATTCCACCACATATCAGTCCAAATATGATTTGGATGGGAGGTCTTGCGAGTTCTAAATTTTTGCGAAAAAAGTAAATCGAAGCCAAGGCAACAAAGGCGAGTATGGTCAGAACCCCCGGATAATCCGAAAACATGCTCCAAGCCGCCCCTGGGTTCGTCACGTAAGTAAACTCCAAGAAAGAACGATGACCTTCTATCAAGTCAAGAACCTTGACAGGGTTTTGGCGAAGTTCTACTGAATTTTCAACGGCCCAATCCTTGCTCAATAGATCGAGTAAAAGAACTAAAGTAAACAAAAGCCAAAACTTGCGATACGCCACTTGTAAGAACGTCTTTACTCGTCTTGACCCATGGTCGAATCGGAAATTGTAGCGAAGGCTCCTGAAACGGGTTCACCATCCCGTCTCTTCCTTTTCTCAAACAAATTCTGTCCCTCGAGAGAGAAGCGCGTGAAAGGAACCACTTTCAACCGTGCTTTCTTTATAGGCTTACCAGTCTCTTGACAGATCCCAAAAGTACCGTCGAAAATTCGATCGATTGCATCTTCTATCTCTTCCAGTGCTTCTTGCTCGCTCGCAACCATGGACAAGGCAACGTCACGATTAAAGGTTTCCGTCCCAGCATCAGAAGAATTAAGAGAAAGTTCTCCTGATGACTCCCTAGCGGAAGCACCAAGGGTTTCGCTGGACCTTTCCCCCAAAGCTCCTTTCAACGATGCTCTCAGGTCCATTAAATCGTTGTAATATGAAATCAATTCCTTGGGAACCTTCTTTTCATCTCTGATGGGACGGCGGGAAACGGCGGAAAGACTCAAGCCCAAAATATCGTCGATGGAGGCAGTTTGGATTTTTTTAACTTTGGAAGCCTTCGCTTTGGACCTACTGGAACGCTTTTTCGGGGAATCCTTTTCCGTCGAAGGTTTAGCTTCCGTTGGGGTGGGTTCGGTCTCGGCTTTGCTTCGAGTCGACAAAATCGAACGAACGTCGCTCAAACTAAAGCCTCCCGTATCTTTTTTTTCTTCGGAATGCTTGGGCTGGCTCTGACTCGCAATCTCCCTTACTTTTCTCTCGCCCTCTTCCGATGATCTGGGCTTGCGACGGACTTGCCGTTTTTGCGGAGTTTTAACGACTTTTTCAGGTTTGGAACCAGTGGATTGAGATTTGCTTTTCGATGTTTTGGCAACGACTGTCTTGGCAGTAGAGCCCTTTGCTTTGGCCACACTTGCCTTCTTCCCTGAAGAAGAGTTTGGCTTCGGCTTGGCGACCGGTTTTTTCTTCGGCTTGGTGGCCGGTTTTTTCTTCGGCTTGGACGCTGTGGATGGTGTCTTTTTCTTCGTCATGATCAGGGTGTGCAGAGGATATTTTTTTAAGCAAGCTTGGCAAGAACTTCAGCGCAACGGGGCGAAACTTTCCCCCATCGCTCGACTTCTACCAATTCAGGTACCCATCGCCAACTACGCGGGCATCTGACTCCAGGGGCGTGGCAAGCCGAAACGTTTATTTCGGACAAATTCAAATCGGCTTCTTCGACAAGGACCACCGATGAAACGATGAAGGTTTCGGCTAAATCGTTTCCCCGGCGCTTGAAAACCCCCCATAACGGATTTTCAGGCGACAAGGTGATCTTCACTTGCGCATCCAAGGACTGCCCGATTTCTTTATTTGCCCTCAAACCTTCCAACGCCTCATTTACCTTGGATTCTTTGAATTCAAGAAGGGCGTTAATATCGGAAACCGCTTCCATGTGTCCAGTCAGGTCATAGGCTTGGGGCCAATTTTGGAGGACAAGCGCGTCTGAGCATAATTCTTTTCCTGAAGAACGGAAAGACCATGCTTCGTCAGCGGTAAAAGGAGTGAGAGGACCAATGACACGAACCAGTGCATCAAATATCAAATGGATGGCAGTTTGGGTTGAGCGACGTGCAGGAGCATCGCTATGCAAGGTGTACAGACGGTCTTTAATAACGTCGTGGTAGGTGGACGACAAGGGACCTGAGCAAAAACGGTTGATGATCTGAACCGCTCGATGAATTTCAAAGCGCTCAAAAGCGTCCGAAACTTCCTCGATCATAATATTCGTTTGGGACAAGGCCCAAAGGTCAATCGAACTCATGGAGTTTAATTCAACGGCATCATTTGAAACCGAGAAGTCAAAAAGAGTTCCAAGTTGAAACCTAATTGTATTTCTTAAGGTTCGGTAGGCTCGAACGACTTGCCCAAGTATTTCATCGGAAAGAGGAATGTCCCTGCGGAAATCCTCAGAGCAAACCCATAAGCGCAAAACATCGGCGCCGTACTTGGTAACGTAAGAATCTGCGGTTTGTGGTTTTCCATCACTTTTTGAAATTTTGCGACCATCCCCATCCACGACGAATCCATGGGTCAAAATATGGCGGTAAGGCGCTTTTTGGTAAGCGACCATACTAGTCCACAACGAACTTTGAAACCAACCTCGGTGTTGATCGCTCCCCTCTAGATAGAGATCGGCCGGCCACTCCAACTCATCATGGCCTCTAAGAACGGCTCGATGACTGCATCCCGAATCAATCCAGACATCCAACGTATCCATGCCCTTAGCCAATTTCTTCCCCTTCCATTTTTCGGGTAAATCAAATCCGTCGATGAGCTCATCCGTACTTAAATCAAACCAAACGTCGGTATTCGCTTGCTCTACTTTTTCAGCAATCAATCTAATCAAGGATGCGTCCAACAATGGTTCTCCGTCTTCATCATAAAAAACGGGAATAGGAACACCCCAAGATCGCTGTCGAGAGATACACCAGTCTGGTCGAGCCTCCAAAAAACCTTTGATTCTGTTCTTCCCCCAATCGGGCGTAAAGCGAACGCCTTCGACTTCTTCGAGAGATTTAATGCGCAAATCATCATGATCCAAGGAAACAAACCATTGGTCCATGGCACGAAAGACAACGGGAGTCTTGCTACGCCAGCAATGCGGATACTGGTGATTATGATCGGTCAAAGCCAAGAGATCACCAGAATCCTCGAGTATATCTAAAACAGCATTATTTGCGGCGCATCCGCTCGCTTTTTCCAAAACCGATACCCCAACCAACCTTTCGGGTATTTGCCCGTCGTCCACATAGCAACCATTGTCGTCGAGAGGACAATACGTCTCCAAGCCATTGACCTGACCCGTAAGGTAATCATCCAACCCATGGCCAGGAGCCGTATGAACGCAGCCCGTACCCGACTCCATGGTTACGTACTCGGCGGCCAAAACAGGACTATCACGCTCGATAAAAGGATGACGAGCAACCCAACCGATCATATCCTCTCCAAGCAAAGAGTCTCCAATGCTCATTCCCTCCAACGAACAGGCTGAGCCTACGGATTCAGACAGACTTTCGGCAACCCAATAACGATTCTCCCCCACTTTCAATTCAACGTATTTTTCTCGGGGATGAACCGCAATTGCAAGATTGGCAGGAAGAGTCCACGGTGTAGTAGTCCAGATAACGATGAACGAATTAGGTGCTTTCCCCATCAGAGGAAAGCGTACGAAAATAGATGGACTTACGTGATTCTGATACTCGATTTCAGCTTCTGCCAAGGCAGTTCGACATGGAATCGACCAATAAACGGGCTTCTTACTCCTGTAAACAAGCCCTTTTTCTACGAAAGATGCGAAAGTCTTTAGAATTTCCGCCTCGTAAGGGCCATTCATGGTACGATATTCGCTTCCCCAATCCGCAAGAACCCCAAGGCGTTGGAATTGTTTGCGTTGAGTCTCGATGTAGGCATTTGAAAAATCCTTGCAAGCCTGGCGCAAAATCAAGCTATCAAAATCCTTCTTCTCTTTCCGCAAGGCTTTCGTCACTTTGTGCTCGATGGGCAAACCGTGGCAATCCCAACCCGGAACGTAAGGGGTCCTGAAACCTCGAGCGGATTTGAAGCGAAGAATCGAATCCTTGAGGACTTTGTTCAGTGCCGTTCCCACATGTACGTCCCCGTTTGTAAAGGGCGGTCCATCGTGCAAAACAAATGATTCGCCACCTTTGTTTTTATCCTGCATCCGAGCGTAGACATCACTATTCTTCCAGTGGTCGATTCGAACTGGTTCTCTCTCCACTGCATTCGCCCTCATCGGAAAATCCGTTTGAGGAAGATTAAGAGTGTCTTTTAGCTTTTCTGCTGGGTTCATCTGGGACTATCGAGTTGAAGGCTGAAAGCGTGCGAAGATGTGGGAATATCAGCCCAAGTCAAGGGCTGAAAAATGAAGTTTCGATTCTCCTTGCCTTAACTACACTTAAATTCAGTCTTTTCGCCTTTCGACCAAATGTACCAAATCCTTCATAATTTAACGCAACAAACCGGCCTTGAATCGGGGGTTGCTTACTGCGTTGTTTTGTTAATTGCCATCTTCATCGGCTTGTTTTTACTCACCAAAGGCGGTGATGCATTGAGTGATCATAGCTCCCTTTTGGCGAAGGCACTGGGCGTGCCTAGTGTTGTAGTTGGTCTAACAATTGTTTCGATCGCAACATCCGCTCCCGAGTTATTCACTTCGATTGCAGCGATTAGAAGTAATGCTCAAGGCCTCATACTCGGAAATATCATTGGATCAAACATTGCCAACATCGGCCTTATTCTTGGGCTTGCCCTCATGGTAAAAAAGGTCGATACAAGAGATACGATTTCGAAAACTCAAACTGCGACGCTCCTTCTATTAACTTTTGTATTTTGTAGTTTTTTATTTTTCAACCCCGCCAAAAACCTTTCGCTTTTACCAGGCGTTCTTTTGCTCGGCTTCATATCAATCTATCTTTTTGGCACAACCGCAAAGGCACTCGGCCAAAGAAAAAAACAAAGGAAAGGAAAGGCCGAGAAAAAAGGGAACGATGCGACTGCAAAAGGTCTTTTCATTTCGGCTTTTTTTATACTGCTTTCTACTGCCGCTCTTTGGGCTGGATCGGATTCCCTAGTCTTCGGAGCCAAAAATCTCGCAAAACTTGGAGGGGTTCCCGAGGAATTGATTGGTTTCAGCATTCTTGCAATCGGAACAAGTCTTCCCGAGCTGGCGGCATCCATTTCATTGGTAAAAAAAGACGAACACAAAATGCTTTTGGGAAACATAGTTGGTTCCAATCTATTTAATATAGGCTTGGTTGGAGGGATGGCCGGCCTATTGGGTCCTGTTCGCTCAAATACGCAGTTCCCGTGGATCGACTATCTTTCGCTCATTGCACTAACGGCACTGTTCTGCTTTTGCCTAAAGGGACGGGTCCTTAGAAAGAAAGACGGCTTCATCTTTTTGGCCTGTTACTTGGCGTCTTCCGTTCTAACTTGGATATTGAATGGAAGCACGTAGTTGTCAGTCACCTCTCAAATTATAACCACATAAAAAATAAACTTAGAAAAGCAATTCCAAGCTTACATGCGAAGGCAAATTCAGGAGTCTTCTCCTAACTGAAAACGGATGAAGGATTCTACGGTTAATTCCGTTCCAACCTCTTGGCTCGTAGCATGAAGAAGTTGCTTGATCGTATGATCAGGATCTTTGACAAATGGTTGCTCCAAAAAGCAAGAATTGGAAAAGTATTTCTCAAGTTTTCCTTGGATGATCTTCTCAATCGCCTGCGGAGGTTTTCCTTCCGCTTGAGCCGTGGCTATGTCTTTTTCTTTTGCGACGAGATCCTCCGGGACATCATCGCGCGAAACACATACAGGAGAAGTTGCGGCAATGTGCATGCACAAGTCTTTGGCAAGTGACAAAACTTTGGAATCGGAGGAAGCGGAAGGGGAACCGGTACCCATAGACAAAAGTACAGCCACCTTTGCTCCAGTGTGGACATAAGATTCAACCAAACCACTTTCCTTTGGTTCGAGTGCTTGGGAACGAGAGATCCTAATATTTTCACCAATCTTTGCCACTTGTTCTGTTCTCTCGGACTCCAAATCTGCATCTGGTTCTTCTAAAAGTTTTTGGGCGATTTCATTGGCAAAAGCTACAAAGTCTTCATTTTTGGCCACGAAATCAGTTTCACAATTAACTTCAACCAATACCCCTTTGCTTTTATCGGCAGCAAGGCTTTGTGCAATGATGCCTTCACCTGCGTCACGACCAGCCTTTTTAGCGGCAGACGCAATGCCTTTTTTACGAAGGATGGAGATGGCCTCATCCAAATCGCCAGCACTCTCAATAAGAGCTCGTTTACAATCAATCAAGCCTGCTCCGGTTTTCTCGCGCAGGTTGAGAACGTCGTCTTTGGATATCGCGGACATTTTACAATATATTAATTAGAAATTTGCGTTATGTAAGATTGAAAAAACTTAAGCCTGATCGCCATCTGCAGAAGGTGTATCCTTCTTCGATTCTTTCTCTTGAGGCTCAGCGGATTCTCCGCTGTCCTCCGAAACTGATTCGCTCTTCTCGGCGGCTTTTGGCTCTTCCGCAGTTACCGGTTGGGCTGTGGTTTCGGTTTCTTGATTCGGAACTGCGTCCACACCTGAATCGGGTCTCTTCTTTCTCTCATCAAAATCACTTTCATCATAGCCCTCAGGCAAGGTAACTTCTGGCTCGTCTTCTTGATCGACGAAATCCGATACTTGGGCAATGGGGGTAATGTCCTTGCGCCGAGTTGGCGCCTCAATACGGCGAGAGGCTCCGCTTTGTATTGCGTCCAAAATAACGTCTACAATGATTCGAATAGATTTTGTTGAGTCATCATTGCCTGGTATTGGGTGTGTGATGAGGGAAGGGTCGGAGTTACTATCAACCAAAGCAATGACGGGAATCTTAAGGCGATTTGCTTCGGCTATGGCAATTGACTCGTTGAAGGAATCAACCACAAAAAGAGCACTGGGCAAACCTTGCAGATTAAGCAATCCCTCAAAGTTTCGATGCATTCTAGACATTTGCCTGCGGATAGCCGCACCTTCTTTTCCTGGCAACTTATCCAGGCTCCCATCATCCTCCATGCGCAAAAACTTTTTGTATTTGGTTAAGCTAGTGGATACTGTTTCATGGTTGGTAAGCGTACCACCCATCCAACGGTTGACGCAAAAAGGCATGTTGGTTGCAGCGGCTAATTCACGGATAGGTTCTTGAGCCTGCCGCTTTGTTCCAACTAACAAAATTTGCTTACCATGGGAAACGACTTCTTCAACCGATTGGGCTGCCTTTTCTAGCAGATCGTATGTTTTCTCCAAATCGATAATGGAAATTCCATGACGGTTGTCGTAAACATAAGGCTTGGATTTAGGATTCCAACGGCGAACTTGGTGACCAAAATGCACGCCGGCATCCAAAAGGTCTTTAACGGTTACGTTCATAATATGTGGTTTCAAAGCCCCATCCGGAAACAGGGAGAAATAATTTTCTTTTAGGCTAGGTTGATTAGTATTGGGAGCAGGGGCAGGATTTGAACCTGCGACCTTCAGGTTATGAG
>TARA_B100001057_G_scaffold72002_1_pt1 | contig 12108 bp, 9 predicted proteins | sample TARA_B100001057 | Tara Oceans TARA_B100001057 (sample SAMEA2621839) | marine metagenome | biome: marine biome (ENVO:00000447); feature: surface water layer (ENVO:00002042); material: "saline water (ENVO:00002010), including plankton (ENVO:xxxxxxxx)" | depth 5 m | reverse complement strand
GGCGCCCTAACCCTTAGGAGTGATGGTACTGAAATGGCTGAACTTTGGGAAATGTATAACAGTGGCGCAGTTGGTTTCTATGATTACAAGATGTCAGTAAGAGATCCCAATCTCTTAAAAACAGCTTTACAATATGTCCAACATTTTAATGGTCTAATTATGACATTTCCATACGAAAAATCAATTTGTAATGATGGTCAGATCAATGAAGGAGAGATAAGCACTCTTTATGGTCTGGAGGGAATACCATCATTATCTGAAGAAATAACTTTAGAGCGTGATTTAAAAATTTTAGAATACACAGGTGGTAAACTTTTCATCCCAACAATTTCAAGTATTAAATCTGTAGAATTAATCAGAAATGCTAAACTTAAAGGACTGCAAATTATAACAAGCGTTTCAATAAATAATTTATTTTTTAATGAAAAAAAATTAATAAATTTTGATACAAGATTTAAGGTTCTTCCACCAATTAGAACAGAAAAAGACAGATTAGTTTTAGTTAAAGCTCTTTCCGATGGTACCATTGATTTTGTTACCTCGGACCACACTCCAATCGATATTGATAATAAAAAAACAGATTTTAAAAATTCACTTTTTGGAGCCACAGGTTTAGAATCAATTTTTGGTGCTTTAAACTCAATATATAAAACTGAGGAAGTAATTGATATTCTAACAAGAAAGAAAGATTTATTTGGTATAAAGTCAGAAACAATTGATGAAGGATCAAAAGCATCAATGACACTTTTTAATCCCAAGCATAAATACATATTTTTAAAAGATGATGTTAAATCAAAGTCAAAAAATGCATCATTTATAAATTCTGAAATCAATGGGAAGGTCTTTGGAGTAATTAATAATGGGGCTGTAGTTATTGATGAGTAGATTTTTTTTTGTTGACAGAAAATCTGAAGAAATTAAGTCCCCTTTAATAATCCTTATTCATGGCTATGGAAGTAATGAAAGGGATCTTTTTTCATTAATTGATTATTTGCCAAAAAAAGCTTACATAATCTCACTAAGGGGGCCAATTGAACTGTTTAATAACTCATATGCTTGGTATGACATCTATGTAGATAATAACAGTAAACTCTATGATCACGAGGGAGCAAAGCAAATTAGAGATGAATTATCTAAATTTATAGATGATATAATTAAATATCCAAATATAGATTCTGACAATGTTACATTAATTGGTTTCAGTCAAGGTGCAATATTATCGCACGCAATTTCATATTCTTATCCTGGAACAATTAAAAATATTATGGCAATCAGCGGAGTAATTGATGAAAAAATTATGAAAAGAACACATTTAAAACCAAAAACTAATATTTATATATCTCACGGAACAAATGATAACCTAATTGACTATCAGATTTCCAAAGAATCATTAAACTTTTATAAATCAAAAAATATTGACTTTACATTTGAAAGTTATGAGCAAGGTCACGGAATAAATGAAAAAAATTTAGAATCCTTAATTAAATGGTTAAATGAAAAAATTTAAATTTCAATTTCCAAACCATCATATGCTAGAAATACTGATTTTGGGAGTAACCTTTCCGTATCACCATGAAAGCCCATTTGAGGAGCTATATGAGTTAAATATGCTTTTTTTGGCTTTAAATCGTGTATAATTTGTAGTGCTTCCTTTAGATTTATGTGTGAATAGTGCTCATCGTGCCTCAAGGCATTTAAAATCAAACAATCTAGATTTAAGAGTTTATTTTTTTCCTCATCATCAATTTTTTTTAAATCGGTTATGTAAGCAAATTGATTAATTCTGTATCCAAAAACCTGAAGTTTGTGATGGGAATATGAAATTGGTATTACAGTAAAGTCATAAAGTTTAAATTTTTTATTTTCTTTAACTTCATTAGTCGTTAAATGTATATCACCAGCATAATCATTTTGCTTTTCAAATAGATACAAGAAACGTTGTTTTAAATTATCTAAAACTCTTTTGTGTGCGTAAACAGGAATTTTACCGTTTTTGAAAGAGATTGGTCTAACATCGTCTAAACCAGCTGTGTGATCAGCATGCTCATGAGTAAAAAGTATTGAGTCAACCTTAGTAATATTATTTGTTAAAAGTTGTTGCCTAAAATCAGGACCACAATCAAATACAATATTTTTTTTATTATGAGTTATTAAAATTGATGATCTCAACCTTTTATCTCTAAAATCTTCGCTAGAACAAACGGGGTAATTTAAACCAATTGATGGTATTCCAGTGCTGGTACCTGTCCCTAAAAAAATAATTTTCATTATGTAACCAAATTTAATTTTTTTATTACGAGTAATAACCAATAGTTATTAAATTTGTAAAAAATAACTTGGTTAATGGTTATAAAATTAAAAGGAGATAAAGAGTTTGAAAATCTTTTATCAACTAAAGACAAAGCGCTCAGAATCAACTTAAATGAAAATATTTATGGTACATTTTCTGAAATTGGCGCTGGGCAGGAAGTAGCAAGACACTTTTTTCGTGCTGGTGGAGCGTCCGGAACAATAGCAAAAACAATGAGTGCCTATGACAAGGGATTCAGCGATGCAATATATGGAATTGAAAATGATCTTCGTTACGTTACGCAATCCAGGCTTACAAAAATGTTAAATCACGAGATTAATTTGTTAGAATCAAGATTAGACAAGTCTGTTCATACCGAAAAAATGTTTTTTTCTTTTGCAAATACCGTAGCTACAATAGATTTTGCCAAAAAATTTAAAGGGCATGGTTGGATGGGAATTAAATTCCAAACAGAAAGTAATTCTGAATACAGTGAAATTAAATTACATGTAAGGTTTCGTTTACCTGAAGTAAAAGCTCAACAAGAAATTCTTGGACTGATGGGTGTGAATTTAATCTACGGTGCATATTATAAGTATAATAAGCCTAGATCCTTAATAAAATATTTATACGATCATATTGATCCAACAACTGTTGAAATCGATACGATTAATTTTTCTGGTCCACTTTTTAAAGATGTAGATAACAGGCTTTTAAGTCTTGAATTAATTAAAAATGGGATGACGCAAGCAGTAATGTTTGGTCCTGATGGAAAAAATATTTTACCTGCAGCCGAATTATATAAAAAGAATATATTGACAATAAGAGGAAGTTTCAGACCAGTTACTAAAGTTAATGAAGACATGTATGAAAAGTCCTCAAATATGATAATGAAAGACAAAGAATTAAATAAAAAAAACACAATTTCAATTTTTGAAATAACATTATCAAACCTAACTGCCCAGGGAAAACTAGACGAGCAAGATTTTTTAGATAGAGCAAAACTTCTATGCTCTATGGGTAAAACTGTTATGATTACCAATTTTCAAGAATATTATAAATTGTCTGAATATTTTTCTAAGTATACTGACAAAAAAGTTTTTCTCACCATGGGCGTGGATAACTTAATCAAAGTTTTTGATGAAGCTTACTACACGAATTTGGATGGGGGAATCTTAGAAGCTTTTTCAAAATTATTTACAAAAAATATCACAATTTTTCTTTATCCAATGCTTCAGAAAAATAAAATAATTAACAGTTCGAATCTAATTATTTCTAAAAGCATGAAGAATTTATATAAATACTTTATAAAAAACTCTAGGATTATTGACATACATGATTTTAACAAGAGCTACTTATCAATATTCTCTTCTGATGTTTTGAGAAAGATACAATCTAATCAAAAAGGCTGGGAAGGTAGTTTACCAGATAATGTTTCTGATCTTATAAAAGAAAAAAAACTATTTGGACTTAAAGAACTACAAAGATAATATTTGATCAGCGTGATTTTTTGTATCTACCTTATCAAAAACATGGGTGACGATACAATTTTCATCAAAAACAAATGTTTTCCTGTGAATACCTTCATACTCCTTACCTCTAAATTTTTTTGGACCCCAAACTCCAAATAACTTAATAATATTTTTATTTTCATCTGCAAGCAATGGGTATTGAAAACCGTATTTTACAGAAAAATTATTTTGAGTTTTTAACTTATCTCCACTTACACCAATAATTTTATAACCAGCATTTGTTAATTTTTCATAGTTTTCAGAAATATTACATGCCTCAGCAGTACATCCAGGTGTGTTTGCTCTTGGATAAAAGAAAACTACCAGCTTGATTCCCAGAAAATTCTCACTTTTTACTATATTTTCTTTATCATCCAAGCATTGAAATGTTGGAATTTTATCACCGACTTTTAATGTATTCATTATTTTAAATTTTATCTATAAATTTACTAAAATGACAAAAAAAGAAAAAGTAAAATTTGTAATAAAAACTTTAGAGGATTTATACCCTGAAATTCACATACCACTTGATCATAAAGATCCTTATACGCTGTTAATTGCAGTACTTCTCTCTGCACAAAGCACAGACAAAGGGGTAAACAAAATTACACCTAAACTTTATGAAAAAGCTGATAACCCTTATGATATGGTTAAGCTTTCTGTTGATGAAATAAGGAACATAATCAAACCTGTGGGACTATCACCAATGAAGTCAAAGGGGATTTATGGGTTATCAAAAATATTAATAGAAAAATTTAATGGTAAAGTACCAAATGATATCAATGAGCTTGAAAAATTACCCTCAGTTGGACATAAAACAGCTAGCGTTGTAGTTTCCCAGGCTTTTGGAACCCCTGCATTTCCAGTTGACACTCATATTCATAGGTTAATGTATCGTTGGGGATTTTCAAATGGAAAAAGCGTAAAAAGAACTGAAGAGGACGCTAAAAGATTGTTCCCTAAAAATATCTGGAACAAATTACATATACAAATAATACTGTATGGAAGAAATTTTTCACCTGCAAGAGGCTGGAATCTTAAGAATGATATAATTATGACAAAAATTGGAAGAAAATCAATATTAAAAAAACTTAATTACAAGTAATTTCATATTGATCCCAGTTCATATTTGTTGGTAAATTTTCAAAATAAAAACATCTTTCAGAATCGTCGGGGAAAGTTATAAATTTATAATATCCATCAGGGACAGTCGCACCTGTCTCAAGTACCAAACTATTATCAGAAAAAGCAAGCTCAATTCTCACATCAAGCGTGCCGTACTGATTTGCCCAAGATCTAACTTGTGATTCAAGCTGAGCCCATTCACCTTGATTTAAAACATCTAGTTGTAATGTGCAGTTCAAAAAAGAAAATGTTTGATACAAGTTTTCACATGAATCTGTAAAAGCACCGGCTGGTGCTAAATGAGCCCTGTCCCACTCATTATTTCTGTAGTCTGCTTCATCGGATGTATGAACGTCTGCCTCAGTATACCAATTCATTCCAGCACGATCACAAGCTTTTGTAATTTGTCTGACTTCATACTCTAGCCAGTTGGCTTGTTCTTTGAATTCGTTGTATGAAACTTTAAAGATATTATTTTCAACAATAACCTCAGATCTTAATTCTCTGGGCGGATTGTTATCTACTGTTTCACTGTTATTTCCATCACTACAAGCGATAAAAAAAAGAAATATTAAAAAAAGTTTTTTATTCATTTTCGAAGAGGCGTTTTTGTGTTATTTTTTTCATATAACCTTTTGATCTAGTGACTATACCTGTCTTAAATTCCTCAATTTCGACTTCAAGCTTTTCTTCAAACCATTTCGCAAGAATGTGTCTATGACAAAAAGATGTCTTATTACCATTTGTCATTAATATTGGTTCGTTATCACCAGTCAAAAAATTTATTTGTTCAAATATAGTCTTTGCGTCCATATTATTTAGCTGTAATAAATATTCTTTTTCAAAATCAGAATCTGATAGTTGTTTTGACTTATGCATTTCAAATAATTTCCAGTTAGGAGCAAGTGATTTAAATTCGTACAAAACATTTTTGTTTTTAGAGGGGTACAAAGAGACAGAAACATAGCCAAGAGCTAAGTTATTGTGTATTTGCTTAAAATATCCCGTTTTCACATCTCAAAATTTAGTAATTTTTTTATAAATTATATGAGTAAAGTTTAAAATAATAACATTTCTTAATTTTTTAGTACATAATTTTAACAATTGCATTGTTTTTTAAAAAAACTAAGAATTCATAAAAAATTAATACTTCCTCTTTTTAAGTAAAAAAACTTGTTTTGTTAACAAAATTTTAACATATTTACTACTTCAACTAAAATTATATAATAAATGAAAAAAATAATAAACCTTTTTTCCTTGTTACTTTTGATAACTGGGCTAGTCGGTTTTGCGCAAGACACTGTTTCAGGAGTTGTTTCTGATTCTGATGGATTGCCTTTACCAGGAGCCACTGTTGTTGTGCAAGGAACATCGATTGGTGTTACCTCAGATTTTGATGGTAATTACTCAATTAATGCTTCTGAAGGTGATGTACTTCTTTTCAGTTACGTCGGTTATGTTAATCAATCAGTAACGGTTGGTTCTTCATCAACTGTTGACGTTAGTCTAGAAAGTAGTACTGCATTAGATGAAGTTGTCGTAACTGGTGTTGGGACGCAGGCAAGACAGAGATCTGTTGCAAGTACAGTTACAGTCGGAGAAGAATACTTAGAGAACCTATCTTTTGTCTCCCCAGATCAGGCCTTAAATGGTCGTGTTGCTGGTTTGAGAATTGCAGGTATTTCTGGTAGTCCAGGTACAGCCTCTCAAATTAGAATTCGTGGTGAAAGTTCAATCACTGGAAACAATTCACCTCTCTTTGTAGTTGACGGTGTACCAATTCAAAATGGTTCCTACGGATATGGAGCCTCACCAAGTCTAGGTATTTTGTCAATGATCAACACCAATGACATCGAATCAATTACTGTATTGAAGGATGCATCTTCGACATCGGTATATGGAAACAGAGGTAGTAATGGTGTAATCGTAATAACAACCAAAAAGGGTACGGCTGGAAAAGTGACATATAATGTAAACTCAATGTACGGATTCCAAAACTTTGCTACAGAAGGAAGAGAAATGCTTACTGGAAGTCAAAGACTTGAGCTAGGTGCTGAGGCCATGGTTAATGATCTTGGTTATACAACAGATGCAGCAATTAATTACCTAACTACTGTCAGATCTGACTTCAGGGGATGGGATGAAAGAGGAAGAGTAGATACTGATTGGGAAGAATTATTAAGAAATCGTGATGCTCCAACTCAAAGCTACGATATCTCCGCTTCAGGTGGTGATGCTACACAAAACTTCAGAGTTTCACTTGGTTATAAGCAAGCGGAAGGAACAAATCTAGGTTCTGAATTTGAATCAGTTAGTGGTTCATTTTCTTACACAAAAAAATTCAAGAATGTAACGCTTCAAACATCAAACAGAGTTTCTAATGGTGTACAGTTGGGTCAATTAGAAGGTAGTGGATACTTTGGAAATCCAGTACTCACAAAATTCTTTATGCCTATGGTTCATGCGGCTTATAATCCTGATGGTTCTTACTTAGTTCCTCATCCGGCCTCAATGCATCACACTTTGTATTTGATTGAAAACAACATCTATAAAAGTGATGTAACTAGAGCAATTTCTAACAGTTCTGTAGAATTAGATCTGCCAATAGATGGTTTATCATTAAAATCAACTGTTGCTATTGATTTTGTTCTTAGTAATGATCACAACTATCGTAACCCTATTGAGGGTGATGGTTTCGCTAGAGGAGGTCAAGCTTGGCAAGACAATTCTAGAAGATTTACTTGGTCAACTATTAACAGAATAGAGTATAACAAAACGTTTGGAACAGATCACTTTGTTTCTGCAATTGTTGGACAATCATTCCAAAAGAATAAAAATAATTTTATTTATTCTTATGGTGAAGCTCCTGCGTCAGATGGATTGTATTATGTTGGAAGTTTTCCAACCAACCAAATTTCTGATGGTAGTTTTAGTGATTGGAAAGTTTTATCATACCTAGCTGTTGCGAATTATTCGTATAAGGACAAATATATTTTCAACTTCACATGGAGAAATGATGGTTCCTCAAGATTTGCCTCAGGTTACAGATTTGGTAATTTCTTTTCATATGGTGCTGCTTGGAATATTTCTAATGAGAATTTCCTTGCTGACAACACTGTCATAAGTAGCCTTAAATTAAGAGCCTCTTGGGGTGAAGCTGGTGATCAGAACATTGGTCTTAACCAATATCAATCATTATTTGGATATGGAGCAGACTACAATAACCAAGGTGCTGTTTTCCCTACCTCTTTTGGTAATGCAATTATTTCTTGGGAAAAATCAACTAAACTTGATGTTGCATTAGACTTTGGACTATTCAATGAAAGAGTTAGTGGCTCATTTGCTTATTACCAAAGAGATTCAAATGATTTACTTCAAAGTGTCCCACTATCGTTAACAACTGGTCACAGTTCACAAACACAGAATGTTGGTGACGTTAGAAACAGCGGTATAGAAATTGAGCTTGACGCAAATGTCATAAAAGCAGGTGATTTTGAGTTTGATATTTACGGAAATGTTTCAACAAATGAGAATGAAATATTAAGATTAGCTCAGGATGCCAATGGAAATGATATTAATCTTGACGGATCAAGACAAGCCTCAAGAGTTGGTAGGCCGATTTATGAATGGTACCTACGAACATGGGGAGGAGTTAATCCTGACGATGGAACTCCATACTGGTTAGTAGGTGGAGATGGTGTTGATGCCCCAGTAAGCAGTGAAGTAACAACTAGTTATTCAGCTGCCCAGCAAACATTCTCTGGAAATAGATTGCCAACTACGACTGCTGCGCTAGGATTTAGATTAAAGTACAAAGGATTATCTTTAGATTCCAACTTTACATATGCTGGTGGTCACAAGGTATATGAGGTATATGCTCGTTACTACATGCAATCTGGTCTATACACTGGATTATATTACCAAGGAGCTGCTGATGTATATAATAATAGATGGCAAAAACCAGGTGATATAACTGACCAACCTAAAATGAGATGGTCTTCAAGTAGAACCTTTACTGGGTCTGAGCATTCAACGGCTCACCTTTATGATGGGGACTTTGTCAGATTAAGAGATTTAACTCTTAACTACAACTTTCCATCAGACTTGACTAGTGAAATTGGTCTTGACAGGTTAAGTGTTTATGTTAAAGGAACAAATGTGTGGACATGGACAAAAGATGACCTTCAATTTGAACCTGAAGTTAGTCTTTCAAGTGGACAATACAATTTTTGGTCACCTGTACCTAAAACTTGGGCACTTGGTGTTAATCTATCATTTTAAATTAAATAAATATGAAAAATTTAATAAAATTATATAGTTTAATCTTCGCATCACTTTTAATAGTTTCTTGTGGAGATGAAGATCTTGAGCCAACATTGGCAATGGATAAGGATACCGCAACTGGTATTCAAAATGCTGATGATTTGAGATCAGTTTTAAATAGTGCCTACAACAGGATGTCTAGCTCAAGTTATTACATGAGAAACTTTATCGTAATGGGTGAAGTTAGAACAGACAATATGTATGCTAACATGAACTCTGGTAGGTTCGCTAGTTCTGATATGAATCATAATTCTGATGGATTTGGTGAAGAATCATGGGGAACCATATATGGAGTAATTGCAATCACAAACATTGTTGCAAATATTGATGTAGCCTCTTTGGAAGGTAATCCTGCTGAAATCAACCACCTAATTGGACAAGCACACGCTCTGAGAGCACTTTGTCACTTCGATTTACTTAGAAATTATGGTCAACATTTTATTGATGGTCAAGGTGGAGCAAATGCATTGGGTGTACCATATGTAAAGACATATAAAGACCCTGCAAATTTATCTCCTGCCAGAGATACTGTACTTTCTAATGTAACTGATATTATGGCTGATTTTCAAGGTGGTATCGCTTTGATGAATGATACTTTTGATGTATCGACAAGTTATATGACTCGTTCCGGAGCATATGCTCTGATGGCGAGAGCAGCATTGTATTTTGGTGCTGTGGATAGTAGTTTTTATGCAACCGCTGGTGCAGCTGCAAAATGGGTTATTGATAACTCGAGTGCAGGCCCTGTCTCAGCATCTGCTTTCAAAGCTTCGTACTATACTGATAATGCTGTTAATTCATTATTTGAGATTGAAGCTACAGGCACTGATAATCCTGGAATCAATGGGTTAGCATATATGTACAGAGGATCTAGCTACGGAGATGTTAGAATATTGACTGGAACTGGTGCAAATCCAGACCTTTATGATATTTTAACAGCTACTGATGTTAGAGGTACAGTAAATGGTATGATTGGTACACAGCAGGGATACCCTACAATTGTTGGAAAATATCCAACAAATACTGGGTCAGACAATGTAACAGTTATCAGAGTTGAAGAGATGCATTTAATTTATGCAGAAGCATTATTAAGAGCTGGGAATGCTAGTGGGGCATTGTTATACCTTAATAACGTCCCTGCATTAAGGAATGCACCTACATACACATCTGCTACACTAGATAATATTCTTACAGAAAGAAGAAAAGAGTTTTACGGTGAAGGTCTTAGATTTTATGATCTTGCTAGGAACGGTAAAGATATGCCATTGATTAATTCATTTATTCAATTAAATGATGATTTAACTGGTACACCACCAGCGTTTGGATCATATAGATATGCATATCCAATTAATATTTCTGAAAGAAATGCTAATCCTAATATTGTGCAAAATGCAGGTTATTAGTTTTTTAGATATTATTAGATAATTTACTTGAAAAACCCGCCTAATGGCGGGTTTTTTGTTAGATATTGGATATGAAAAGGATTCAACTATTTACAATTTTATTTATTCTAAAAAGTTTTATTGTACAAGGTCAAATAGTTAATATAAATAATATAGAAATTGTTAGAGATTCCTTTGGAATTCCACATATATATGCAAAAACTGATGTGGAATTAGCTTATGGATTAGCATGGGCTCATGCTGAAGATGATTTTAAAACCATTCAAGAAGCATATTTAGCTGGAAATTCTATGTTGAGTAAACACATAGGTTTGAAAGGTGCCCCTATTGATTTTTTATCTCAACTAATAAGACCAGATGACACCATTGACAGCTTATATAAAACCCTAGATAAACAATTTATTAAAGTTATTCATGGGTATGCAAAAGGGTTAAACAATTTTGCAAATAATCATCCTGATCAAGTACTTGTAGAGAAACTTTTTCCTATTACACCAAGGAAAATGCTTAAGTATTCCTTATTACAATTATTTGTTTTTTCTGAGGGCGAAAAAGCCGTATTATCAATATTCAACAATACTGCAGGTGTTATTGATACAAGTAATGACAACGGACTTGGTTCAAACCTATTTGCTTTTAGCTCAAAAAAAACAAAAAATAATGAGACTTTTCTTGCGATAAATACTCACCAACCACTGAATGGACCAACTTCATGGTATGAGGTGCACCTTGTGAGTGATGAGGGGACTAATATTATTGGAGCAACATTTCCTGGTGCGCCATGTGTTTTGACAGGTACAAATCAAAACCTAGCTTGGACTCATACTGTAAACTACCCTGACAAGACTGATATATTTCAACTGGAAATGGTAAAGAACAGTAAATCCAAGTACATTGTAGATGATGAAATACTTAAGCTAGAGAAATTTAGAGGAAAAGCTTTTGTAAAGTTTTTAGGAATTCCTTTAAAAGTTAGTAAAAGGTATTATCGAAGTATTTACGGTCCAACACTAAAAAATAAAAATGGTTTTTACTCAGTAAGAACTCCAAGCTTATTCAAAATTAGGGCTCTCGAACAATGGTGGAAAATGAATAAATCAAAAACATTTCAAGAATTCTATAAAATTCTAGAAATGAATGAGATACCTGGGTTTAATTTTGGTTATGCAGATAAGTACGATAATATATTTTATATATCAAATGGAATAATTCCTGTTAGGAATGAAAAATATAATTGGAAGGGGATAGTTCCTGGAAATACCAGAAAAACTCTTTGGGTTGACTACCATAGCACAAAAGATCTTCCTCAAGTTCTTAATCCTGAGTCTGGATTTTTATACAACACTAATAATACACCATTTAAATCAACGGCAGAAAATGAAAACCCAAACAGTGAAGATTTTCCTGAAGAAATGGGTTACTCTATATACGATAATAATAGAAGTACAAGAATTTT
>TARA_B100001057_G_scaffold105972_3_pt1 | contig 12108 bp, 12 predicted proteins | sample TARA_B100001057 | Tara Oceans TARA_B100001057 (sample SAMEA2621839) | marine metagenome | biome: marine biome (ENVO:00000447); feature: surface water layer (ENVO:00002042); material: "saline water (ENVO:00002010), including plankton (ENVO:xxxxxxxx)" | depth 5 m | reverse complement strand
AGGTTTTATGGAATAAGGCTTTTAGGGTGTGACCAAAAGTGTGACCAAAAAATTTAGGCAAGATAGGTAGAAAATCTACCTACCCTGAAACCCTTATATTTATTGAGTTAATTTGGTGGAGCTAGTCGGGCTTGAACCGACGACCTCTTGCATGCCATGCAAGCGCTCTCCCAGCTGAGCTATAGCCCCATTAATTTCTTTGTGTGCAATCAAAGTAAGAATAGGAATTTACACTGATTGCCTTATTATCCCAAACGTTTTTGTTTAAAGAAGACTGAAAGGTTTTTTTATCAATAACAAGTTTATTTTCAATTGCGAAGGTTCTTTTATTACCTTTGAAATACCTACCTTCGTAAACTCTTAGTTTCTTTTTTAATTTGTAAGGTATTGCTTCGGAACCAAAAAAAATAGTCTTTGCCTTAAGATTGATATCAATTACTTCGGTATCGTTTGAAGCTTTATCTTTACCCTCAATACCAACTAAAGTGACATCGCAATCTAAAATAATGTTTTTTGAAAATGCTTGAGAAGAAAACAAGACACTTATCAAAAGTATCTTAAGGAGAAAAGCTACTACCGGGTTCATAAAAGATCTCAATGTTATCGTCTAAAAAATCATTATCAAGTTTATTTAGTTTTAAAAAATGATTAATAAATCCAGTATTTTTTAAAGGATTGGTTCCAGTTATAAATAACTTTTTAGCCTCCAATAAATTACAAGCCAATATTGTATTTTTTAAGTTCATACTCAAAGTAAGAAATCCAAAAAACTTAACTTCTTCAGCAGTAAGAATAGCAACATCTGCTTTAATATTATTATTTTTAATGACTTTTTTATTAACAACATGGCCTTCATGAAAAACGGAGAACCCCTCGTCATTGATGATATGCAAACAATAAGCAGTTGTGTTGTAAGGAAATCCTGCTGGATATGCTCTAACTTCCAAAGCTCCTATAAAATTTGGTGATATTGAAAGTTCATTAAGTTTATTTGGAAGATTCTTTTTCAATAAAATTGATCTGACTTGAGATGAACACCAAATATCAACAGTTGGAAATTCTTTCAATGTATTCAAATGAAGATGGTCTTCAAATGGTGCAGTAATGATAATGTTTTTAACTTGAGCTATTTCTTCTTTTGTTAAGTAAGTTTTTTTTTCTTTTTTTCTTTGTAAAAACCAACCTCTCCCTTCGACTAAAGTGAAATCAAGCCAAGGATCGATTAAAATTGCCTCATTCCCCTCTTCTATATACCAAAATTGATAATCGTCTGCTTTTTTTACTTTCATTTATCTACTAATTGAGGGTATTCTATCTTTTTTGAGAGATAAAATGACAAGTGGATACTGTGATGAAAAATTCTCTTCTGCCAGAGAATTATTTGAAAAAAATCTTAAATCAGGCTTTGAAAGAGGAGCGGCTATTACCGTTGAAATTGAGGGAGAAAAAGTCGTCGATCTTTGGGGAGGGATTGACTCTGAAGAAAAAAATACAACATGGCAGGAAGATACAATAGTAAATGTTTTTTCTTCTACTAAGGGATTGGCAGCTGTATGTCTCTTAAAGTTAGTCGAAGAAGGCAGAGTTAATTTGGACGATCCAGTGGCTAAATATTGGCCTGAATTTGCGCAAGAAGGAAAAGATAAAATCCCAGTCAGATATTTGTTCTGCCATAAATCTGGTTTGTGTGGAGTAACTAAACCGTTACCAGATGACGCCTATTACAATTGGGATGTCATGGTAAATGCATTAGCTGCCCAAAAACCTCAATGGGAACCAGGCACAAAACACGGCTATCATGCCTTAACCTATGGACACTTAATTGGAGAGATGGTGCGAAGAGTTACTGGTCAATCTATTGGGCAATATTTTAATGAAAAAATTGCAGAACCTTTAAATCTTGATTTCTGGATTGGTTTGCCGGATGAGCAATTTGATAAAGTAACTGATATACAGCCTAGTTTGTTTCCATTATGGACTAGAATTGTGGCTCCTTTTTTTAAAATCATCCCCAAGAGTATGTTGAGTGGTGATCTTGCTTTGATAAAAGATTTTGAAGATCCTACAACCATCGCAGGATCAGCCTTTAATAATCCTAAAATGGAAATTAAAAATCCTTTTTATGCAAATACCAGGGAATGGCGTAAAGCAGAAATTCCAGCTGCTAACGGTCATGGTAGTGCAAGAGCGATAGCAAAATTCTATGGTGTTTTAGCAAATGGTGGTGAGCGTGATGGCGTACATTTGCTTAGTCCAGAAACAATCGATATGGCACGCCAAACAGAATCTGAAGGTTCCGACTTAGTTTTAGCTAATCTACAAACTCGTTTTGGATTGGGTTTTATGCTTGGCTCAAAAGATATCTCAATGGGTCCTGCTGAAGGCGCTTTCGGTCATGGAGGAGCTGGTGGATCTCTAGGTTTTGGAGATCCGGATAATCATATTTCAATTGGATTTGTGATGAATCAAATGCATCCTGGAATAACAGCTTGGGAAACTGCAACAACATTTATAGAAAAAGTATATGAGAGTAAGTGAAGATTTATCTAAGAATGGAATCGGAGTAAAAGTCTCTGATTTTTCTTTGTCTGATTTGACAGAAAAGAATATAAGATTTTTAAGGTCAAAATGGGTCGAATATGGATTGATTGTTTTTCCTAAGCTCCCTTTATCTCATGATGAATTTAAAGAATTTGCATTAAACTTTGGAGATTTTGGAGATGATCCATTTATCTCGTCTCTTCCAGATTACCCTAATATTGCTGAAATAAAGAGAAGTGCTAATGAAAAGGCTACACCTTTTGGAGGAACTTGGCATTCTGATTGGTCTTTTATGAAAAAACCTCCTTCTGCAACGTTATTGCATTCAAAAATCATCCCTCCAGTTGGAGGAAATACTTTGTTTGCTAATACAGAGAGATCCTTTGCTGCACTACCAGAGAAGATGAAAAATAAATTAAGAAATCTCAAAGTAATCCACTCAGCAAAAATTCCTTATGCCGACGATGGTTTTTATGCTCTCGAGAAAGAAAAACGATCAATGAAAATCCTACCTTCTAAGGAAGCAAAAGCTACTTACTCTCATCCAATGATAAAAATTCATCCAGAAACCAAAAAAGAATGTATGTTTATTAATCCCGTCTATACCATCAATATCGAAGGTTTCTCGGAAGATGAATCCCAGCAACTTTTATGGGAGCTTTATGAACATATGATTCAAGATCAATTTGTTTATGAGCATGTATGGAATGAAGATATGTTAATCATGTGGGACAATCGAACTGTTATGCACCAGGCAATGGGTGGTTACGATGGTTATGATAGGTTATTGCATCGCATAACTCTTGCTGCAGTTTAAAAACTAGTTGCCCGTTTCAAGATATCTCAGATCTTTGGTTGATAGCTTAATATTTGTTGCCTCGATACAACTATCTAGCTCGAAAAAATTTCTTGGCCCAACTAAAGGAAAGGCCGATATTTCAAGGTTCACTACATAAGCAAGAGCTATTTGGATTGGTTGACAACCCTTTTCTTTAGCTAACTCGATAGCTCTATCTCTTCGAGAAAGATTAAGCTCATCATGCCAAACTCTTTTTTCTTCTTCATCTGTTGGATTAGCAAAATGTTCATTCGCAGCAAATTCAACTTGATTGACAAAAAAACCTCTCGCTTGCGAAGACCAGGGAAAAAGATGGATATTGTTATCTTTAAGATATTTCAGATAACTCTCGTCACAAGAAAAACATCCAGGCCAAACAGGTTCAATCATTCTAGCTAAACTAAAATTGTTACTCAAAACTTTGAAGCCAGCTTTTTGGTGTTCATTTGCATACTCATTTGCCAATTTAAAACGCTCTAGTTCCCAATTAGATGCACCTAACATATCTATTAAACCCTCTTTCTTACACTCATTAAGAGCATCGATAAATTCAGTTACAGGAACATCGAGATTATCTCTATGCAAGCAGTAAATATCTAATTTATCAATATTGCCTCTAGATAGTGATTCTTCAATTTGAGGTTTGATTTTGTCTGGAAAACAATCAGGAGTGTGTGCCCCTTTGCCTAAAGCAACAACATCTTTAAAGTTTCTAGAGTTGATCCAATCACCTAAATATTTATCGCTCAATCCATGATTATAAATATAGGCAGTATCAAAAACCCTACCACCTTTGCTGTAGTAATAATCAAACATAGCAAACGCATGTACTTCATTAATCTGGTTATCACACCCAAAAACTATTGGAGAAATTTCTTTATCCAATTCAGGGATTTTTAACGAATTTAAGTCTTTTGTTGATTTTAAAAAAACTGAACTTTTTAGTGACGATGTATTTATTGAGTTGGCAGGATAAACTACTTTTAATTCGCTCAACCATTTATCAAGCCAAATAGAATTACTTAAAGAATCAGCATGAGACATAAATGTAGATTCAATTTTTCCTGCTTTAATACAAGAACTAGCTTCATCAATTTCTCGAGTGAATAGCCCCACATCATCTATTACTTCGAAAACTTTCTCTTGATTATTTTCTATAATTTTAATTTCTGCTTTTTGCCCTTGAAATTGACCACAGTGCCATGGCTCTTTTACAAAAATTTGCTTGTAACCAGATGAAATACTTAATGAATTTTCGTATTCTTCATTAATTGCTGATTTGATTGAAGCTTTAATTTTCGGACTAAATTCAAGTTCTGCTTTTGCATTCAAATCAATATTATTTGGAGATAATTCTCCGGAAGCAGATATTGTAAGCGGGTCTGCAAAGGAATTTTCAAATAAACTACCCGCTATCAACCTAACCATGGATAAAGGATAGCAACCTATATCTAAGATAGACCCGCCACCTAATTCTGGATTTTTTAATCGATGTTTTTCATCAACATCTGCTGTAAAACCAAAAGAAGATTCTATGAGCACCTCTTGATTAGTGAATTCTTGTTTGACCATTTCAAGCATTTTATGAGTTAGCGGATGGCATCTATACATGAAAGCTTCCATAAAAAATAAATTAAGTCTTCTGGCTTCATTAAGTAAAATCATTGCCTCAGTTGAATTCATGGTCATTGGTTTTTCGCAAAGAAGATGTTTGCTCTGCCTAAGAGTTTTTAGACTTAAATCAAAGTGACTGTTATGAGGTGTACCAATATAGACAGCATCTATTGAAGAATCATTCAGCAACGCATCATATGAGTCATAAGTTTTTACTCCATATTTATCAGAAAAGTGTTTTAAGTTTTTAGATGATCTACTTGCAACTGCATTTAATTCCGCTTCTTTGGAATACCTTATAGAATCGCAAAAGGCTTTTGAAATTGTTCCTGTGCCAATGACTCCCCACTTAACCATTTTTCCTTGCCTCTATGTTGATCAGTAATTCTTTGTGAAATTCAGAATTAATTGGATAAAAATACATTAAGAAGATGGAAATAGCGATACCTGATGCAGGTATTAAAGACATAATATTTTTTAAGCCGTTAAGTGTCTCAGGAGTTTGTACTTCATTAGGTGAAAAGTTTATCGAGGTTAACAAAACTCCTAAAACCAAAGCAGCAACTGCAATAGATGATTTTTGAGCAAATGTCATAAAGCCATAAAGAGAGGATTCACTTCTTATTCCCGATTTCCATTCACCGTATTCAATAGTATCGGGCAACATTGACCAAAATAATACACCGCCTGCCCCTGATGCTAAGCCTATCAAGCAAACTATTATAATTAGCTCTTGAAGAGAATTGATCCGATAAAAATAAAAAAGTACAAATGCGAGAAGCAATAGGGACATAGATATTTGCCATGTATTTCTTTTGCCAATTTTTAAAGATACGTATGACCAAAAAGGAATTGAGGCAAAACTACTTAGCCCACTCAAGCCTAATACCAATCCTTGATAGTTATGTAGGTCCAAAGCATATTTGATGTAATAAATTAAATTTTTATTAAACATTATTGTTGTAGAACCTAAGATAAGAATGGAAGAAAAAACTATCCAAAAAGGATAGTTTCTTAGGATTGAGACAATTAACTTTGATATTGAAGGATAAATTTCTTTTACTTCTTCGGTAGAAGACTCGTAAACAGACGAATATGTAATGAAGAGAATAATGACAGCAAAAAAAGCAGCAAAGCTGGATAAAAAAATTATCCCAAGAGCTTCATCATTTTGACCGAAATAATTAATTATTGGGAAGCCCAAAGAAGACATCAATAATGTTCCAAAAGATGCTCCTATCATTCTTGCCGTGGTTAACTTTGTTCTTTCTTCACTATCCGAAGTTATTCTTGGAGTTAAAGAAGAATAAGGAACGCTTACAATCGTAAAACATGTTCTATGAAAAACATTAATAACCAATAAACATATAAACAAAGAAAATCCTGTGAAAGGAGGTACCCAAAATAATAGAACAAAAGATAGAGCCAAAGGGATTGCTCCAAATAGAATGTATGGTCTATATCTACCTCTTTTTGAAGAAGTCCTCTCTGCTAAATATCCCATAAATGGATCGGTAACTGCATCCCAGGCAATACCAAGAGCATATATCCATCCTGCTAAATATGGACTGATACCCACAATATCTGTGTAAAAATATAAAAGGTAAAGACCAACACCTGACCAATAAAAGCATATTGCAATGTCACCGACTCCGTAGCCGATTCTTTGTCTATTGGATAATGAATTCAATTACTTAAAGATTCTATGATCTCTTGTTTGTGTTCACCCAGTGCTGGAGCTGGCTTAACATTAAACATCTCTCTGCTATCAAATTTAGTTGGATATCTTAATGCTCGAACCTTACCTTGAGTAACACTATCCAGAGATTGAAAAAGATTATTAGCTTCTATTTGAGGATGTGTCATTAATTCATCTAAAGAAACTGTTTTTGAACATGGCACATCTTCATGTTGTAATTTTTTAAGAGCATCATTTACTGTTAATGATTCAAAAATTGTTAAAGATTTAACCAACTCAATCATATTTTCACTTCTTGCAAAGGCATTATTGAACCTTTCATCTTCAATATACTCTGGAAGTCCCAGGGCTCTGAAAATTCCAAACCATTGAGCATCTGATAAAGCCGCAATGGAAAGAAAACCATCTTTGCATTTATAAAGACTATAAGATTTTGTTAACGGCGGTAGCGTTACTACATCATCATCTAGCAAAGTATGATTCATCATGCCATCTGGCCAAAGAAAAAAAACTGCTGAATCTATCATTGATAGATTTATACGATCAGCAATACCTGTCCTCTCTCTTTTGAAAAGTGCAGAAGATAGTGACTGACAAACTGTATAAGCAGTAATCTTGTCACACAAAAGCGTTTTTATGTATGCCGGTTGGTTTTGCTCAGATTGAATATCTGTAGCACCAGCCATAGCTTGTACAACATGATCGTATGCTGGTGATGATGAGTACGGCCCTGAATCACCAAAGCCATTGATTGAGGCATAAATCAATCCATCATTAATTTTTTTACAATCGCCCTCTCCAAGACCTAGTTTTTCCATAACTCCGGGTCTGAAGTTGTTGATTAAAATATCTGCATCGGAAATAAGTTTTTTAACTATTTGTAAATCTTCTTTTTCTTTCAAATTTAAATCTATTGATCTCTTACCTCTGTTGCAGTTAGCAAACAAAGCAGATATCCCACCTTTTTGCGTTCCCAAGTAACGCATAGGATCACCAATACCAGATTGCTCTATTTTTATGACTTCAGCGCCTTGATCAGCCATCATCATAGTCGCCAATGAAGCTGTGACGATTGTAGAAATTTCAACTATTTTTATTCCTTCTAAAGGTTTGGTGTAACTCATTCTCTCTCCTATAAAAATTATCTATAATTAAGATACTTCGTCTAGTAGACATATTCAATGGGGGAATTAATGAATAATTTAAAAGAATTATCAGAACTTGCTTGGCAAGGAGATCTAGATACAAAATTTGAACATCATCCAGTACATACTTTTTATGAAGGTTCTACGGAACTTGCTGAAAATCTTTTAGGTCTTAAAGGAATTGGAGGGTTTTATGTTGTTGATACGAATGATGGATTAGTTATGTTAGATGCTGGAAGTCACTTAGATATAGATTCTGCATATGATGAAATAAAGAGTTGGAGACCTGACAGCGATGTTAAAGCAGCTGTATTTTCACATCATCACGTTGATCATATATTTGCAACTCGAAGATTCGATGAAGATGCAGATAATTCCAACCAAAAAAGGCCAGTAGTTTACAGTCATAAACTGTTACCCGATCATTTTGATAGATATAAAAAAACAATTGGCTGGAATACTGCGATTAATAAAAGACAGTTTGCTATTAATGTTCCTCATTTTAAATGGCCAGAGGAATATCGCTATCCAGATATAACTTTTGAAGATGAATATATCTTCAAAGTAGGAGATTGCACTTTTGAACTTTTTCATGGTCGTGGTGAAACAGATGACCATACTTGGGTATATATACCTGAAAGAAAGATTCTAGCACCAGGTGATCTATTCATATGGGCGGTGCCAAATGGTGGCAACCCACAAAAGGTTCAAAGATATATAAGCGATTGGTCTAAAGCTTTAAAATTGATGATGAAAAAAGATACAGAAATTATGATTCCAGGACATGGATTGCCTATTTACGGGAAAGATAGAATTCAGGAAGCTTTGTCTTCTACGGCATATTTTTTAAAGGATATTGAAGATCAAACTTTAAAACTTATGAATCAAGGGAAATCCTTAAACGAAGTATTTCACCAGGTAAAAATTTCTTCTGAGATTCAAAATAAACCCTGGTTAAGACCTGTTTATGACGATCCTAAATTTCTCATTAAAATGATTTGGAGGAGATATGGTGGTTGGTGGGATGGCGAATACGACAGATTGTTACCAGATACCAGAGAAAATGAAGCGAAAGAATGGATTGAGTTAAGCGGCGGAGTCGACAATGTCATTAAAAAAGCTTTAGATAATTTAATAAATAAAAAATTTAAACTAGCAGCACACCTTATTGAAGTAGCTTTTTATGCAGATAAGAAAAATAAAAAGCTCCATGATGCACGAAAGGAAATATATGCGGCTTTGTCAAAAGAGCAAGATTCTTCAATGGCCAGAAATATTTTTAATCATGCTAATTTAGCTTCGAATGAACTAAAAAGAGATTTAGCCTCAGAAGATTAAAGTTTCGACAACTCTTCTTGTGATAATTCTCTAGCTTCGTTTATAAGCATAATTGGAATACCATCTCTAATTGGATAGGCCAACTTAGCTTCTTTACTTATCAATTCATCTCCATGTTGGATTAATGATGAATGCGTTTTTGGACAAACCAAGATTTCTAGTAATTTTTGATCAATCATTTAAGGTATATTCTATCCTTTTTAGAGAGGTTTCTTTACCCAATATAAACAAGAGTTCTGAAATAGAGGGGGCATTTTCTTTCCCAGTTAAAATTACTCTCAGGGGCTTACCTAGTTCAGGAAACTTAAGATCATTAGCTTGTAAAAATGCCTTGATAAATTTTTCAATAGTATCTTTTTTAAAATCTATTTCTTTCAATTGATTGCTGAAATCAGAAAATAATATTCGTTTGTCAGAGTCAATATTCAGTAAATCTAGCTTTGTATGGGGTTCTTTAAAAAAATAAATTGATTCTTCTCCTATCTGCTTAAAGGAATTTGCACCCTTTGCTAATAAGGAGATTGCTAGTTTCCCATTATCTATTTCAGTGAAGTCAACTCCTGTATTCTCTTTGACTTTGATTATCAATTCTTCATGGGTTAAAAAATTTAAATACTTATTGTTATACCAATCTAATAGATCTTGAGAAAATTTTGATGGTGAAGAGTTCACATCTTTCAAATTAAATATTTTTTGAAGCTGTTCTAATGAAAAGATTTCTTCTTCTCCATGAGTCCATCCCAATCGCACCAAGTAATTTATTAAAGCTTCACTCAAATACCCATTCTTTTTATAGTCCAAGATGTCTTCTGCCCCGTCTCTTTTGGAGAGTCTTTTACCTGATTCTGCTAAAACCATCGGAAGGTGAGCATAGTTAGGAATTGTTGCGTTTAATGTATCTAAAACATTAATTTGTTTAAGCGTATTAGTAATATGATCATCTCCTCTAATTACTGTTGTAATCTTCATATCCATATCATCAACAGCGGCAGAAAAATTATAAGTAGGGGAACCGTCGCTTCTTAAAATAATAAAATCATCAAATTCTTTATTATTTATAGAGATATCTCCCAAAATTAAATCTTTAAATTTTGATATGCCCTCTAATGGAAATTTAAACCTTAGGACCATACCTTGTGAAAACTCTATATTTTTATTTCTGTTCAATCCGTTATATTTTGGTTTCTGCTTTTTAGCTATTTGCTCTTCTCTCATTTTAGAAAGAGTTTCTTCACTACAATCACAAGCGTAGGCAAAACCCTTTTTATAAAGCTCAATGGCGAGTTCTTTATGTCGCGCAACCTTTTTTGATTGATATACAGGGTCAGAATCTAGTTTAATTTTCATCCAACTAAGAGAGTTCAGAATAGAATCAACATATTCTTCTTTAGAGCGTTCTTGATCCGTATCCTCAAACCTAAGAAGAAACTTTCCATTGTTTGCCTTAGCAAATAAATAAGAAAATAATGCGGTTCTTGCTCCGCCTAAATGTAAATGCCCTGTCGGACTAGGCGCAAATCTAGTTATTTCCATGAATATCTATCCTTAAGGAATTTAAGTAATTCTCATGCTTATTAGTATCCTCATCTGAAACTTTAATTTCGACTAAATTGAAATCATTTGATGCCTCATCAGAAAATTTAGATTGTAGTTCTTTAGAAGAATTATCATCAAACCCTAAATCTCTTTGCCCTCCTGTCATAGCAAGATATACGTCAGCTAAAATTTCAGAGTCAATCAAAGCGCCATGATAGCTTCTGTCGTAACCAGTTATTTGGTATCTGTCTGTTAAAACTTCTAAGCTATTTCTTTGACCAGGATGTTTTTCTCTCGCAATTGATAAGGTATCAGTAATTTTATTTACATGATCTTCGATTTTAGTATCAAGATTCGCAAGTTTAAGTTCATAATTTAAAAATCCAATATCAAATTCAGCATTGTGAATTAATAGTTCTGAGTCTTTAATAAATTCTAAAAAATCTTTATAAACGTCTATAAAAAAAGGCTTATCAGATAAAAAATCATCTGATATTCCATGAATCTTGAATGATTGTCCGACTGTTCTTTCTGGATTCAAATAAATTTGGTAAGAATTTTTTGTTAATTTTCTATTCATCAACTCAACTCCAGCAATTTCAATAATTCTATGATTATTTACAATATCCAACCCAGTCGTTTCTGTATCTAGAACAATTTGTCTCATATCAATTCATCTATTCCTTTATTAGCAAGAGCATCAGCAATATCATTTTCTCTATGATTGCTATGTCCTTTAACCCAAAACCAACTTACTTCATGATGATTTGTCATTTGATCAAGTTCTTTCCATAGTTCTGAATTTTTAACTGGTTTTTTTGAAGCATTTTTCCAACCATTTTTTTTCCAATTGGTAATCCATTGAGTAATTCCATCCTTTACATATTTTGAATCTGTATAAACTTCAATAATTTTAGGATCTTTAAAAAACTTCAACGCTTCAATAGTTGCTGTCAGCTCCATTTGATTATTTGTAGTATTGAAATTGCCTCCACAAATCTCTGTCTCCTTTACATCTTCAATAATAAGTGCTCCCCAACCACCCAATCCGGGATTGCCTTTACAGGCTCCATCTGTAAAAATCTTAATTGTATTTTCAGACATCTAATAAAAAAAAGGTAGATGTTAATATTACTTTAAAAATGATTTCTAATATAGAAGCTATACCAGCATTTTCAGATAACTACATATGGGCTTTAATAAATGGTAATTCAGCTGCTGTAGTTGATCCTGGTGATGCATCTGCTGTTGAAAATTTTCTAAATATAAATAATCTTAAACTAGAAGCAATATTAATTACCCATCACCATTTCGACCATACCGGGGGAATATTAGACCTTGCTGCTAAATGGACTCCAAAAGTATATGGGCCTAAGGGCGGACATATCGAAGGTATT
>TARA_B100001057_G_scaffold500604_1_pt1 | contig 12114 bp, 11 predicted proteins | sample TARA_B100001057 | Tara Oceans TARA_B100001057 (sample SAMEA2621839) | marine metagenome | biome: marine biome (ENVO:00000447); feature: surface water layer (ENVO:00002042); material: "saline water (ENVO:00002010), including plankton (ENVO:xxxxxxxx)" | depth 5 m | reverse complement strand
GGAAAATTGAGGAACAATATAAAAAAAACAAAAAAAATAAAAATGATGTTCCTATAGTTGAGTTTAGAAAAGAATGTAGAGAGTTTGCGGAAAAGTGGATTAAAATACATAAAGATCAATTTCAAAGATTGGGTGTAATTGGTGACTGGAATAATTATTATTCAACAATGAGCTTCGATGCTGAAGCCCAAATAGTCAGAGAATTAGGCAAGTTTTTAATAGAGGGAAGTTTATACAGAGGTTATAAGCCAGTTCTTTGGTCTACAGTAGAAAAAACAGCATTAGCAGATGCAGAAGTTGAATATTTAGACCATACATCAGATACCATATATACCTCTTTCCCAGTAAAAAATTCAAAAAATAAAGAACTATTAGATTGTGAAGTAATTATTTGGACTACTACACCTTGGACAATACCAGCAAATAAAGCTTTGGCTTATAATAAAAGTCTTAAATATCTAATTATCGAAGTAACTAGTGAGTCTGATTTTAAAAATAAAAAAGTAATTGTTGCGAAAGAATTATTAAACTCATTTGTTGATGAGTGTAAAATTGAAAAATTTCAAAAAATTTCCGAATTTTTGGGAAATGATTTTGAAGGAACGATTTGTTCACATCCATTTTATAATCTTGGTTATGATTATAATGTTCCAATGTTAGAGGCAAGATTTGTTACGACTGAACAAGGAACAGGAGTTGTTCACTGCGCGCCAAGTCATGGACCAGATGATTTTAATTTATGTTTAAATAACGGCATTAAAGCTATGGAGACAGTTGATGATGATGGAAAATACACTAGCAACATTCCATTATTTGAGGGGACGCATATATTTAAAGCTAACGCTATCGTTATTCAAAAACTTAAAGAAGAAAAAAAATTAGTATTTAATGGGAAACTTAATCATTCATACCCTCACTCATGGAGATCAAAAGCCCCTTTAGTCCATAGAGCAACACCACAATGGTTTATATCAATGGAGAGCCATGGCCTAAGAGACAAAGCATTAAAAGCAATTGATAAAACAGTTTTTTATCCTGAGAAAGGTAAAGAGAGATTAAAATCCATGATCGAGACTAGACCTGATTGGTGTGTTTCAAGACAAAGAGTTTGGGGTGTTCCTCTACCAATATTTATAAATAAAAAAGATGGAAAGGTTTTAGTTGATGAAGAAGTTTTTGAAAATATAGCGAATATTTATGAGAAAGAAGGCTCAGACTGTTGGTTCAAGGATGATGCTCAAAAATTTTTAGGATATAAATACAAATCAGAAAATTTTACAAAATTGACTGATATTGTTGAGGTATGGTTTGACAGTGGTTCTACTCATTCTTTTGTCTTAGAGAAAAGAAAGGATTTAAAATGGCCTGCTTCTATGTATTTAGAGGGATCTGATCAACATCGAGGGTGGTTTCATTCATCTCTATTACAATCCTGTGGGACGAGAGGTGATGCACCATTTGAAACAATTTTATCACATGGATTTGTTGTGGATGGTAAAGGAATTAAAATGTCTAAATCTTTAGGTAATGTTATATCGCCTGATGATATCTTAAAAAAATATGGCGCTGATATTCTCAGGATTTGGGTTGCGGCATCTAATTATTCGGAGGACTTAAGAATTGATTATTTAATACTTGAGCAGCATGCAGATGCTTACAGAAAAATAAGAAATACTTTTAGATATATTCTTGGAAATTTAAAAGATGAGTTTTCAGAAGTTAATTTCAATGAGGTAAATTATAATGAGCTATCTGAACTCGATCAACTCATGTTACATAAAATTTATTTGTTAAATGAGAATTACCAAAAAAATTTTAAATCTTACAATTTTCATTTGCTGTATAAAGAATTATTAAATTTTTGCACAGTGGAATTATCATCTTTTTATTTTGATATAAGAAAAGACTCTTTATATTGTGATGATTTAGGATCAAATAGACGAAAAAATTGTTTAAAAATTTTAAATATCTTGCTTGATTGTTTATTAAAATGGTTTGCACCTATTTTATCATTTACTACTGAAGAGATTTTTAAATTAATTAATAAAAATACAAATTCAAGTATACATTTAAAAAAATTTGTAACCGTGCCTGAAAATTGGAAAAATAATAAACTTGCTGAAAAATGGGATCAAATATTGAAAGTTAGAGAAACTGCTAACGCAAGTATTGAACTTAAAAGAGCAGATAAATTAATTGGATCAAGCTTAGAAGCAGAAATAATAATTGAGCTTGAAAGTAAAAAATATGATCTTTTAAAGAATTATGATTTTTCAGAAATTTGTATAACCTCAGTAGCTGAACTGAAAATAAATTCTGATAACAAAGACAGCATAAACGTAATTACAAAAAAAGCAGAAGGTGAAAAATGTCCAATTTGTTGGAAAATATTTAAAGACAAGTGTGAGAGATGTGAGAGAAATAATTGTGGTTTTTATGCAAAAAAAAAATAAAATTTTTTTTTCAAACCTAGCTATAGTATTTATAATTTTTTTAATCGATAGAGCAAGTAAGACACATGTAATAAATATTTTTGAGAGTGTAGATAATCAACAAATTTTCTTAACATCATTTTTAAACATATATTTAATATGGAATGAAGGAATAGCTTTCGGATTGTTATCTTTCGCAAGCGAAGAAATTTATAATTATACAACTTTTGTAATTATTTTAATAAATATATTGATTATTTACATATTATTTAAATTAAACGATGTTAGAAAATATTATTTTTTAATAATATTAGGTGGATCTTTGGGCAACTTATTTGATAGGTTAATACATAGAGCTGTGCCAGATTTTATAGATTTTCATATCGGAAACTTCCATTGGTTTATTTTTAATACTGCTGATATTTTTATTACATTAGGAGTTATTTGCCTTATTTTAGATGAATTCTTTTTTAAGAATAAATCAAATGATTAGAAATTTTCTTTTACTAACAATAGTATTATTGCTTTATTCATGCCAATCCGTAAAAAATGCGCTTACAGGAAAAAAATATGAGTCAAGCGATGAATTTTTAGTAATAAAAAAGAATCCGTTAGTTGTACCGCCAGACTTTCAATCTTTACCAGAGCCGAGTGACCCAGTAGAGATGTCAAGGGAGGAAACTATAGAAGCAGAGATTGATGATATTTTATCATCATTAAAAACTGAGGAAGAATTAGATGATGAATTTGAAGGCTCATCAAATAATTCATCAACAGAGGATTTTGTGCTTGAACAAATAAAAAAATAAGCAGATGCTCTCGAAAAATATTATACTTAGCGGATTTCAAAAAAAAAAAAATAAAAAAAATTTAAAAAAACTTTTTCAAAATTTAATTAATAAAAGAAATAAAAGAAACAATCTTATATATAGTTTTAGAAAATCTTATAAATTTTCTTTTAACAAAGACTTAATTAAAAAATACAAAAATTTTCAGTTTTATCAAATTTATGGGATGGGTGGTTCGTCTTTAGGTGCTAAAGCAATATATGACTTTATCGGATCTAAAAATAAAAAAAAATTTATCTTTTTTAATAATATCGACTCAAAAAATAAATTAATAAAAATTAAAAAAAAAACCTTAAATATTATAATTTCAAAATCTGGTAACACACTTGAAACCATCGTTAATGAAAATATATTTTCAAGTAAAGACAAACTATTTATAACTGAGAATTCAAATAATTATCTTAAAAAATTAGCTTTAAAATTAAAATCTGAAATAGTTGAGCATAAAAACTTTATAGGTGGAAGATATTCTGTTTTATCGGAGGTAGGGATGTTGCCAGCTGAATTGATGGGTTTGAATAGTAATAAATTTAAAAGATTTGATAAATTAATATCAAATAAAAATTTTGTAAACAACCTACTAAGCAATGTTAATACTCTTTATGATTTAATTAAAAGAAAAAAGACAAACTCTATAATACTTAATTATGATGAAAGTTCTTATAATATATTTAAATGGTATCAGCAACTAGTTGCGGAGAGCTTAGGAAAAAATTCAAAAGGTGTATTACCAATAATATCAGATATGCCAAGGGATAATCACAGCTTAATGCAGCTTTATTTAGATGGAAATAAAAATTGTTTTTTTACATTCTTTGATGTTATAGGTGCGAAGTCACCTAAAATTAAAAACAAAATTCTCGATAATTTCAAATATTTAAAAAATCATAGTTTACAATCTATTAAATTAGCGCAAAAACAGGCAACACAAATTGTATTTAAAAAAAAAAAAATTCCTTTCAGAAGTTTTGAAATACTTAAAAAAAACGAAGAAACACTTGGTGAGTTATTTACTTTTTTCATGTTGGAAACAATTTTATTAGGAAAAATGATGAAAATAAATCCATTTGACCAGCCTGCAGTAGAGTTGATCAAAAAGGAAACCAAAAAAATTTTAATTTAATCAAATTTGCCAAAAAATATTTTAGATCTACCATAGTTCTTTGTAGTCACTATTTTAAATTCCTCGGGAAATTTATCTAAAATTTTCTTATCTCTATGTATTAATAAAATTCCGTTTTTTTTTAAAATTTTTTTATTTTTAATAATTTTAAGTAAAGTTTGAATTCTATGCTCTTTAAATGGAGGATCTAAAAATATAAATTCATAATTTTTAATATTAAGATCGAGTTCATCTAAAGCAAAAATATCACTTTCTATAATTTTAATTTTATTTGAACAATTTAAATTTTGTATATTTTTTTTTAATATCTTTAAGGCCGGTGAATAATTTTCAAAAAAGGTCACATGTTTTGAATTTCTTGAAATACACTCTAAGCCAAAATTACCAACCCCAGAAAAAAGATCCAAAATATTTGAATTATATAATTTATATTTTATTAAATTAGAATGTTCTAAAATATTAAATATTGACTCCTTTACCGCATCTTTAAGCGGTCTTGTGAGTTTGTCTTTTGGAGCAAACAACTTTTTACCCTTATAATTTCCAGAAATTATTCTCATTAATCGATTACTTTGTAGCCAATATCTTTTCTAAAAAATCCTTCTTTCCAATTAAGTTTATTTATTAGATTGATAACATCTTCTCTAGATTTTTTAAAATTATTGGATTTTGAAACAAAATTTAAAACCCTTCCACCTGAAGCTAATATCTCATTATTTTTTGATTTTGTTCCAGCATGAAAAATATTTTCGTTTTCTTTTATAACTAAATTTTCTAAATTTTGAATTTCTACGTCTTTTTTATATTCTTCTGGATAACCTATTGAGCATAATACAATACAGATGCTTTTTTTATTACTTAATTCAACTTCTGTCTTATTCAAACTTCCTATACAACAACTATAAAAAATTTCGAATAAATCACTTTTTAACAAAGGGAGTATTGTTTGACATTCTGGATCACCCATTCTTACATTAAATTCTACTAAATAAGGTTCATTATCTTTTATCATTAAACCTACATATAAAAACCCTTTATAAGTTGTGCCCAGATCATTAATCGCATTTAATGTAGGTTTGACAATTTTCTTATTAATTTTTTCTTCAAGCTCCGAGGTAAATAATCTTGATGGTGAATAACACCCCATTCCTCCAGTATTTTTACCTCTATCTCCCTCACCAACACGCTTATGATCTTGAGCAGTTCCAAAAAATTTATAATCTTTACCATCACATATTATAAAGTAACTCATTTCTTCACCTGATAAAAACTCCTCAACTAATAGTTTTTTCGCAATTCCAAATTTACCACTAAAAATTTCCTTAGCAGCAATTTCTCCTTCAGCATAGTTTTTACAAATATAAACACCTTTACCTGCAGCTAATCCATCAGCTTTTATAACAATGGGGTATTTTGAATTAGTTAAAAATTCTTTAGCCTCATTTAAGTTTTCAAAAATTTTAAAATTCGCAGTTGGAATTTTATATTTTTTACAAATTTTTTTTGTAAATATTTTAGAACCTTCTAATTGTGAGGCTATTTTATTTGGACCGAAAACTTTTACTTTTGAACCCTCCATGTAATCGACTATACCATCAACCAAAGGTTGTTCTGGCCCAACTATTAATAGATCCATTTTGCTTTTAATACAAAAATCTTTGATTGATTTGAAATCATCAATTTTAATATCAATGTTTTCTGCAATATTTTTTGTCCCTGCATTACCTGGGATACAAAATATTTTACTTATTTTAAGAGATTCTTTTATTTTTGCGCATATTGCGTGCTCTCTACCACCACTTCCAATAATTCCAACAATCATTTATATTTAATTTATAACTTAAAAATGAAAAATAAATTAGCAAAATTAAAATATCTACCTAATAATTACGAAATTATTGAGCCAGGTGACCACGTATTATGCGCAATATCGAACAAGAAAATTATGTTAAAGGATTTAAATTATTGGAATGTTGATCTTCAGGAAGCATATTTTTCTTTTATTGAGTCTCAATTAAAAAGAGAAAAAATAAAATAATTAACGCCTCCAGCGGTTATGTGTCCAAATCCATTGATCTGGATTTTTCATAATTTTGTTTTCTAACCACCTATTTAATTTTTCTGTTATGTCCTCAATACTTTGCTCTTTGTTGAACTCTAATTGCTTATCAAAAACAATTTTAAAATGAATTTCATTAATCCTTTCAATATGAACCGGCTGAATATTACAATTAAATTTTTTAACAAATTGAGCAGGAATAGTCGTTGTGAAAGCATTATTACCAAAAAATTTACTACTAATTCCCTCTGTTACTCTTTGATCTATCATTATCGCTAAACTCTTACCTTTTTTGAAAAATGTAAGTGCCTCTCTAACACCTTTTAACCCTTTTTTTATTTGATTTTTGCAAATATAATTTTTTCTCAAATATTCCATAATTGTATTCAAAAATTTATTGTTCAAAGGTCTGTAAACTGCAAAAAGATCTATTCCTTCTCTTTCAATTATCATAGCCATCAATTCGAAATTATTAAAATGCCCAGATATAAATACTGTAGGCTCTTTATTAATTTTAATTTTTTCTAAATTTTCTAAACCATCAATTTTTATATACTTTTCTAATTTTCTTTTTCTAAAACTAGGGATAAACGGATACTCAGCTAAAATTCTTCCATAGTTACCCCACATTTTTTTTGTGATTTCCTCTGTCTCATAATTGTTAATTGAAGTTTTAAATTTTCTGAGATTTTCTTTTATAATCTCTTTTGATCGAAATTTAGGGCCAATATTTTTTCCTATAAAATATCCAAAATTTGAAGCTACTTTATAACCGACTATTCTAAAAATTAGAAATAATAAGACTATTACCAAAAACTCTATAAAATATTTTAATTTTTTCATAAAAATTTGATTATAAATTTATTAAATTCTCCTAATTTTTTTATCTTAAGATTTATCTTTAAATAATTTATATTTTTTCTATAAATACGTGGTATTCTATGAAAATCTTTTTCTGTTGTTAATAATTTTAGTTTTTTCTCATTTGCAATTTTGTTAATTTTTTGAAGATCTGCCTCAGAGTAATTATAGTGATCTGGATATATAATTTTTTTTTTATATCTAATTTTGTATTTTTTTAACGTATTGGTAAAGCTTAGAGGATTACCTATTCCACAAAAAATCAGATAATTATGTTTTTTAAATTTATGAAAATTTGTGGATATATATTCTCCATGGAATATAGAAATATCAGGATTAATCTTTTTTAATTTTTTCTCAAATTCTATATTTTTATTATATCCCGTTATAAATACCGCATCATATTTTACCAAGCTATTTAATCTCTCCCTTAAAGGACCAGCAGGTAATCTTAACTCATTGCCTGCAAGTGTTAGAGAGTTGAAACAAACAATCTTGAGGTCATATTCAATTTTATTATCTTGTAGACCGTCATCAAATATTGCTAATTCAAACTTTTTTCTTACCGCATCTAATAATGATGATTTTCTATTCTTTTTAAAAAAAACCTTATTATTCTTTTCTAATAATAATTTTTCATCTAAATGGCTTTGGTATTTTTTCTTAATAATGGCCGATCTAAATTTTTTCTTCATAATTTTTGCTAAAAAATCAACTAAGGGAGTTTTTCCCGTACCTCCCAAATAAATGTTACCAACACATATTGTTTTAATTTCATTAAATTTTTTAGGTTTGTTAAAAAGCAAATTCAAATTTCTTAAATCTAATATAAAAGTAAAAGGATAAAGTATTAAAGATTGAAGAGTTAAATATTGTTTATCCCAGAATTTTGGTTTTATTAATTTCATTTATATTAAAAATCTAATTTCTTTGAAGTTTTTTTTGAGAATATCTTTGCCAATATTGTTAAATTTTTTTACTTTTTTTTTATTATTCTGTTTTTTTAATAATAAACTAAAAATTAATTTATTTAATTTTAATAAATTTTTGGCTTCATATGATAGTTTTTCTTTATGTAACATTTTATATATTTCGGTAAAATTAAAAATATGTTTTCCATGAATGACATTGCATCCATATCTAACCGGTTCCAAGGGGTTTTGACCTCCTTTGGGTATTAATGATCCTCCTAAAAAAACTACTTTACTAACTGCATAAAATTTTTTGCTTTCGCCGTAAGTATCGACCAAATAAATATCAGTATCTTTTGTCAATGTTTGATTTTCACTATGGCAAATGTAATTAAGATTTTTACTTTTTAAATCTTCAATTATTTCTTTAGATCTTTCAATATGCCTGGGAATAATAATTGTTAATAAATCATTTATTTTTTTACTTAGATTTAAATGAATATTTGAAACTATTTCTTCCTCATTACCATGTGTACTTGCAGCACAAAGAATTTTTCTTTTTAAAAAAATTTTAGGCAATATGTTGTTTTTTTTTATATTTTCTACTTCAGAAAATTTTAAATTTCCAAGAATTTTTAACTTTTTTACTTTAAAATATTTTAAATAATTTAGAGTCTCTTTATTTTGTGGAAAAATATAATCGAAATTATCAAATATATTAATCCCAATTTTATATAGATACTTCCACCTTTTAAAAGATTTTTTGCTAATTCTTGCATTTAAAAGAAAAATTTTTGTTTGTCTCTGTTTTAAACTTTTAAGCATTTCAGGCCAAATTTCAGACTCAACAAAAAAAACCGCATATGGTTTCCAATAATTTAAAAACATATTGATTATAAATGGATTATCTATGGGATAGAATTGGTGAAAAGTTTTTTTAAATTTAAATTTGTTAAAAATTCTTGATGAACTCAAAGTAGAGGAAGACAACATAATATTTTTAATATCCCTATCTTTTTCCAATCTTTCTATTAAAGGCACTACACTTATTAATTCACCCACACTTGAACAATGGAACCATATTAATTTACCTCTCTGCCTCCTCCTTTTTAAAAATCCGAATTTTTCTAGAAATCTTTTTGGGTCCTCTTTTTTTTTAAATAACCTATAAAATATTATTATGGGTGATAAAATAATAATAATTGTTATTATTAAGTTATACAAAAATCTCATTAATCTTTTTGTATCTGTTTATCATAAAAGTTTTTATAAACTGGTGAATTGCTTAAAAGCTCTTTATGATTTCCCTCTGCTACTACTTCCCCATGATCAATTACATAGATTTTGTGTGAATTTAAAACTGTAGATAACCTATGGGCTATAACTAAAGTTGTTTTTCCTTTTGTCAAAAAGCTAAGAGCGTCTTGAATCTTCTTTTCAGTTTCTGAGTCCAAAGATGATGTTGCTTCGTCTAACAATATTATTTTACTGTTTTTTAAAAACGCTCTTGCAATTGACAACCTTTGTTTTTCTCCACCGGAAAGTCTAATTCCATTTTCACCAATCATTGTGTTGTATTTATTTGGTAGCATCTCTATAAATTCGTCAGAAAATGAGAGTTTTGCTGCCTCTTTTATCTCCTCGTCCGTAGCATTTAGGTTTGCGTATTTAATATTATTTAGAATTGTATCATCAAAAAGTGTTGTTTCCTGGCTTACTAGTGAAACATTCTTTCTTAATGAGGATAGTCTTTTTTCTTTAATTGATTGATCATCAATCTTAATTTCGCCTTTCTTACAATTATAAAAACGAGGTATTAGATTTAAAATAGTAGATTTTCCTGCACCACTATGGCCTACGAGAGAAGTCATTTCTCCACCAGCAATATTTAAGTTAATATTTTTTAAGATAATTCTTTCATTAGAATTATAATTAAAATTTACTTTTTCAAAAGAGATATTTCCCTTTGGAACCTTTAATTCATCTAAATTTTTATCCTCTAAAATATCATGTTTTTGGTCGATAACTGGAAGAATTCTTTTAGAAGAAGCTAGACCTTGGTTAATGGTAAGATTTAACGTTGCAAGCGACCTAACAGGTTGATAAGCCAACATCATTGCAGCTAAAAAAGAGAAAAAATTATTTATAGCTATTTCACCAGTCATAATTAGATTACCTGAGTAGTAAATTAGAATTGCAATCATTATTCCAGTTAAAAATTCCATAATTGGTGATGATCTAGCATAAATGATAGCTAACTTTTTACCTTTGTTTTTAAGTTGTTCTAAAGCAGTATTAGCCCTAGAGGTTTCATACGTTTCTTTTTGAAAAACTTTTATCAATTTATGATTTCTAAAAATTTCCATTAAATAAGTATTGAGTATACCTGCCAAATCCATGGCTTCTGTAGTAACTTTACTAACTCTCTTACCTAACAATCTTGCAAAATAGCTTGCAAGAGGTATCATAATGATAGCGATTAAAGACAATTTCCAATTTTGATAAAACATAACTGACAATAATCCAATTAAAGTTAACGAGTCCTTAAAAAGATTCAGTATTCCAACACTTACAAGTGATGTCATGAAATTAACATCACTAATTAAATTAGTAATAATTTTTCCAGAATGTCTTTTTTCAATTGTTTCTGTATCAGCTTTTATTAAGTTTTTCATCATGTCCACTTGAATAGCTTTTTTTACCTCTTCCCCAACACTTATCATTATAGACTTAGCTGCGTATAAAGATAAACCCTTAGATGCAAAAGCAACAATTATTCCAAGTGGGATTAACAACATTAAATTTTGATTCTTTTCAATAAAAAGTTTTTCTACTGCCGGATCCAATAACCATGCAATTGATGAGGTACTTGCAGCTAAAATTAAGGAAAATACTAAAGCTAAAAAAATTTGAATTAGATATTTTTTAGTATAATTATTAAATAATCTTTTTAAGATTTGCACATTAGTCATTATATATAAATTTTATTTATTAATATATTTACAAAAACAATTAGACCTAAAAAATTATTACTTTTAAACTTTTCCAAACATATTTTGTGGTTCGAAATATCCAAATTTTTTGTCTGATAAAATAATAAATGGACAACTATAATTACAATCCCTATATAATAGTAATAATTAAATTCCATTAAAACTCCTGATATAATTTGCATTAAAATAAAAATTAAATAGCATATAAAAATAAGTAGTTTAGGATTTTTTTTAAATTTAATTGATGTTGATTTCACTCCTATTATTTCATCGTCTTTAATGTCTTGAAACCCATATATTGTGTCGTAGGCTAATGTCCAAAATATGGCTCCTATATAAAATATTATTGGAATATAACTAAATTCAGGTTTTATAGAAAACCAAGCAATTATAAGTCCATAATTAAAAGTAAACCCCAGAAATAATTGAGGCCAGTATGTATATCTTTTCATCAAAGGATAACTAAATGCAAATGGCATAGATGCTAGACCCAGTAAAATAGTTGTATGACTAAATTGTATTAAAATTAAAAAAGCAAAAGAACATAGAATTATCACATATAGCAAACTTAAATTTACAGATATTTTTCCCGAAGCGATTGGTCGTTGTTTAGTTCTTTCTACTAAAATATCGTACTTCCTATCCAATATATCATTCACAATACAGCCTGCAGATCTCATAAGAAACGAGCCTAAAAAAAAATAAATAAAATAAATTATGTACTGTAAATTATTATTTGTGAAGTCGTTTGCCAAAGTTAGACCCCATAAGCATGGCCAAAACAATAGCATTATACCAATTGGTTTTTTAAATCTTATTAAATCGAGGAAAAGTAAAAATTCTTTCATTATAATTTACTTGTAAATAACAAAGCATCGATTCATAAT
>TARA_B100001057_G_scaffold71191_1_pt1 | contig 12116 bp, 10 predicted proteins | sample TARA_B100001057 | Tara Oceans TARA_B100001057 (sample SAMEA2621839) | marine metagenome | biome: marine biome (ENVO:00000447); feature: surface water layer (ENVO:00002042); material: "saline water (ENVO:00002010), including plankton (ENVO:xxxxxxxx)" | depth 5 m | reverse complement strand
ATATTTAATACCTGATCTTCTAAACATACAATACTTTTTAGCTTTAGATGTATTTATATCAAGTGGTGATAGATATCTTATTTCACCTTCATTCTTAATTTTGGATTGTTCTTCAATACCTGCCATTATTAACTAGCTTTTTTTGTATTTTTATTTCTTCTTTTTTCAGCCCAAGCAATTGCATGTTTATCAAGAGTAACTGTAAGATACCTCATAACCGTTTCATCTCTAGTAAATTCAACTTCAAGAGAAGATATAAGATCTGCTGGTGCTGTATACTCTAGAAGATTATAAAAACCACTATTCTTGTTTTCTATTGTATATGCTAACTTTTTAAGCCCCCATACCTCCTTGTTAATTATTTTAGCTCCATTAGACTTTAATGACTTTTCGTATTTGTCAACAGTCTTTTGGACTTGCTCCTCTGAGAGAGCAGGATTTAAAATAAATACAGTTTCGTAGTTTTTCATCTTCAAATCTTAGGCCGCAAAATTAGGGTAATAAATATAATCTGCCAAATTTATTTTTCGGTAATATAAACGCTATGTTGGATCAACATCTACAATAATTCTTACACTTTTGTACTTAGAGATAGAATCAAAGCTTTTTTGAATTTTCCAAAAAACACTTCTAAATTTATTTAACTCATCTAGATTTCTAATTTTCACTAGAAACTCTTTATGATATTTATTCTTTATTCTTGATATTTGAGGATATACTGGTCCTAATATTACTCCTTTAAAATTAACTCTAATCATCTTATTTAACCAATCTCCAGAACTATTTAATTTTTCATAACTCTTATCTTTAATAGTTATTTTAATTAATCTAACATAGGGAGGATAGCTATAATCTTTTCTTTCTAATAATTGATTCTCGTACATTTTTTCATAATCATAATTAATGACATTTTTGATAATTGGATGTTCTGGTTGATATGTCTGAAGAAAAACTTTACCTACATCACCAGATCTTCCAGATCTTCCTGCTACTTGAGTTAAAATCTGAAAAGCTTTTTCATGAGCTCGAAAATCAGGAAAATTTAAGAAATGATCAGTGTTAATTACCCCTACCAAACCGACATTTTTAAAATCAAGACCTTTTGTAATCATTTGTGTTCCAATTAAAATATCTATTTCATAATTTGCGAATGAATTAATTATTCTCTCAAAAGAAAATTTTCCTCTCGTTGAGTCCCAATCCATTCTTTTACTTTTAGCATTCGGAAAAATTTCTTTTATAATTTCTTCAATTTGCTGTGTTCCATCTCCTTTATAACTCATAGCTTCATTACCACATGAGTTACATTTGACTTCAGCCTTTGAAGAGAATCCACAATAATGACATTTAAGCATATTTGAAGATGAGTGATATGTAAGACTCACATCACAATTATCACACATTACATTTTGGCCACATGAATTACAGATCCATTGAGGGGAATAACCTCTTCTATTTCTGAATAAAATTACTTGCTTACTTAGCTCTAAAGAATTCTTAACTTCTTGTACCAATTTTTCTGAAAAAATTGAGCTAAAGCTATTTTTTAGCTCACTTTTCATATCCAAAGGAATAATGTTTGGCATTTTGACATTACCAAATCTTTCCTTTAATTGTACATAACCATATTTATCATTTTTTGCATTAATGGCAGACTCTATAGATGGAGTTGCAGAACCTAAAATAACTTTTGAATTATTTAGTTTAGATAAATATATCGCAGCATCCCGCGCGTTATACCTAGGAGATGGGTCTTGCTGCTTATATGATGTTTCATGTTCCTCATCTACTATTATTAACCCCAGATCATTAAATGGAAGAAAAACTGAAGATCGTGCCCCTATCACTAGCCTAGAAGATTCAGTATTTTGTTTTATGCTTTCCCAAACTTCAGTCCTCTCGTTTAGAGAATATCTTGAATGAAATACTGAAATTTTGTTACCAAAATTTAATTTAAGTTTTTGAATGATTTGAGTTGTCAAAGAAATTTCAGGAAGCAAATAGAGAACTTGTTTACCTGATTTAAGATAACTTTTTATAAGTTTTATATATATCTCAGTTTTTCCAGAAGATGTTACACCATCAAGAAGAACTACATCTTTATTTGTTAATTGATCATTAATCTGATTAAATGCTATAGATTGTACACTAGAAAGTTTATTTATTTTTTGATCAATTATTTTCTCACTGTCGTTTCTGTCAATTTTTATTTTTTTAATTGAAATGAAACCTTTTTCTTCAAGTCCTTTTAAAGAGTTATCTGAAAACTTAATTGTATTTTTCAATTCTTTTATTTTTAAATATGAATTAGACTTTGTCTTGCTAATAATATTTAATAAGATTTCCTTTTGTTTTGGTGATTTTTTTAGATGATCCAGTGATTTATTTAAAGTTTCTTTTTTCAAATAGATTACCCTAACTAATTTTGGCTTATATATTTCATTTATTTCAAAATTAAGTTCAACTAGGTTCTTTTGAATCATTCCCTGAATTATTGAAAATGTACTTTTCTTATCTAGTATTTCTCCAACCTCATTAATTTTTAAATTTTTAAAATCAAGTGCATCATAAATTAAGATCTCCTCATCAGTAAGTTTTTCAAGAGTTTTATTATCTATTTCCTTTTTTATAATTACAGTATCACTTTCAAGAAGAAATGTAGAGGGAGTTGCTGCCTTTAAAACATCTCCTATTGGGGTAAAATAATATTTTGATATCCAACTCCAAAATTCAATTTGTAATTCAGATACAAGTGCATTCTTATCATATGAAAACTCTATAGGTTTTATTTCGCTAAAATCTGGTTTTTGATTATGAATCTCTTTTATTACTCCCGTTAAAATTTTTCTTTTTCCAAAACTAACTGCTACCCTATGACCAATTCCTAATAATTTACTTTGCTCTAATGAAAGTTGATATGTAAATGTTCCTTGTAAAGGAAGAGGCAGTATTACATCTGCATAGTAATTCATAGTTAATTATAATATATTCTTTCTAATTTAGCAATTAGCCTGATGAAAAAGATATTAATATTTATTACTCTGTTGTTCTCTTTTATTTCTTTCTCCCAAGAACAAGGCCAGGTTGTAAAAGGAAAGATTCAAAGTGAAACCAGCAAAGCAATTCTTCAAAACGTTCATGTACTTAACCTAACCAAGGTAAAAGGTACAATTACAAATAATGAAGGTGAATTTGAAATTAATGCTAAACTAAACGATACTTTATATTTTTCATACATAGGATATAAACCCCTAAAAGTTGTCGTAACTAATGATTTAATTCGATTTAACGAAAATACAATTGAATTAACTGAGCTTGCATTTGCATTAGAAGAAGTTATTATAAAGCCTTATCAACTTACAGGTTACCTAGAAATAGATGTAAAAAATGCCCCAGTTAATACTTCAACTAGATACAGAATTATTGGTTTACCAAACCTTGGTTATGAGGCAGGAAGAAGATCTCGTTCCGGACTATCGAAAGTAATTGGAGCAATTTTTAATCCAGCAGATTTTCTTAATAATCTTTTCAAAAAGAAATCTGCAAAAATGGATAAGCTAAGATTGATGAGAGAAGATTCTGAAATTAAAAATCTTTTATCAACAAAGTTTGATAGAGAAGTTTTGGTTCAACTTTTGGGAGTAGATAGGGTTGATATTGACGAAATTCTTAGGAACTGTAATTTTTCAGACACTTTTATTCAACAGGCCAATGATCTTCAAATAATGGAAGCAATTAATGAATGCTATGATGAATACAGGCTACTTGAATTTTAATATACTAGTCAGTTAGCTTATCTTTGCGCAATGAATGAGTTTAAATTAGATTCAATTTCTCCAATAGATGGTAGATACTTTGATAAAACTAAAGTTCTAAATAAATATTTTAGTGAAAAGGCATTAATTTTTTACAGACTAAAAGTTGAAATTGAATATTTTATTTCGCTGTGTAAAACTGGATTACCCCAACTTAAAAACTTTGAATCAAAAAAGTTCAAAGAGTTAAGAAAAATTTATCAAGAATTCAAAGATGAAGATGCATTAGAGATAAAAAGAATTGAGAAAGTTACTAATCACGATGTCAAAGCAGTTGAGTACTTTATAAAAAAGAAGTTCGATGTTCTTAAATTAAGTGATCATAAAGAATTTATTCACTTTGGTTTGACATCTCAAGATATAAATAATACAGCTATTCCATTATCTATAAAAGATTTTATAGAAGAAGTGTATATTCCAAAGCTAAATAGCCTTCTTGATGTAATTAATACAAATTGTAAGGATTTAAAAGATATAACAATTATTGCCAGAACCCATGGTCAGCCTGCCTCACCCACCAAACTTGGAAAAGAATTTAAAGTATTTTGGGTGAGAATAACAAATCAACTATCCACTCTAAAAAATATTCCTAATTCTGCAAAGTTTGCTGGAGCTGTTGGAAATTTTAATGCCCATAAGGTAGCATACCCAAATATTGATTGGAAAGAATTTGGTCAAAATTTTATCGAGAATGAATTGAATTTAAACTATTCTTTTCCAACAACTCAGATTGAACATTATGATTCGCTTGCGGCATTGTTTGACAATTGTAGAAGAATAAATAATATCTTATTAGACATGTGTCTAGACATATGGACTTATATATCACATGATTATTTTAAACAAAAAATAATTAAAGGTGAAGTTGGTTCATCTGCCATGCCACACAAAGTCAATCCTATTGACTTTGAAAATGCTGAGGGGAATATTGGTTTAGCAAATTCAATATTTGATTTTCTATCAAATAAATTACCAAAATCAAGGCTACAGAGAGATCTCAGTGATAGTACTGTTTTAAGAAATATTGGTGTTCCTTTTGGACATTCTTTAATCTCTTTTGAATCTATTCTTACAGGTCTGAATAAGATATATGTTAATAAAGAAAAAATAGACCATGATATTGAAGAGAATTGGATTGTTATATCAGAAGCGATCCAAACAATATTGAGAAGAGAAGGGTATAATAATCCATATGAGATTATGAAAGAACTCACAAGAAAAAATCAAAAAATTGATAAAAAATCGTTGCATAAATTTATTAACAAGCTAGAAGTTAGTAGTGCTATTAAAAAAGAGTTAAAACAAATTTCTCCTTACAACTACACTGGTATATCATTTTAAATTCTTTTTATGAAAAAAATAAAGTTTTATTTGCTGGCGTCTATAGTTGTTTTTATTGGGTGTAAAAAATCTGGAGATGATGAAGATCCAAATATTATTAGAATTGAGACAGACCTTGAGATCAGTGATTTTGTATGGAAAGGATTAAATCAATATTATTATTGGCAAGAAAGTGTTGTGAATTTATCAGATAGTAAAAAAGAAAATGAAACTGATTATGCATATTATTTAAGTCAAAACACTAATCCTGAAACATTTTTTAATTCACTTCTTCATCCTGATGACAATTTTAGTTGGATAGTTGATGATTACATCGAACTAGAAAACATGCTTCAAGGAATTGATAATTCAGATGGAATGGAATTTGGATTATATGTTGAATGTAATGACTTAAATATTTTTGGGTTTGTTAGATATGTTCAAAAGGGTTCAGATGCTGAGTCAAAGGGAGTAAAAAGAGGTATGGTTTTTAGTGATATTAATGGCATTAGACTTACCAGGGACAACTATAGAGAATTACTTCATAATCAAACCAGTAGCTCTTACACTATAAAATTTTCTGAAATTAGTTATAATCAGAATAATCAATGTGCAAATATAATTCCGGGACAAGAAGATTTGACATTAGTTAAGTCTAGAATTGTTAAAAACCCAATTCATATTTCCAAAATTATTGAAGTTGGAGGACAAAAAGTGGGATACCTCATGTACAATCAATTTGTTGGAGTTATAGAGTCAGAAGGAAAGGATTATAACTCTGAACTTAATAATGTCTTTTCTAATTTTTTATCCAACGGGATTAATGATTTAGTTGTTGATTTAAGATATAATCCTGGTGGTAGAATATCTACATCTATTAATTTGGCATCAATGATTACTGGTCAATTTAACAATCAAGTATTTGCAAAAGAGAGGTGGAACTCAAAGTTAATGAATTACTGGGATGAAAATAATCCCGAATCTTTATTAAATAGGTTTACTAATAAACTAAGCAATAATCAATCATTATTTTCATTAAATCTTGACCGAGTTTTTATTCTTACATCTGCTAGGACAGCATCTGCAAGTGAATTACTTATTAATGGTCTAGATCCATATATTGATGTAATTCATATTGGTGACTTCACAGTAGGAAAAAATCAAGGTTCTATTACTGTTTATGACTACATTAACGACTCTAGAGATAAAAATCCAAATCATACTTATGCAATGCAACCAATAGTTCTTAAAATTGGTAATGTTGCAGGCTATACAGACTTCCCAGATGGACTCGAGCCTGATATTTTAATAAAAGAATCATTACTAAATCCTGGTATTTTAGGTGATATTCAAGAACCCCTGTTAAAAATTGCAATTGATCAAATATCAGGGGATGCTTCATCAATTAATAATAACTATTTGTTTAAAGAGATACCTTCTCCATCCGATATATTCAAAGAAAGGATAATTATTGATAATAAGATAATTGAATAATTATTTAGTTAAATACATCTTTCTCCTTGAATAAAGTTCAAAGAACGAGTCATCGTTTAAATCATCTATAAAAAGTATGCTTTCTCCTGTACTTTTCATTTCAGGACCAAGTTGTTTATTTACATCAGGAAACTTGTTAAAAGAGAAGACAGGCTGCTTAATTGCATAACCATCTAACCTTGGTTTAAAATCAAAATCTTTGATTTTCTTTTCACCCAACATAACTTTTGTTGCGAAGTTAACATAGGGTTCTTTGTATGCTTTAGAAATAAAAGGGACTGTTCTTGAAGCTCTTGGATTTGCCTCAATTATGAAAACTTTATCATCTTTAATAGCAAATTGGATATTTATTAAACCAACTGTATTCAAAGCTAAAGCAATTTTTTTGGTGTGATCTTTAATCTGTTTAACTGTAAATTCTCCTAAATTAAATACGGGAAGTGTCGCATTTGAATCACCCGAGTGAATTCCACATGGTTCAATATGTTCCATAATACCTATAATATAAACATCCTCACCATCACAAATAGCATCAGCTTCAGCTTCGATAGCACCATCAAGATAATGATCAAGTAGAAGTTTATTATTAGGAATTTTAGATAGAAGATCTACAACATGCTCTTCTAACTCTTCTTTATTAATTACAATTTTCATCCCTTGTCCACCTAGGACGTATGAAGGTCTAACTAAAATAGGGAAGTTTAACTTAGAAGCCAATCCAACTGCTTCCTTGGCACTAGTAGCTACACCAAAGTCTGGATATGGAATTTTATTTTTCTTTAAAAGGTTAGAGAAGCTACCTCTATCTTCTGCTAAGTCAAGAGATTTATACTCAGTACCAATAATTTTAATATTGTATCTGTCTAATTTTTCTGCAAGTTTCAAAGCAGTTTGTCCACCAAGCTGAACAATAACCCCTACTGGATTTTCGTGTCTAATTATATCATAAATATGTTCCCAAAATACTGGCTCAAAATAAAGTTTATCAGAAATATCAAAATCAGTTGAAACAGTCTCTGGATTACAATTTATCATTATTGTTTCATAACCACATTCACTTGCAGCCAGGACACCATGAACACAACAGTAGTCAAATTCTATACCTTGACCAATCCTATTAGGTCCAGATCCTAAAACGACAATTTTTTTATTGTCTGAGACAATGCTCTCATTTTCAGAAAATTCTTTATTGTTAACTGTTTTTATTTTTTCTTCAAAAGTTGAATAGTAATATGGGGTTTGTGCTGGAAACTCTGCAGAGCAAGTATCAACTAGTTTATAAACTCTATTTATTCCTAGTTTATCTCTTTTATTGTAAACTTGACTCTCTAAACAATTTAACATATATGCAATTTGTCTATCTGCAAAACCCTTTTGTTTTGCTTCAAGAAGAGTGTCATATCCAATATTATCAATATTTAATTTTGAAATTTCTTCTTCCAATTGATATAGCTCCTCGTATTGTTTTAAAAACCACATATCAATTTTAGTAATTTCATATATTCTTTCAAGAGGAATACCAGCCTGTATTGCATCATAAATTACAAAGACTCTGTCCCAGCTTGCATTAGTAAGTTTACTAATTATAGTATTGTAATCTTTGTAGCCTTTTCCGTCTGCACCTAATCCGTTCCTTTTAATTTCTAATGATTGTGTTGCCTTATGTAGTGCTTCTTGGAAAGATCTACCAATTCCCATTACTTCACCTACAGCCTTCATTTGTAGACCTAAAGTTCTATCAGACCCCTCAAATTTATCAAAATTCCATCTTGGAATTTTTACGATTACATAATCAAGAGTAGGTTCAAAAAGTGCAGAAGTTGACTTAGTTATTTGGTTACTTAATTCATCTAATGTATATCCAAGTGCTAATTTTGCAGCAATTTTTGCTATTGGATACCCAGAGGCTTTGGATGCAAGAGCAGAAGACCTTGAAACTCTTGGATTTATTTCAATTGCTATTATATCCTCTTTTTCATTAGGACTTACAGCAAATTGAACATTACAACCACCTGCAAAATCTCCAATACTTTTCATCATCTTAATAGCCATATCTCTCATCCTCTGATATGTAGTATCAGATAGTGTCATTGCAGGTGCAACTGTAATTGAATCTCCTGTATGGATTCCCATTGGATCCATGTTTTCAATAGTACATATTATGACGATGTTATTATTCTTATCTCTAAGTAACTCTAATTCATATTCTTTCCACCCCATTAGTGCTTTATCAATAAGTACCTCATGAATTGGAGATGATTCAAGACCTCTAGTTAATAGATCATTAAATTTGTCTTCCTCAAAAACGATAGACGCCCCTGTACCTCCAAGTGTGAATGAAGGTCTAATTACAAGTGGAAACCCAAATCTTTGAGCTATTTCTTTCCCTTTCAAAAATGATGAAGCACTCTCAGCTGGTGCTACTGGTATATCGATTTTATTTAGTAGAGTTCTAAATTTTTCTCTATCCTCAGTAATTTCAATTGCATCAATATCAACACCAATTATTTTTACATTGAATCTAGACCAAACTTCTTTTTCTTGAGCCTCAATACAAAGATTTAATGCCGTTTGACCACCCATTGTAGGAAGTACAGCATCAATATCATCATGAATTTCAAGAATTTCAATAATAGATTTAGTAGTGAGAGGTTTAAGATATATATGATCCGCCATTGAGGGATCAGTCATAATTGTGGCAGGATTTGAATTGATTAAAATGGTTTTTATACCATCTTCTTTTAAAGATCTTAAAGCTTGTGAACCAGAATAATCAAACTCACAGGCTTGGCCGATTATTATAGGCCCTGAACCAATTATAAGAATTGATTTAATTTTTTTATCCTTTGGCATAAAATCACACTAAAATATAAAAAAAAAGGTGCCATAAAAGCACCATGCATAAAAAGTTATTAAAAATTATTTCTTATGACGTGATTCATCAGAAACAGATAATTTTTTTCTACCTTTTGCTCTTCTTCCAGCTAATACCCTTCGACCATTAGCAGAAGACATTCTATCCATAAAGCCATGTTTATTTCTTCTTTTTCTTTTAGATGGTTGGTAAGTCCTTTTCAAAATTATCTATTTAAATTGGTGGCAAATATAATATCTTTTTGTTCAACTTCATATAAATATTTTTAAATTGTAAATTTGCAAAAGATATGATACCAAAAACAATAAAAATTATTGCGTCGATATTACTTCTATCATATGGAATTTATCAAATTACAGAGACTTTTATAGGTAATGGAATATTTTTAATTATTCTTTCAATATTACTCATAGTTTTATATTTCAAAAATGAAGTATTAATTTTTGCATTTTTAAGTTTAAGAAAACAAAACTTCGAAAGAACTGAGAAAATCTTAAAATTAATTAAAAACCCAAAATCTGCATTAATAAGAAAACAGCAAGGTTTCTATCACTATCTTCATGGTTTAATCCAATCACAAAAAAATCTAACCATTGCTGAAAAACATTTTCGTGAGTCTTTAAAACTTGGGTTGAGTATGAATCATGATATTGCAATGGCAAAATTAAGTCTTGCTGGAATTATGATGCAGAAGAGAAGAAAAAGAGAAGCTCAAGCTTTATTAACAGAAGCAAAAGGATATGATAAGTATAATATGTTAACTGCTCAAATTAAGCTTATGCAAGAACAGATGAAAAGAATTTAATATCAGGTTTTTTTATCGTAAATAGATTTTTTTTTATCTTTGCTGTCCAGCCTTTTTATTCATGAGTGAAATAACGTTAGAAAATAATGAGTTTTTAAGACAATTTGAAGTCAAGATTTCAGACTCATTAGCTAGAATAGAATACGCTGAACAAGAAAGAAAAATTTTCCTAACCAAAATTCATATTCCAGATAATTTAAAAGATAAATCTTTTGAAGAAGAATTTATCATTAAAGTACTTGAATTTATAGAAAGTAAAAACCTCAGAGTTGTTCCTACATCACCAAGAATTGCTGGTTTTGTAAGGAAAAATAAAGCTTTCAAGCACCTTCTTCCAGTTGGCATAAAGCTTTAATGTCTAAATTTATATTGCAAACCCTTTAGAATCAATATTAATGAATATTGACTTTACTATTGTCCCAATTAGATTTGGATCCCATGGTCTTCTAAACCTAATATAATTTGATGAAAAGCCTTCTATAAAGCCATCTTTTTCCTCTGACTCAAATAATACATCTTGAATAGAACCAATATTTCGTTCATAAAAAGTTGCTTTCTTTCTACTTGATAAAAGCCTCAATAATTTACTTCTTTTTGCTCTAACATTATCGTCAACTGAATCAGGCAAAGAAATCGCATAAGTATTATCTCTCTCAGAATATTTAAATACATGAAGATAAGAGACGTTTAATTTTTCCAGGAAACTCATACTCTCAAGAAATAGATCATCATCTTCTCCAGGAAACCCCACGATGACATCAACGCCAATACATGCATCAGGCATAAGCTTATTAATTTTTTCAATTCTGCTTCTATACAATTCAGTATTATATCTTCTTCTCATTAGTCTGAGAATACTATCACTTCCACTTTGAAGTGGAATATGGAAATGATGAACAAATTTTTTACTAGTAGAAATAAAATTGATAATATCATCGCTAAGCAAATTTGGTTCAATTGATGAAATTCTAAATCTTATGTCTAGATCAAGACTATCTAACTCTTTTACTAAATCAAAAAAATTAGAGTTTAAATCTGTATTTTCAGTTTTTCCAAAATCTCCAAGATTAATTCCAGTCAAAACAATCTCTTTAATTTTGTGACTTGCAATTTCATAAACATTTTCGATCACATTTGATATGGAATTACTTCTTGACTTACCTCTTGCTAGGGGAATAGTACAAAAACTACACTTGTAGTCACATCCATCTTGGACTTTTAAGAATGCTCTAGTACGATGATTTAAAGAATAACTTTCTTTGAAAAAGTTTACTTCATTGATTTTACATGAGTGAACTTTACTTGAATAATCACTGTCTATATTATTTAAATATTCTAGAAGATTGAATTTGTCTGCTGCGCCAAGAACTAAATCAACTCCGTCTACTAACAATAGCTCTCTAGGTTTTAATTGAGCATAACATCCAATAGCTGCAATAAAGGCATTTGGATTAATTTTTTGAGCTTGTTTAACAAAATATTTAAATTTTTTATCAGCATTATCAGTAACCGAGCAAGTGTTTATAATATATGCATCAGCAAATTCATTAAAGTTGACAATATTATAGTTATTTTCCTGTAGGGATTTAGAAATATATGAGGACTCCGAAAAATTTAATTTGCATCCAAGTGTATGAAATGCAATTTTTGAAATATTTCTTTTTACTTCTGACGATACTAAGCTAGTGGACAAAACTTTAAATATTATCTAAGAGGGGTCAGAATCTTCACCATCAGGTGCCTCCTCAGCGGCAGGTGATTCCTCAGCGGCAGGTGATTCCTCAGCAGCAGATGCCTCCTCAGCGGC
>TARA_B100001057_G_scaffold155495_1_pt1 | contig 12117 bp, 10 predicted proteins | sample TARA_B100001057 | Tara Oceans TARA_B100001057 (sample SAMEA2621839) | marine metagenome | biome: marine biome (ENVO:00000447); feature: surface water layer (ENVO:00002042); material: "saline water (ENVO:00002010), including plankton (ENVO:xxxxxxxx)" | depth 5 m | reverse complement strand
ATTTGTGATTATAAGCTGATCGCGAAGGCCGGGGTATGCAAACATGATATCGAAACAGTCAAGGTTCGTGTGAAGCGCTGGGATGAAGCAATAGCATAGTCCTTTTGATTATTTTTCTCGATGGACAAAGGTTCTTTCGCTTTTCGGAGCCACGCAGCGTGTTCAATAGACCGTTCGCTTAGTCGATTCGAGTGAACCAGTCACAAGGGTTTAGCATCATTGCGAATTGCTCTTGAATTCGCTAGCTTATCGCTGCCCTACAGCATGAGAAGGAAGCCATGACCGAGATTAAACGCGGAAAAAAACTGAAAAATAGTGAACAGCCCTGCCAAGCGGAACAGGCAGATAAATTCGTCTGTTACCAGCGTTCAGTGCAGGAACCAGACCACGAGGTTCGTGTTTTCGACCAGGTGTATCGAGAAGCCTATAACATCAAGCCATTGACGCTAAGAGAGGATTTCTGCGGCACCTTCGCGGTGTCGTGTGAGTGGGCAAAGTCAGACAAGAATCGTCAGGCGGTCGGGCTCGATATCTGCCCTGAAACGCTCGCTTGGGGTATTGAAAATAATCTAGGTAAACTCAAAACCAAAGTGGCTGAGCGGGTCGAAGTCCTTGAACAGGACGCTCGCTCAAGAACCGCTCCCCATGTCGACGTGCTGGCTGCCCAGAATTTCTCGTTCTGGTGTCTCAAGACTCGACAAGAGGTAGTGAACTATTTCAAGCTGGCTTTTGAAAACTTGGGAGAGAAAGGCGTTATGGTCATGGATATGATGGGAGGCAAAGAATGCTATGCCTCTGATGTGACCGATAAGCGCACGATAATCAAAGGTAAGGATGGCTTTAAGTACCACTGGGAGCAGGCCTACTTCAATCCTGTCTCTGCCGATTGCTCATTTTATATCCACTTTAAGTTTGCTGACGGTAGCATGATCAAGAAGGCTTTTGAATATCACTGGCGCTTTTGGACTATCCCTGAGGTACGCGAAATGCTGGCCCAAGCAGGCTTCAGGGTTAGCAAAGTATACTGGGATATCGCCGATGAGGACGAAGATGCTGATTGGCAGGCGGTGGATGAAGCACCGAATGATGATAGTTGGCTTTGCTATGTGGTTGGTATCAAATAGAGTGGAAAGAAAGCCAAAGACTTAAGATTTGGATTTATTTTCGGTCAATCGAGAGAAATAAACGGTAACTCTGTCCGCGCATGGTCTCATTAGAAAAATTTTATGTTGGTAAAGCTCGGGAAGCGTCCCGTTTCGTCAATTGAGTTTATCAGCGTCACCTCGCTGCAACGCATAGGCCTCGCCCCCGATTAAAACTTCTAACGTGTTGTCTGATCGCTCTTCAGACAAACCGATCATCTCGTCATACGGGCTCTGATGTCGAAGCACCATTTCGCCAACGGTCATGTCTTTGAATTTTGCTTGCAACGAGAGCTTATTAAAAGATTTGAGAAACCTGTCCTGCTCATCAGCGACGTAGTGCTCTACGTTGTCAATTTGCACGGAGACTAAATAGAGGCTTTGGTCGTGGCAGTGCAGGATAACTTTCTCTATGAAATTTAGTTGGCGTAATTCTGAAAGTTTTATTTTCATTGTAGATTCCATCGGGTGGATGCTGACATGTCAGGATACGCGGCGCGAGTTTTTATTGCTCAGTAATCCTTCAAGTTTTCGCAAATCCTACGAAAAAGCGTCTACTAATCATAGTCGCATCCTATTCTTCGTGTCAGCAGAGTGAAGACGACCGGATTGCCAATTGCTATTACTTTTGAACCCATTCAGGCTTCGTTGTGTGGGAACCTGGCGTTGCTGTTCGAGTTGGTTTCAGTTTATCGGGTGATCCCACCCATAGAATGAAATTTTGTTTCCAAAAAATCTAAGATACCCTCTTTACCGCCTTCAGAGCCTATACCAGATTGTTTCCAGCCCCCAAACGGCGCAACTTCTGTTGAAAATACGCCAGAATTTGAGCAAACAATACCGTATTCCAGAGCTTCTGCAACGCGCATTACACGCCCTACGTCCCGAGAGAAAAAATAAGCAGCCAGGCCGTAGTCCGTCGAATTCGCTTTTTCGATGACTTCATCTTCACTCGTAAAAGTTTGTACGGCCGCGACAGGGCCAAAGATTTCTTTGGTCACCAGATCCATCGTATCGTTCACCGATCGCAGCAGAGTAGGCTGAAAAAACAACTCTCCTTGCTCATGCCTGTTGCCTCCCAAAATCAGCTCCGCCCCTTTCGCGACCGCATCGCTGATCAGATTCTCCATCTTGGCGACGGCCTGCTCATTTATCATCGGACCAATATCGGTTCCAGCTGTGAAGCCATCAGCGACATTAAGGGATTGCATTCCCTCTAGGAGTCGATTAGTAAATGATTCTGCGACAGATTCTTGTATATATATTCGATTAGTGCACACGCATGTCTGGCCGCAGTTACGAAACTTTGTGGCAATGCAATGGCTGACTGCTTCCTCAAGATCTGCGTCTTCGAAGACAATGAAAGGGGCGTTTCCGCCAAGTTCGAGCGAGACTTTTTTAACTGTGCTGGCGCACTGTTTCATTAAAAGCTTGCCTACAGCGGTGGAGCCGGTGAAGGTAAACTTGGCAACGTCAGGGTGCTGCGTGAGGATCTCTCCAATCCCTTTACTGTCGCGACCTACCACTACATTGATGACGCCTGCTGGGAGGCCGGCACGACGGGCTAGCTCGCAGAGTGCAAGGGCCGATAGTGGAGTTGCGGGATCAGGTTTTATAACTATAGTACATCCGGCTGCCAGAGCCGGGGCAGCTTTGCGAGTGATCATGGCATTGGGGAAATTCCAAGGCGTGATCGCGCCCACAACACCCACGGCTTGCTTATAGGTTTGTAGTCTGCGTTCAGCTGCATTGGTTGGGATGGTCGCTCCACAGATTCGCTTGGCCTCCTCTGCGTAATACTCGATGAATGCGGCGCCGTATTTGATTTCAGTGATGCTTTCAACAAGCGGCTTTCCCTGCTCCCAAGTCATCAGGGCTCCGAGATCATCGGCATTTTTAATGATTAGATCATGCCAGCATCGGAGGAGTGAGCTTCTTTCATTTGCGCTCACTCTGCTCCAGTCGGCGAAGCTACGGCGAGCTGCCTCGACGGCCATTTTGGCTTCCTGGCTCGATCCATCTGCAACCTCAGCGATGACTTCTCCTGTTGCCGGATTGTTGACGGACATTGGCTGAGTTGAGCTGACCCAGGCGCCATCGATGAAGTTATCTTGGCGGATAAGGCTTTGGTCCTTGAATGTGGGCATATTGAAGTTCCTAGTTGAAGTGCGAATGTCGTAGAGACTATTCCAGTGCTGACTCATAGAAGAGCGATCTGGTTGTAAGGTTATAGTCTTTGGACATATTTATTATCCAAAGAGCCTGTAATAGAGATAAATGGCCATCAGCAGAAAGAGACTTACAATGCTAAAGAGGCTCCACACGCGGATAAGCTGCCCCGGTTGTTTCTCCTCAGGGATTTCATCGCTGTAGATTGCTTGATGATTGAGCAGCGCGAGGAATGGCCCGATGATGAAAACAATAACTGATGTCATATCCATGAACGCAGGAAAAGACTGCAGCAGCATCCAAATGACTGCCAACGCTGAGAGAGAAAGAACGATCAGTACAATATTGTAAAAAATATTCGTTTGCCAGTGCGGTCCCGGAAATGACCCACTGCCAATAGCCAGAGCCATGCGGGTCATACCATCGGTAACGGTCAGGGCTGTCGACAGCATCACGCACAGCGCCGTTACGGCGATGAAGTAGTAGCTCCATTCTCCAATGATTGATGTGTACACCTCCAGAAGGCGCCTCGCAAACCCAGCGTTATCAGGCGGCATTTCCACTCCGCTGTTATGTAAGACGGCAGTCCCCAAGAAAAGGAAAAAGACAGCCAGCACGCAACTTGTGATGTAGCCGACATTGAAATCGAAGCGGGACTCCTCTTTTGTCGCTCGACGGCCATCATCCTCCGCGCGAGCCACAGTCCATAGGGACTGCAGAATGGACGCATCAGTAGGAGAAGGCATGAAGCCAACCAATGCAACGATAAAAAGCACGGTGGGTGCGTCAAATGTGGGAAAAGCGAATGCTGACCAAGACCAAACCAGCCTATCGGCTACTAACAGCATACAGAGGGTGGTCAATACGGTAAAACCGACAACGATGATTTTAGTGACTCTTTCCAGGGCTTTGTAATGTCCGCTCATAAGCAGTACCGCCACCATGGTGAGCATCAGGAATACGCTCATCAACGGCCCAGCTTGGAAGCCCAGGGCGACCTGGAGTAGCCCAGACGAGAACAATGCGACAGCTGCTATAATGAAAACCATACTGAACAGCTGGCTTACAGAGAACAGGCTGAAAATAAGCAGGCCGCGCTCTCTGTAATTGACTACGAGGTTCTTGCCTGTCGCAGCAGCATATTCACCGCCAAAGCGCAGGCCTGGGTACTTCATCAGACAGGCAAAGACAACGATCACAGCCATCGCGAGGCCGTAATCCGCACCGGCCCGAGTTGCCTGAACCAGGTGAGATACGCCAACGGCGACTGCGGCATAGAGTAACCCTGGGCCGAGGGAGGCAACAGCCTGCTTGAAATAGAGTTTATTCAATGTTGAGAATGGAATTGCACTCGTACCCTTGTTATTGTCGCGAAAAACGTTGCCGACCCCTCTGATAATGTTAATTTGCGTGCTGAACAGGGTCAAGCTACGCATTATCTGCTTGCTTTAGTAAAGAGATTTGGGCAAGTTTCCTTCACGGTTACGCGATGACGCGACATAAAACGCAGATAATAAACTATGGCCATTTCAAAGGCAGAGGCGCTAGCTGTTGCACAGCAGCTAGATCAAGCGGAACAAAATCAGGTCCAGATTGGTCATGTTTCGCGGAAATTTCCAAGTATGGGGGTAGCTGATGCGTATGCTATACAGCGCGCTTGGGTTTCGCTAAAAATTGCGTCCGGGCAAAAGCCGGTTGGATGGAAGATCGGCTTGACCTCTCGCGCCATGCAGCGTTCTGCGGGTATTTCTGAGCCCGATTATGGGCAGCTCCTTGACAACATGATTGTGCACTCAGGTGCACGATTAAGTTCCGCAGCCTACATTGTGCCGAGACTGGAGACGGAGCTGGCGTTTTATATCAACGCACCTCTCGAGGGGCCCGACTGCAGCCTCACCGATGTGTTGTCTTCGACCGAATGGGTTGTCCCTGCTCTTGAGCTTATTGATGCTCGCATTGAAATAGAAGACTCAGCCACCGGGGAGCGGCGCAAGGTTCTCGATACGATCTCCGACAATGCCGCTAACGCTGCAGTTATTCTTGGAGGCAGACCGGTTCGCCCGGACTCTCTTGATCTGGCAAGGATTAGTGCAACGCTCAGCAGGAACGAGGTCATTGAGGACTCTGGTGTGGCTGCGGCTGTTTTAGGACACCCTGCCCAGGGAGTTGCCTGGCTGGCTAACAAGATTGCAGCTCATGGAGAGCGCTTGGAAGCCGGAGCGTTGGTACTAAGTGGCTCGTTTACAAGTCCTTTAACGGTCAGAGCGGGGGACACCTTCTACGCTAATTATGGTGAGCTCGGCGTGATAAGCCTTGGATTCGATTGATGGCTGATCCGCTTCTTAACAAGGCGATTGTGATTCCAGCGGCGAATCAACCCAGTCTCATTGGTGCCTGGCTGAATCTTGCTTCGCCGCTTGTGACTGAAGCGCTTGCGGCAACAGGTTATGACTGGCTCATGATCGACGCTGAGCATGGGCCCAATGACGTGACCTCCGTTTTGGGACAGTTGCAAGCGGTGTCTGCCTATCCTGCCATTCCCGTCGTGCGCTTGCCGAATCATGATGCCTCACTGATCAAGCGCTACCTTGACATTGGCGTTGCCAATTTGCTCATTCCGATGGTAGAGAATGCGGCAGAGGCGGAGGCTATTATCAGATCCACGCGCTATCCGGTTTCCGGAATCCGCGGAGTGGGAGCCGGCCTGGCACGGGCTTCGCGATGGTCTCTTAATAGTGAGTATCTGAATTCGGCAAATGCGGAGGTGAAGGCTATCGTGCAAATTGAAACAGTAGCCGGTTTGTCCAATCTCTCAGAGATATTGTCGGTGAAAGGCATTGATGCAGTGTTCTTCGGACCAGCCGACATCGCAGCTTCGCTCGATAGTCTGGGCAATTCGACAGACGTGGCGGTTCAGGATTTAGTGCTCAGAGGCATTGAGGAGGCGGCGTCCGCTGATATGTCGAGCGGGGTATTTTCTGGTGACCAGGCGTTCTTACGTCGCTGTGAGCGCGCTGGCGCTCGATTGTTGGGAGTGACGTCTGATGTCAGTCTGCTGATCTCCGGCGGCAAAAGAGTGCTCGCCGACTTCAAAATATGACAGGCTGCATTAACGTTCCTCAATTTCGTTAGGCCTGCAAGCAAGACCCGGCGGTGCGTGCCACACTGAAGACCCGTATCAATCCGAGTAAATCATCTAGCGCTGGGGTCGCGATGCCGGCGAGCTGTGCGATTTCTCTTGGCGCTTCCAACAAGGCACCTATTTCCAGCTGGCGCCCGGCTTCAGCATCCTGCAGCATCGATGTTTTGAAGGCGCCGAGCCGTCGGGTAACGTCATGCCGATCGTCAGGTGACTCAGTAATCGGACAGCCAATTGCTGCTCCAATAGCGGCGGCCTCATCCATGATTGCTGAAGCGAATGCTCTCGCACCCGGGTCATCGAGGATTAAGTCACAGGTTGCTCCGGTCAAAGCTGAAATCGGATTCATGGTCATGTTCCCCCACAGCTTGTACCATATTTCGTAACGTATATCGTCAGCGATGCCTGCTTCAAATCCTGCCCTCGTCAACGCTGCTTGCACTAGTACAACTTTTTTCGCCTCAAGCTGTCCAGCGGCTCCAATAATTAAACTGTTGCCCATTACGTGGCGCACGACACCCGGACGCTCAACAGAACAGGAGGCATGCACTACGCCTCCGATTACCTGATCTGTTGGGAGGTTCCTTCCACACTTTCCTTCTGGGTCGACCGAGCGTAATGGCTGGGTGGCGAGTTTGCCTTCAGCGGACTTCAGAAACCACCAGGGCACTCCGTTCATAGCTGACATCAGCAGGGTAATAGGGCTGATCATGGCTTTAGCCGACTCAGCAGCATTCGGCAAGTCTTGCCCTTTTACAGCAAATACCACGAGATCCTGGTGGCCAAAATCTGCCGGGTTGTCGCTGGCAAAGACGGTGGCGTTCAACTTTTGCTCTCCGGACAAGACCGTCACCCCAGAACTGGTCAGAGCTTCAAGTGTTTTGCCTCGGGCCAGCACTGAAACGTTGTTGCCTGCATTAGCGAGTCGACCCGCCAGCCAGAGTCCGATCGCCCCGGCGCCCACAATTCCCACCTTCATTGCTGCTTCTCTTGAAGTGATCTGCTCGCATCCCGGTAATTGTCTTTGAAATGTTCGGGCACTCTTTCGTCGTTACCAAGAGCCACACGTCTGACTTCGTCGCTGTTGGTTGGTTGGTGTCCCACTCTTGCCCTTGGACCTGGCCGGTTGGCAACGGTGCAGCAAAGTTTTCCCATTCCCGTAACTTCAACTTCGATGGTGTCTCCGACGTCCAGCGAGCGCGAATGGCAAGGGGTTCCTGTTAGCACAATATCTCCAGGCATCAAGGTGATGTGGCGGGCAAGGTCCGCAATCATATAATCTGGACCCCAGATCAATTCCTCTCCGATACTGGCTTCTTGCACTAATTTACCATTACGATAAGTCCTAAGCGTCTGCTCTCTCGGATCCACTCCGGAGACGATACCCGGACCGATTGGGCACATACCGTCGCTTCCTTTGACTCGGAGCATAGAGCCCGAATCCGTATCGCGAAAGTCATGTATGCCCATATCTAGTGCAGGGGCGAAGCCGGCAATATGGTCCCAGGCTTCCTCAGGTGTAATGTCTCTGGCTTCCTTGCCAACGATCGTTGCGAACTCGCCCTCGTAGTTGAGATACCTGCAGTCTTCCGGCTTAAAAATTTCACCTTTATGGTGATTCAGAGCAGTTATTGGTTTCATAAAGTAAGTGGGCTCAAGCGTAGGTTGTGGTTTGTTGCGGGATTCGATTCCCCGTGATTGATAGGTTAAATGTGGGCAGATAATCTTAGTTGGCTGGCAGGGCGCCAGATGAACCACCTCTTCGGTTTGTATTTCTGTGCCATCTTCCAGCTGCAGAGTGTCTGAATTTAAAGCTGTCGCCCAGACGACTGTATCTTGCAATTTAATCAGGCGCTTTTCCAAGCGTGGGCCGTCCAATACCGACATCGATTACTCCTAGTTCAAGGGGGTTTGCTGTAATACGTCAAACCAGATATGAATGTTACCGGTACCATGAGCATTCTCATATTCTGATAGGGCAATTCCTCTTGCGGTGCATTCAGAGCCGCCTAGAGCGCCGATCATCTGAAGATAGTGCGCACCCCAGGCCTCCCAAGGTAGCCGTCGATATTCCTGGTCAAAGCGATCTAGAATCTCCTTGTGCCGGCCTTGTGTAAGCAAGGTGATTGCGCGGTAATCACTTTCCCGGTTGAAATCGGATGAGACATTATCCGGATGATAGATTCTGGGATGAGGGGGCACCGCATTTATGTTTCGGAATTTGTGACTCAGGGCGCCTGATGCGAGTAACGTGACCTTCCGACCACTGCGCCTGATGGCTTCGCCGATAACTGCCCCCATTTCGAGGTAATCTTCAGTCGCGGCCGTCTGGCACGAGCCCACTGACATAACCCGCTCTCCGCGAATTATCGCATTAACCACGTTGATGGTTGCGTAGTGGCGCGGCAAAGTCGGCTCATTAATCGCTCGGGCGACAACTGCACGCTCTGAAGCGACTTCGGCACAGATTTGTGCAAGTGTTCGATCGCCGTCATAACTATAATTCTGGCCATGGAGATACCAGGGCATCTCATCAGAAATGAAAACTCCTTCGTAGTGAGACCCCGCATCCACAAGATGACAGCCTGTGGTAAACCAATGGGTATCAAAGAGAACTATGGTTTCGGCGCCACTTGCTTCGATTCTTTCCCTCAATCGCAGAAATCCTGGAACCAGGTCCGAATCTCTGCCATCGCCGGCCTCGATGCGGAACTCCTCCGTTTGAAACAAGCCGGGATGATGAGAAACAATTGCGGCTCCAACAATTTTTCCTTGCGACAAGATTGATACTCCTAGCGTTGGGCAAAGCTCGGCACAAAAGTTCTTTTCGGGACAATCACGTCTTTAACATCGCAGAAGAATTCAAAACTCCATTTGCCTCCTTCACGACCAATACCCGAATGCTTGCAGCCGCCGAACGGCGCTGCGAGGTCACGAATGCCGAATGAGTTGATCCAGATGAAACCCGTGTTTATCTGATTCGAAAGCGCTTGTGCGTGGGTTTCTTCGCCAAAGCAGACACCACCAAGACCGTAGACAGTGTCATTTGCCAGCGCGATGGCTTCCTCATTTGAAGCGAATGTTTGCATCACCAATACGGGACCAAAGACTTCCTCCTGAACAATTTCAGCATCCTGGCTGACATTACTGAGCATTGTTGGCTGAAAATACAGATCTCCTGCTTCATGACGCTCGCCGCCCCAAAGCACTTCGGCTCCTGCCTCGATAGCGCGCTGAGTAAAGGCCTCGACTTTTGCCAATTGGCGAGGATGGATCAACGGGCCTACCTCAGTGTCAGGGAGTTGGGGATTACCGACCTTGAGAGAGGCAACGTACTTGGCCATTCTTTCACCGAATTCACTGCGGATTTTTTCATGAACCAGAAAGCGCGTGCCAGCAAGGCAAACTTGAGTCGCGTTCCGATACATCAGGGCGCCAGTTCGTGCTGCAAGATCGAGGTCGGCATCCTCGAGAACAATAAACGGAGACTTGCCTCCCAACTCGAGACTGCACGGTACCAAATTTCGCGCGGCCTCGACTGCGATCTCTCGGGCTGTCGACACAGATCCTGTGAATGAAATTCTGGCAAGCTGTGGGTCTGAAATCAGATATGACCCGGTTGGGCGGCCTTCACCATGTACCATATTGAGTACACCTGGTGGCAACCCTGCTGCATCAGCAGCCTCCATTAACAGCGCGCTGGAGAGGGGTGCCCATTCCGGTGGTTTGATAATGCAGGTGTTACCTGAGGCCAGGGCAGGCCCCATTTTCCAGGTGGTCAACATCAGCGGGGCGTTCCAGGGCGTAATAATCGCGCAGACTCCGGCAGGATCGTGCCGCACGAAATGTTTTGCTTGCGGAGTCTCGATGATCTGATCTTGCAGAGTAATCGCGGCTTCTGCAAACCAGGTAATGTTGAGCATCGAGCGGGGGATAATGCCGTGCTGTAGTCGTGATAGAAGGATGCCTGCATCGGCAGATTCGACTTCGCACAAGGCATCGGCACGCTGGCCAATTTCCTCAGCAAAGCGTTTCAGAATTGGCAGTCTGCCTTCGGCACCTAAAGCTGCCCAAGCGGGAAAAGCAGATGCTGCGCTCGTAACTGCCGCCTGGACGTTCGACTTTGTGCCAGCGGGCATTTCGCCAAGTACCGCGCCATCTATTGGTGAAAATACAGAATAGCTGTCATGCCCCTCAATCCAATTACCATTGATATAGTGGCTTTGTGGGACAGGGTGCCCTTTTACCTCTAGCATGTTTGCTTACTCTTCTGTCTTGCGCAACATTGCGATAAGCCTTTACCGACGGGCAGCACTGTAGGAATCAATTTGGTCAGCATATCGTGCGTAGCCGACTTCGTCTTGAAGGACCACGACTCCATTCGCGGCAGCGAACTTGTCAAAAATCTCGATCATCTCTGCTTTCTCATTCGGATACTGATCGCCTAGTTCAGCGGTTTCACCCGGGTCGGTGGCAAGGTCATAAAGGTTCCAGCCCCGGTCTTGCCAATCCCACAAGAGCTTTAAACTCTCCTTCCAAACGGCCTTATTGCCATAAGTTTCCATTGCCAAATGAGGGCGCACGGGCACGTCTGCCTCGTTCAGTAACTGTCTCGTTGCGGATTGACCCTGCATGATGAATTGCTGGTTGGCTGTCACCTTACCGAAGTCCATGAGAGTGGGAGCGATGTCCATCATGGACATCAGCGATCGAAATTGTCTGCTACTTTCAATATGGTCAGGATAGCTAAAGATTGCCGGCACGCGGACTCCTCCTTCGCCCAAGAAGCTCTTATACTGGCTCAGCGCGCCCGCGCTCACATGGGCCCAGCCTCTGCTGAAGGTGACATAGGAATTGCTCCGGCCCATATTGGCTAAAGACTGGTTAAAGCGTGCCGGTAACCAATCTTGGTTATCAGCCAGACCAAGCTCAATATCGTTTCCTTCCGGTCCATTATCAGAGAGGAATACGATAAGGGTATTTTTATACTGATTGGAAGCCTTTAAATGTTCAATCAGCCGGCCGACCTGCTGATCCATGTAGGCAATCATGGAGGCATACAATTCCATTCGACGCGCTTCTCTGGCTTGCTGTTCGAGATCAAGTTCTGACCACCTTCCTAAAGCCTGAGGAAAGGGTGGAATGATTGTATTAAATGGTATCAAGCCTTTTTGTTTCGCTGCTTCAATTCTCCTGCTACGGGTGGCTTCCCAGCCTTCGTCATACTGTCCTGCAAAGCGGTTCAGCCAATCGTCGGGGACCTGGAGCGGCCAGTGGGGCGCAGTGAAGGCGAGATAGCCAAAAAAAGGTCGGTCATCATCTGGCTTTTGCTGTTCGAGGTAATCGATGATTTTGCTGACGTAGAACCGCGAGGAGTAGAACTCGGAGGGCAGGGCGCTAATCGGCTGGTCATTTTCAAAATAGGTGGCAAGTGGCGCGGCGGAAGTTTGGCCGGCAGCATCAGAAAAGTGGCTGGCACCGCCTTCGAGCAAATAAAATGCCTTTTGGAAACCACGCGCAAGCGGGCTTGCCTTCGGCCCGCTCCCTTGATGCCATTTGCCGGCCATGAACGTGTAGTAGTTGGAGTTGGAAAATTGATTCACAAAAGAAGTGATGGGTGCGGGCCAGTTTCCGCTATACCCGGGCTGCCCTGCTAGCATTGGCAAA
>TARA_B100001057_G_scaffold112890_2_pt1 | contig 12121 bp, 8 predicted proteins | sample TARA_B100001057 | Tara Oceans TARA_B100001057 (sample SAMEA2621839) | marine metagenome | biome: marine biome (ENVO:00000447); feature: surface water layer (ENVO:00002042); material: "saline water (ENVO:00002010), including plankton (ENVO:xxxxxxxx)" | depth 5 m | reverse complement strand
TCTCCAATGGAGATGATTCAGGAGAAATTAAATTCGATGCAGTGAGCCCTTCAGTTGGACTGAATTATAATCTAGAAAATGGTTCCGTTTTCTTAACCATGAATAGTTCTTTTGAAACACCTACGACAACTGAATTAGCTAATCCAGATAATTCAGGTGGCTTTAACGCATCACTCAAACCACAAAAAGCGGATAATGTAGAACTAGGGTATAAATATGCAATGGATCGGCTTTACTATGAAGTTGCGATCTTTGATATAGATTTGAAAGATGAACTGGTTCCCTACGAGCTAGAAAATCTTCCAGGAAGAACATTCTACTCAAATGTCGGTAAATCCTCTAGAACTGGTGTTGAATCTCTCATGTCCTGGACCCTTAAACCAAATTTTGTATTTGATGCTTCCTATACATGGTCAGATTTCAGTTTTGATAATTTCATTGATAAAAATAATAAAGATTTTTCAGGATCAAAGTTACCTGGGTTACCACAATCATTTGCTCATTTTGCTTTTCGTTATATCAGTGAAAATGGTCTGAATGCGACATACAATTTCAATTACTCTGGTGACTTGTATGCCAATAATGCTAATACTGTCAAAGTTAATTCTTATTCAGTTTCTAATTTTAGATTGAGTTATCAGATAAACAGTGGCAATTGGTCTATTCTACCTTACATGGGTATCAACAACATCTTTGATACTGAATTCAACAGCAATATCAGAATAAACGCATTCGGCAGCAGGTATTACGAACCCGCTCCAGGAAGGAACAGTTATCTTGGTATAACGTTTTCTCGATCTTTGTAAATTGAGAATTAAGAACTATTTTGGTTTAGCAAGTACCATCTCAATTTCGACTAGCCATCCGGCTGCAAGTGCTTCTATTTGAAATGCTGATCGAGCTGGCTTATTGGGTTGCTCTTCTGTACCGAAATATCTGCTGTAAGCTCTCATGAAACCTGAGAAATCCATCCGTCCGTCAAGTTCAGGGTCTCCAACAAGAAATACTGTTAATTTGACAGCATCACCAAAATCGACACCAAGAGATTTGAATGAGTTTTCAAATTTCTTAAGAACACTCATAGTTTGAGCTTCAGTGTCACCTGCCCATTCTCTCGTGCCTCTCTCGGCATCAGGATTTGCTGGTGAAGGAAGTTGACCGCTGTGATAGATTATTGTGGTATCAGGTGAAACCTCTACTGCTCTTGATATAGGGAATGTAGAGTTATTTGGCAGAGGATGTCTTATCACATCCGCAAATAAACTTGTTGTTAAAAATGTTAGAAATAAACTCAGTATTAATCTTTTCATTGTATTCTCTCTTTCTGATTTAGTATGCAAATTCTTCAGATACCAGTTCTTGATCGAATGAATCTGATGATCGTTGTGAAGGTGCATCGTTATTATTGGCGATTGACTCAGATGTATTGAGTCTTCTGTCTGCTGGCCACGGTGTTCCTTGGTCCATCACTGTAACAGGTCCCATACCCATATATTTGAATTTCTGAACGCGTTTTCCTTCATAAGTTTCTGTTGTGTATATATTGCCTTTTGAGTCAGTTGCGATATTATGCACCGCAAAGAATTGACCTGGATTCCTTCCACCATCACCAAAGTTAGTCAGAATTTCCATGGTTGAACGCTCTATGATGAAAATTTTTCTGTTAGTGCCGTCCGCAAGATAGATAAATTTTTGTTCTGGATCAGCTGAAAAGGATATATCCCAGACAGATCCATCACCTAGGCTATTTGGTTTTACAAATAATTCCTGAACAAAGGTACCATCCTGGTTAAAGACCTGCAGTCGATTATTCGGTCTATCGCAAACATAAACCATTCCGTCCAATGATGGCTCTGCACAGTGAACAGGGTTCCTGAACTGTTGAGCAGGTGTCTCACCTGGCTTATAGGGACCTAAATTACTATCATCAGGTTTATTTCCGTAAGCACCCCAGTACCTCTTTAGTTCACCCGTGTCTATGTCTAATACGGCGACACGCTTATTGCTATAACCATCTGCGACAAAAGCTTCATTGGACGCAGCATGAAATGCAATTTCAGCAACACGCCCAAAGTTTTCTTGGCTATGGCTGTCAACTGGTGAACCAGCCCTACCGTATTGCGCAAGAAACTCTCCATTTCGTGTAAACTTCAATATATGTGAATCGCCTCTTCCGTTTCCACCAATCCATATATTGTCTTTGTGATCTACACTGATACCGTGATTTGATGATGGCCAATCGTATCCCTCTCCTGGGCCACCCCAGTGATTCACCAGATTTCCGTCAGGATCGAACTCCAGGACATTTGGGGCTGGGATACAGCAATCTGCTATTTTCGGATCAGCGGCTGCACCAATCTCCGTTCGCTCATTGAAGCTGTCTCTTCTGTGGATGATGAAGACATGATCTCGTGAGTCAACAGCCAACCCAATTGTCGAACCAAGAATCCAATGGTTTGGAAGTGGTTTTGGCCAAAATGGATCAACTTCAAACATAGGTGCCTGTTTTCCTTGAGCCTTTGCAGAATTCGTCTGTGTATCGCATCCAGAAATGAGCGCGAGAATTGAAATCATAAATACAAATCTAATGTGTTTCATGGTTAATTTAACCTCAGTTTTACTAGTTGATGTTTATAACTATAATTTACCAAAAAATATGGCTTATTTATATTTAAATTGCGAAAGATTCAGATCATAATCCGTTTTTTTCGGTTTTGTTAAATTAAGATTAATCAATAAAGATACTTGAGTATAATAGGGTCATGCATTATTCGCGTACATACAAGATCAAATCAACAAAATTTCTTGTTCTTTTCGTTACATTCATATTTTCTATAATATGCTCGGATCGGGGCGTACTGTCTCATGAAATACCCAATGACATTGTAGTGAGAACAATAATAAAGCCTGACGAAGACAAGATAAATCTTTTGATAAGGGTCCCGCTTGAGGCAATGCGTGATATGAATTTTCCAACAACCGGACCGGGTTATCTAGAGCTGGAAAAAATGCCAGAGCTGACAATGGACGCGGCTGAAATATGGTTAGGGAACTTTATTGATGTTTATGAGGAAAAAAACAAAATCAAAGATTGGCAAATAGAGAAAACAAGAATTTCATTGCCCTCGGATCGATCTTTTGGTCAATACAGTACTGCCTACAACAGCATGTTCTCTCCATCTTTGAGTAATACTCTGATCCACTATAGACAGGCCCTTCTCGATGTCTTGATAACATACCCAATTGAATCAACTTCATCTAAATTTTCCGCAGACATTAATTTTGGTGGTTTAGGTATTAATACCACTACCATCATGACATTTGTATCAATCGATGATGTCAGCAGATTGTATCAGTTTAAAGGAAGCCCGGGATTGGTCGAGCTTGATCCATCCTGGCTGAATGCATTCTCTCGGTTTGTTAATTCTGGCGTTGAGCACATCTTCATAGGAGTAGACCATTTACTGTTCATTTTGTGTTTGATATTGCCATGTCGGAGGATTCGCTCGTTAATTATTGTTATCACTGCATTTACAGTTGCTCACTCGATCACACTCATTGTGTCAGCGCTTGGAATTATCCCGTCTGGTCTCTGGTTTCCTCCCTTTGTTGAGACATTCATCGCTTTTTCTATTTTGTATATGGCTATTGAGAATATTCTAAAATCTGAGCAAGAGAGAGGATGGTCGTTGGTGTTTATTTTTGGTTTACTGCATGGATTTGGATTTTCTTTTGCTTTGTCTGAAACGATGCAATTCGCTGGAAGTCACCTCATAACTTCTTTGCTCGCTTTCAACTTGGGTGTTGAGTTAGGTCAAATTGCTATCGTCTGCATGACTGTTCCAATTATCAATTTGATTTTCAAATGGACTGAGAATGAGAGGATCATTATTTTAATTGCTTCAGTTATAGTTGCCCATACTGCTTGGCATTGGATGCTCGACAGATACGAAGTCATGCAAGCATATAACTTCTCGGGATTTTTAGATCATTCGGGGAGCAATACCATCAATTGGGTAATTGTATCTTTTTTAATAGTCATGGTTTTTCTGATTCTAAGAAGACTGTTTAGACGAATTATGGAATAATTTTTTTTTATGTATATGCTCAAATCAGATAATAGTCCTTCTTAAATTCAAGGAGATAAATTTATGCAATCAATTATGATAGTTTTAATGGGCTTGGCTGGCATGACATTCGGTTGGTTCGTATATTCAAAGTTTATCGCCACCAAAATCTATCAGCTTGACCCAGATTTCGTTACTCCAGCCAATGAATTTAATGATGGTGTGGATTATGTTCCAACCAATAAGTTCGTCTTGTGGGGGCATCATTTCACTTCTGTTGCAGGGGCAGCACCCATTGTGGGCCCAGCAATTGCCGTCTATTGGGGATGGGTTCCTGCTGTTCTATGGGTTACTCTGGGCACAATATTTTTTGCGGGCGTACATGATTTCGGAGCACTTTGGGCCAGCTCACGGCATAAGGGTAAATCCATTGGTGCGCTATCGGAGGATGTAATCGGAAAAAGAACGCGCGCATTGTTCATGGTGGTTATATTCCTCGTTCTATTAATGGTAAATGCTGTATTTGGTGTTGTCATTGCCGGTGCTTTTGTCAGTACGCCAAATGCAGTTTTTCCTGCTTGGTCTGCCATTGCAGTAGCTCTAATTATAGGACAACTTTTACATCGAAATTTTAATCTAACAATATTGTCGGTTGTCGGAGTAATGGCTCTTTATTTTTCAATATATATAGGCAGCTTGTTTCCACTTGAGTTGCCAGAGGGAATGCTGGGTCTTTCACCCAACGCGAATTGGATCATTATATTGTTTGTTTATGCAGCCATAGCATCGATGCTACCAGTATGGGTTCTGCTTCAACCGCGAGACTTTATCAATGGCATGCAACTTTTTGTTGGTCTGTTTTTGCTTTATGGGGCAGTATTTTTATCACTTCCCGATATATCGGCACCTGCATTCAACAATCAGATGACTGAGGATGCACCATCTTTGGTCCCTTTATTGTTTGTAACCATTGCGTGTGGAGCAGTATCTGGGTTTCATGGCATAGTCTCGTCTGGAACAAGTTCTAAACAACTCGATAAAGAGACTGATGCTCGTTTTGTTGGGTACTTCGCAGCAATGGGTGAAGGTTCCCTAGCTCTTATTACTATTGTCGCAGTCAGCGGCGCAGCTCTGGCAGCTACTCCAGAGATTTGGCATGAGATTTATGACAAATACGGCACTGCCGGTGCCGGTACCTTTATTCAGGGTGGAGCACAAATGATTACAGACGGATGGGGTATTCCTGTGAGTGTGACATCAACATTGCTTGCAACAATGGTAGCGCTATTCGCTGGCACCACGATGGACTCTGGTGTAAGACTGCAAAGGTATATAATTCAGGAATGGGGCGACATATACGGCATACCAATATTTAAGAAAGGTTTCGCTGCGACACTTATCGCAGTTACCTCCTGTTTATTATTGGCATTCGGCGCTGGAGGCGCTTCGGGTTCTGGGGGTTTAACAATTTGGCCTCTTTTTGGGTCTACCAATCAGATTCTTGCTGGTATGACACTTCTAGTTATATCGGTGATGTTAATAAAGATGGGACGTCCTGCAAAATATACGATGTTACCCATGATATTTGTCTTATTTACCTCTTGCTGGGCAGCAATTATTAAATTAATGGAATTCTGGGCCGCAGGAAATTGGTTGCTTGTGACCATCGATATAGTGGTGCTTGTGACAAGTTTATTAGTGATATTAGAGGCGATATCTGTAATCAGTGCTTATCGCAATGAAAATAAGCCTAGCTAAAAGATTAAGAAAAGAGTGGTTTGCGGATAACTATACAAAAAAAGGCATAAATCGACCATTATTTGTATAAAATAATTGAAAAATGGCAGCTATTTATTTCTTTTAAAAAAAATAAAAATTAAAAATTTTTTTTTTATAAGAAACTGTTGTAACTCCACCACTCGATATTATAAGGCTTTCATAGCATTCTCGAATCACATGTTTTCACTAGGATGCAGCAAAAAGTATAATGTTGCAAAGAAACAACAAAATTTAGTTTGAAACACAAAAAAAAACCTAATTTTTATTGTAAAAAAGCTTTATTTTTATCTTCAACTTTGGTTCAATCTTAATCAAATGCCTTCATTGGGCGTGGTTGTGTGCGAAATTTCTTTTTCACATTCAATCACTTTTAACGAAGGTTATTCAAACTGAAGCTATAGCGGGAAACCAATATTGCTTTTAACGGATCGGGAAACTGGTCCAAAACTAATCGTTGGGGGAACTTTAACGATGAAAAACTTTATCAAGCCAGCTTGGCTGGCGATAACTTCGGTACTACTAGCTCTTGGCGCATTGCCAACTAGTGTATCTGCACAAGGTGCGGACGAAGCTGTTGAGGAGATCGTAACGATCGGTACTCGAAGAGCAGGTCGTACAGCACTTGACACTGCGGTACCGATTGATGTTTTCAATCAGGAAGATCTAGACTCTGTGTCTTCATCTGACATGCTTGATATCATTAAGACTTTGGTACCTTCTTTTAACGTATCACGACAACCCATTAGTGATGGAGCGACAATGATTCGTCCTCCTCAACTTCGTGGGCTAGATGCTGATAAAACTTTGGTATTGATCAATGGTAAGCGACGTCACCGTGCTGCCCTTGTGAACCTTGGTGGATTCGGTGCTCATGGACCTGACTTAGCTACCATCCCTGCAATAGCATTGAGATCAGTTGAGGTTCTACGTGATGGTGCATCAGCTCTCTATGGATCTGACGCGATCGCGGGTGTGATGAACTTTAACCTTAGAACTGAGTCTGAAGGCGGTGAAATCCGCATGCAACATGGTGTGTATGCTGATACTGCTGGTGGTCCTGGTGGTCTTGGAATTGGTAAGCGTGGATCTCTTGAAGGTCAGGGTGGAGAGAAAGATTACAAAGTACAATTGAACTTTGGTATGCCTTTGACTGAAGACGGCTTCATTAACATCAGTTCTGAACTCTACGGAGATCAAGGTACAAGTCGTGGTGGTCGATACGAATTCAGTATCCCTGGTGTGGATACAAATCGTCCTTCAGAAGCTGCGGCAATGGACCGTGCAATGTTTGATCATGATGGGATAGCAAGCACAGCTGAAGTATTCCGTGCTGGTCCAGATGCGTTGACTCACGTATATGAGACAACAAATACTGGCGCAAACCCACAAGGTACATTGTTGACTGTCCGTAACGGCGGTGACGGCATTCCTGATGATCCTGATTACAGATACAGAGATAATCTCTGTAACTCAGAAATCGGTGCTGGAGACTGTAATGAAATGACATGGGGTAGCCCAAAGCGTGACGGTATCCGAGTATTTGTTAACTCAGGTGTAACTCTTTCAGATTCTTCTGAAGCATACGCTTTCTTTAACTACTCAGACACTAACGCAGACGGTTCTTTCTACCATCGTCGTCCTGGTATCGCGCAGTTCAAATTGAGCCGTGATGCAACAGGTCGTATTCACAACCCGCGTGACCAGTATCCTGGTGGATTCACACCAAGATTCCATGGTAACGTAATTGACCAAGGATTCACTGGTGGTATCCGTGGTGATGCAAACGGTTGGAACTACGATTTCAGTGCACGTTCTGGTGAAAACCAAATCCGTTACATTCTTGACAACACTAGAAACCCATCAATGGGTGGAGCGTCTCCATCAAAATTCCGTCCTGGTAACCTTATAAACGATGAGTTTGCAATTAACATGGACTTCTCAAAAGAGTTTGATGTAGGCATGGCAAATGACATGAACTTTGCATTTGGTCTAGAGTGGCGTGAAGAGGGTTACACTATCGAACAAGGTGATACACCTTCTTGGACTGTGGGCCCATACGCTGCTAAAGATCCACACAACTTTGATGTGACTGCAACTGAAGCAGCAGCAGCGGGTGAAACTCGTGTAGCTGGATGTTACATTCCTGGTCTCGTAGCAACTCCTGGAACACAATGTGATTCTGCAGATCCAATCTTCAATTCACTTCCAGTAGGTTCAAACGGTTTCCCTGGATATGATCCTGAATACACAGGTACTTACTCACGTGATTCATACGCAGCTTACGTTGACGTTGAAATGGACGTGACAGATGAGTTCCTAGTAAACTTTGCTGGTCGTTATGAAGACTTCTCTGATTTTGGAGATAACTTCAGTGCGAAAATTGCATCACGTTACACAGTAAGCGACGTTGTTACAGTTCGTGCTTCAGCCGGTACTGGCTTCAGAGCACCAACACCAGGTCAAATCTCTACTAAGAACGTATCAACGCGTATCAGTCCAACAGGTGAGCCAGTAGCGGAAGGTATCTTCCCAGCTACTAACCCACTAGTAGCAGAGTTAGGAGCATTGCCTCTTGACGCTGAAACTTCAACTCAATTCACTTTGGGTTTGAGTGCTACTCCAACAGACAACTTAGTAGTAACCCTTGATTACTACTTCGTAGAGTTGGAAGATCGTATCGTATTGTCATCTGACTTCGCAATTACGGATGCTCTTAAAGCGTCACTAGATGCTAAAGGAATTCCATATCAGTCAGATATTGCTCAAGTAAGTTACTTTACTAACGACTTGACAACTGAGACAAGTGGTATTGACCTAGTTGTTACTTACAACATGGATTGGTCTGGTGGTAACACTGTCCTCTCTATGGCAGGTAACTGGAACGATACAGAGATCAAAGACCGCGTAAATAGAGGTACTGCTGCTTCACCTTCGTACTTTATTAACGATGAGAGCAAGTTTGATAATGAAAACGGCGATCCTTCATACCGTTTGAACATATCAGCTCGCCACACTACAGGTGATGATGTTACGTACAGCCTGCGTGGTAATCTCTATGGACCATACAAGAATGCTGCAAACAGCACTCTTGCTTCGATCCAAGAGTACGGTCGTGTAATGCAGTGGGATGCTGATGTATCATGGGATTTGTCTGATGAATACCGCTTAACATTCGGTATTAACAACATCTTTGACACAATGCCAGATCAAGATACAATTGGCGAAACTTGCTGTGGACGTACTTACCGATCTGATTCAGTTATGGATTGGCTAGGTACTTACTACTACGTAAGAGGTCAAATCAGCTTCTAATAGTTGATGATCAAAAAATAATTGAGTAACTGTTTTTTATAAAACACCCACTCAATGATTAAAACCCCGCTTAGGCGGGGTTTTTTTTATCTATAAATACTAAATCTTCATTTTATAATGGATATGCAATGATTGATCTTGGTAAACTATTTCACAAATTGTCTATTATGCAATACAAAAAAAATAAACAGCTTGCATCAAACCTGCTCATGATCAGACCATGTCAATTCTTCAGTAACCCACAAACATCAGATTCAAATAAATTCCAAGGAAAATCAGAATTATCCGATAATGAATTACAAGAGACAGCTCTCAGTGAATTTGACATGCTGGTGTCAAGACTTAGAGAAGCAGATATGGATGTCTATGTCTTCGAAGATACACCGAACCCCATTACTCCTGATTCAGTTTTTCCAAATAATTGGGTCTCTTTGCACAATAATGGAATGGTTGTTTTGTATCCCATGGAGGCAGAAAATAGACGTTTTGAAAGGCGTTTAGACATCATTTATGAATTGAGAGATAAACATGGGTTTGATATCAAAAAAATAATTGATATGAGCTATCTTGAGGAAAAGCAAGAGTATTTGGAGGGGACGGGCAGTATGATCTTAGATCATGTGAATAAAATTGCATATGCCTGCTTATCCTCTCGGACTCATAAAAACGCCTTACAGGATTATTCAAAAAAATTTGGATTTTCTGCTGTTACCTTTTGTGCGAAGGATGCATCGGAATCAGATATATATCATACCAATGTCATTATGAGCTTAGGAGAAAAGCTTGCAGTCTTATGCGAAGATGCAATACCAATAGATTTTGAAAAAAAACAAATCAAAGATAGTCTCCAGAGTACTGGACATGAAATAATAAATATATCATTAGATCAGATGACATCATTTGCTGGCAATGTTCTTGAAGTCATATCCAATTCAGATGAACATCTTATGCTCATGTCTGAGAGAGCAGAAAAATCTTTGACAAAAAAACAGAAATCAATAATTGAGAAGTATTGTAGAATTATCTCATCACCAATTAATAATATTGAGGATTCTGCTGGCGGAAGTGTTCGCTGTATGATCGCTGAAATAGCGCTTCCAAAAAAATAAAGGCTTGATTATGAGTAAAAATAAAATCTTAATGTGTCCGCCAAATTATTTTTCCGTTGATTACGTAATAAATCCTTGGATGTCTGGTTTAACAGAGCCACCTGACATAAACAAAGCACATGAACAATGGAATCTCTTGAAAGATACTATTTCTCAATATGCCGACATTGAGATTATTGAGCCTCAGCCGGATCTACCCGATATGGTATTTACAGCAAACGCAGGCGTTGTATCAGGAAACAAGGCCATTGCCAGTCATTTTATGCCTCATGAAAGAAGACCAGAGGAGCCGCATTTTAAATCGTGGTTTAGAAAAAATGGTTATGATCTTTTAGATCTCGATGAAAAAATTGGATTTGAAGGAGGTGGAGACTGCCTTTTTGATCGTGGTGGCCCATGGTTATGGACAGGGCATGGTTTTAGAACGGAGATAGAAGCTCATCCAGAGATAGAAAATTACTTCGATGTTGAAGTTGTTCCAATCAAATTAATAGATGAGAGATTCTATCATATCGATACGTGTTTTTGCCCTTTGACAGGTGGCTACATAATGTATCATCCTCCTGCCTTTGATTATGACTCTAGAATTGCAATTGAAACCAGGATCCCACCTGAGAAACGCATTATTGTTGATACTATGGATGCAGGCAATTTTGCATGCAATGCTGTGAATCTTAAAAATAAGATTATTGTCAACTCAGCCTCAGCCTATCTGAAAGAACAACTCAAACAAAAAGATTTTGATGTAATTGAGGTAGAATTAACAGAATTTATAAAAGCAGGTGGCTCAGCCAAATGTCTTACATTAAAACTGATCGATTCAGTTATTCACGCCGTGAAATAAAGTGTGAGCTCAGTTGAATTTAGCTCAAAATCATAGATTACGCTTGTATTTTGGTGCTGTTCTTATTAGCTTTTCACCGATTTTTGTGAGCTTAGTGCATGTTGATCCGACAGTCAGCGCATTTTATCGTGTATTTATTGGTGGAATTGCACTGACTCTATACCTCTTATTTTCAAGGAAAAGGTTTAATTTCAATAAGAGTGTTTGGTTTTTTTTATTTATGGCATCAATTTTTTTTGCAGCCGATCTCTGGTTTTGGCATAGAAGTGTAATTTATGTTGGCCCTGGACTTGGGACACTGCTGGCGAATATGCAGGTATTCGTAATGATGATAGCAGGTATTTTTTTTTATAAACAAATGCCAACGAGAGTTCAATTTTTCTCTGTTCCATTCGCAGTAATTGGACTGTTTATGATTGTGGGTTTGGATTGGTATGAATTGAAACCAAATTATCAAATGGGAATAATTTTTGGTTTATTGACGGCAATTTGTTACAGCAGCTATTTGATTTCGATGCGTCAGGCACAGCAGAATGAAACAAGCATCATCCCTATACGTGAAGTAGCTGTGATGTCATTAATGGTTTCAGTAATTTTGGCTTTTACAGCTTTTTATGAAAACGAATCATTGGTTGTTTCAAATACCAATGATTATTTAGTACTTATTGTTTACGGAGTTGGGTCTCATGCCATTGGGGGTATCATGATAGCCAGTGCTCTAGTGAGAGTTACTACCACCGAGGTTGGAATCGCATTGCTACTTCAACCGACGTTAAGTTTCGTCTGGGAGATATTATTCTTTAATAAGTCTTTCTCAATGATCGAGAGCGCAGGTGTAATTATCGTTCTTTATTCTATTTTCTTGAGTTCTCATCGTAAAGCGCGATCGTAATTCTTAATATAATACAATTATTAAGTGTTACACTTTGACTTTATGTTGATGGTAGATATTTATGTTTGAGCTAGCAATAAAATTCCTTACAAGTTATTTAATTGGATCAATCAGCGGC
>TARA_B100001057_G_scaffold255946_1_pt1 | contig 12128 bp, 12 predicted proteins | sample TARA_B100001057 | Tara Oceans TARA_B100001057 (sample SAMEA2621839) | marine metagenome | biome: marine biome (ENVO:00000447); feature: surface water layer (ENVO:00002042); material: "saline water (ENVO:00002010), including plankton (ENVO:xxxxxxxx)" | depth 5 m | reverse complement strand
CTTTAATACCAAATGACCAGATGGAGTGTCCGATGAAAGCAATTTTCGATACGATTGATCCTAAAGAAGTAGCTAAATTTGAGGCAATGGCTGATGAGTGGTGGGATCTCAATGGCAAATTTAAACCGTTACATATGCTAAATCCTTGCAGACTTGACTATATTGTAAGCCAAATAGCTTTAGAGTTTGATCGCGACATTAAGAGTAAGGAGCCGTTCAAGGGCCTTAACATATTGGATATCGGTTGTGGGGGAGGCCTTCTTTGTGAGCCTATGGCACGCCTAGGTGCTACTGTAGTTGGGGTCGACGCAGCTGAGCGAAATATTCCTGTGGCAAAGGCGCATGCAAATCGCTCAAACCTTTCAATAGATTATAGAGTAGGAACAGCTGAGCAATTAGTGGAGACTGGCAATAAGTTTGATGTTGTTCTTAACATGGAGGTTGTGGAACATGTCGCTAATCCACTATCCTATCTAACAGCCTGCAAACAGCTTCTAGTAAAAGGAGGATTAATGATTTGTTCGACAATTAATAGAAACCCCAAGAGTTTTGCGATGGCGATTGTTGGAGCTGAATATGTTATGAGATGGCTTCCAAAAGGAACTCATGAGTGGTCAAAATTCATTAAACCAGATGAACTTTATCAACTGATTTCAGAGTCTGGCCTCACTCCAGTCGATAAAAAGGGTTTTGTTTTCAACCCTATAAGATGGTCTTGGGCTTTGTCTGATAGAGACCTAAGTGTTAATTATGTAACTGCCAGTGTAAATAATTTTGAAAATTAGTTAGGTTTTTCGATTAATCGAAAAGAAGCATATAGCCGGCTCCCCTGACAGTTTGTAAGTATCTCGGTTGACTAGGGTTGAGCTCTATCTTTCTACGCAACCTTGTTATCTGTACATCTATCGCGCGATCTTGTGCTAAACTAACGTCTCTACCTAAAGACATGACTAAGTCTGCGCGTGATATCGGTTCACCTAATGCAGAAGTGAAGATCTTCATAAGTTGACTTTCTGTTGTCGTCAAACGCACTTGGTTTTCTCCGTCCCAAAGTTCGTTGCGTGCAACATTATACCTCAAATTGCCAAAATCCAAAGTTTTTGGCATCATTTTATCTTCTTTTAAATCTGGCATTCTACGCAGAATTGCATTTATTCGTAACAGTAACTCTTTAGGTTCGAATGGCTTTGGTAGGTAATCATCTGCACCCACCTCTAATCCCTTTATTCTGTCTTCGGTTTCGCCCCTCGCAGTAAGTAATAGGATGGGTGTATTATTTCCTAAATTTCTAAGCTCGCCAGTGAATGATACTCCATCTTGCCCCGGCATCATTACATCGAGAATAATCAAGTCAAATTCTATTCCAGAAAGAAGTATTCTAGCTTGCTCCGCGTTTTCAGCGGTTGATATCAAATAGCCATCTTGGACAAGAAACTGCTGCAAAAGAGAACGGATACGTTCATCATCATCTACAACAAGAAGGTGTGGCTGCATACTATTTACCTTCCTCTCTTAATTTTGAATAAATTTTGTTGAGCTCTGGGTCCATCATAGCTTCTAAAACCGTTTTAAAACCAGAGACTGCATCAGGGCCGGCATTTTTGAATGCTTTCCTCATTCTATTACTTTGTGCTGAAGATAAACGCTCTTGAAGTTCATTTCCATTTTCAGTCAAGTAAAGGTGTCTTTCTCTTTTATCACGAACACCAATTTTTACTTCAACTAGCATATCATCTACCAAAGTGCGCAACACTCTGTTGAGTGATTGTTTTGTGACTCCTAAAATTGTGAGTAGATTGTTCACAGTTGTTCCCGGTGAGCCATTTATAAAGTGTACAGCACGGTGGTGAGCGCGCCCATATCCGTATTCTTCTAAAATTTTATCAGGATCAGCGGTAAATCCACGATATGCAAAAAACATAGCCTCAATGCCTTGCCGTAATTGGTTGTCTGTAAGGTAAAGAAGAGACTCACCAGTGATGTTGCTTAAGTTGGTCATATCGTTTCTCCCAATTAACTCTATAATAAGTCAGTCTTGTTGACATTGTAAGTATCAAATGCTAGCCAAATTCACATTTTACGAAATTTTATGTCCGTTTCGGTCTTAATTTTGTAACTTTCGCAAACAGTTGTTAATTTGGAAGGGTATACTATGTCGGGCGGATATGATGATCGGGATGGTAAAATTTGGTTGGATGGGGATTTCGTTGATTGGAGAGATGCTAATGTTCATGTTCTGACGCACGCTATGCACTATGCCAGTTCGGTATTTGAAGGTGAACGAGCTTACAATGGTAAAATATTTAAAAGCTTAGAGCATTCTGAAAGATTTAAGAAGTCGGCAAATTTAATTGATTTTGAAATACCTTACACTGTGGAAGAAATAGAAAAGGCTAAATATCAATCATTACAAGAAAATGGACTCACCGATGCGTACGTTAGGGCTTTTGCTTGGCGTGGTGCTGGAGAAGATATGGGGGTGGCTTCATCGCGAAATCCGGTTCGAGTTGCTGTAGCGGTTTGGTCCTGGGGAAATTATTACGGCGATGCGAAATTTAAAGGAGCCAAATTAGATATAGCGAAGTGGAGAAGGCCAGATCCAGCAACTGCGCCATCGCAAGCAAAAGCAGCTGGACTTTACATGATTGCGACCATGTCCAAACATGCAGCCGAGGATAAGGGTTGTTCAGATGCTATGATGTTTGATTACAGAGGATATGTGGCTGAGGCAACTGGGGCCAATATGTTTTTTGTGAAAGATGGAGTGGTCCACACCCCTACGCCTGACGCTTTTTTAAATGGGATCACCCGTCAAACAGTAATCGATCTTTTAAAGGAAAAAGGTATCTCAGTAATAGAAAGGCATATAATGCCTGACGAATTGGAAAGTTTTGAGCAGTGCTGGCTAACTGGTACTGCTGCTGAGGTTACGCCCGTTGGCCAGATAGGTGATTATAATTTTGAAGTAGGGGCATTAACTAGAGAGATATCAGATAGTTACGATAAATTGGTTAGAACATGAAAATTTTTTTAAAAACCAAAACTAACGCCCACGTTAATAGCATTCGTCAAGAGTGTGGTATTCAAACTTCCACCGTTTTTTAATGTTGCCTTATTATCTGAAGCCGTAAATTGATATTCAGTGAAAATTGAAAACACATCATTTAACTGTCGCGATAAACCAACAGCCCCTCGTACTGCTGGGCCAGTATACTGATATTCAAAGGTATGCAGGCCTCCCGAAGGTAATGCATCAACGTGTGGAATAGCGATACCAATCCCGACGAGAGAATAGGCATTAAACTCACCCAACTCCCAACGCTTATTAATATTTAAAGTTAGAATATTATGACCGTCTGTGAATTCTAGCCGGTCAAATCCCGCACCTTGTAATGCGCTATTGGGAGCATAAGCTTTTGTATGCGTAAATTCTGCACCATAACTTAATTTATTATTGCGCCATAAGGTTGTGCGGATACCATAATAGATGGGGGCATCAAAAGATTTTCCTTCCCAGCCGACTAGTTCACTATATTGAGCTCCATTCGTGTCATGTTTGCCAGTTATTCGACTGTGTGGTGAAGATTGAAGTCCTCCGTAGACACTAAATTCAATAGGGTCAGCATTTACAAATTTAGTTATGAATAAGGAAAAAATGAAAACAAAAAGATAAAAAATGTGGTTCATATCGTCGACTTTACCAGACTGATTAATGATATCAAATTAATTGGACCTTAAATTAAATATATTATAGCCGCGACACATTAGCGCTGAATACAATTAATTGTTTATAAAATTAACTGACATCTGGACTAACTTTGTCCTTAGAGCTACATACCACGAATGATTGAGAATCTTGATAAAAAATCGATATCTGACAAAATTATCGAAAATGTATTGGAGCTTTATTGTGGCAAAAAATGAAGAAGAAGAAGGTACTCGAAGAGACTTTCTATTTTATGCAACTGGTGGAGTGGCGGCTGTAGGTACTGGGGCTGCTGTTTGGCCTCTTATCAATCAGATGAATCCATCTGCCGACGTTAAAGCCTTATCTTCAATTAGAGTCGATGTATCGGATGTTGAGCCAGGAACACAATTAACAGTTAAGTGGCTTGGAAAACCTGTATTCATACGTCGCCGAACAGAGACCGAGATTACTGCAGCAAAAGATGTTAACCTTGATGAACTATTAGATAACTCAGCTCGGAATGAAAATATTGCAGAAGCTTCGGCTGACGATCAAAATAGAAGTTTAGATGAAGGCGGAGAGTGGTTAGTGATGATGGGTGTCTGTACCCATTTAGGATGCGTACCGTTGGGCGATGGTGCAGGTGAATTCAACGGGTGGTTTTGCCCTTGCCACGGATCTCACTACGACACTTCAGGAAGAATTAGAAAAGGTCCAGCACCTGAAAATTTAGCAGTACCCCAAGCAGTCTTTGTAGACGATAGTACGATTAAGTTAGGATAAGGAGTTAAAGCAATGGCAGGAATTCCACACGACCATTATGAACCAGGTTCAAAAGGCGAAAAGTGGTTACATAGTAGACTTCCCATAGTAGGGTTACTGTACGATACTCTTATGTTGCCCACACCAAAAAACCTAAATTGGATGTGGATTTGGGGTATAGTGTTAACGTTCTGTTTGGCATTACAGATTATCACTGGGATTGTTTTGGCAATGCATTACACACCCCACGTAGATGAAGCATTTGCGAGCGTTGAACATATAATGAGGAACGTCAATGGTGGTCATATGTTGCGTTATTTGCATGCGAACGGTGCATCTTTGTTTTTCATTGCTGTATATGCTCATATTTTTAGGGGATTGTATTACGGATCCTACAAGGCACCAAGGGAAGTTACGTGGATCATTGGTATGTTGATATATCTATTAATGATGGGCACAGCCTTTATGGGATATGTCTTACCATGGGGTCAGATGTCGTTTTGGGGCGCTACCGTTATAACAGGTCTCTTCGGCGCTGTTCCCTTTGTCGGAGATGCATTACAAACCCTTCTACTCGGCGGACCAGCTGTAGATAACGCAACGTTGAACAGGTTTTTCAGTTTGCACTATTTGTTTCCTTTTCTGATCGCTGGTTTGGTAATTGTTCATATTTGGGCCTTCCATACGACGGGAAACAATAATCCCACCGGTGTCGAGGTGAGGCGTACATCAAAAGAAGACGCCGAAAAAGACACGGTACCTTTTTGGCCATATTTCGTAATAAAAGATTTGTTTGCTTTGGCTGTTATATTAACGGTGTTCTTTGCTGTTGTAGGTTTTATGCCTAATTATCTTGGTCACCCCGATAATTATGTTGAGGCGAATCCATTAGCTACACCCGCTCATATCGTTCCGGAATGGTACTTTCTACCTTTCTATGCGATTTTAAGAGCATTCACCGCTGATGTTTGGGTTGTCCAGTTAGTTAGCTTCTTCACTGGTGGCATCATTGACGCCAAGTTTTTTGGAGTTTTAGCAATGTTTGGCGCCATCCTCGTTATGGCCTTAGCACCTTGGCTAGACACCTCATCGATTAGGTCGGCGCGATATAGACCTATGTTAAAACTTTGGTTTGCAATTTTGGTGTTCGACTTTTTCTTTTTAATGTGGCTTGGTGCAATGCCTGCGGAGGAACCCTACGCATCGCTCTCTTTAATCGCATCAGCCTATTGGTTTGCATACTTTTTAGTAATTCTGCCACTACTAGGTGTGCTCGAAAAACCCCTGCCTCAACCAAAAACAATTGAGGAAGATTTTAACAAGGCTCATGCTAAAAGCGATAAATTACAACCTGGCCCAGCTGAAGTGCCTGCTGAGTAAGTAAAGGATGATTAATAACATGTTTTTGGGAAAATCTTTGTTAAATGCCATCGTTATAATCTTTATGATGGTAAACTATAGTTTTGCCGCTGGTGGCGGTGATCAGTATATAAAAGATTATAAATTTTCGTTTGAAGGCCCTCTTGGATCTTTTGACCAAAACCAACTTCAAAGGGGTTTAAAAGTTTACACTGAAATATGTTCAGCTTGCCACGGTTTAAAGTATGTTCCTTTGAGAACACTTGGGGATGAAGGTGGTTTAGGTTACACTGAAGATCAAGTTAGAGCTTACGCAGAGAACTATGAAATTTTTGATACTGACCTAGATGATTATCGTCCTGCTATTCCAACTGATCATTTCCCAGAAGTAGTTGATGCAGGTGCACCTGATCTTTCTTTAATGGCGAAGGCAAGAGCTGGTTTTCACGGTCCTATGGGAACGGGCATAAACCAGTTTGTAAAAGGAATGGGCGGAGCGGAGTATATAGCATCACTGCTCGCTGGCTATACTGGGGAAGAGAAAGAAGAGTTTGGTACAGTGTTTTATGAAAATACTGCGTATCCTGGCCGTTGGATAGCGATGGCGCCACCTCTGTACGGTGAAGATGTGGATTTTGATGATGGGCATTCTAATGAACTTAAGTACGAAGCCATGGATGTTGCGGCGTTTTTAACCTGGGCAGCAGAGCCAAAAATGATGGCTAGAAAACATGTTGGGTTTCGTGCAGTTTTGTTTTTAATTCTCTTATCTGCATTACTTTATGCGACAAATAAAACTTTGTGGGCTCCGATAAAAAAACGTGTCGCTTAACTTTTTAGTTAAGTTTTATTTTGAGCTAACTTGAAAATTAATCGTTGTCGGACAGCCCAGCACCAGCTCCACTAAGTCTGCTTTCATCAGTGGCGGGTGCATAAGTATTGGTTGCTCGGTTATTTAGTATCTTGAATTGTTGCTCACTCAGGCAGGCACGAAATGATGGTGTTTGCATTTCTCCATCAACTATTAAAGTTTGTCCATTCCACTCATAATTATTCAATTTTACTCTGGTTTCAGGATTAACATAGACTGCAGCTGCTAAATCAAACACATTATGCAATTTGTTACTATTGGGTTGATCTATTTTCTTACAATAATTTATCCAAAAAGAATTATCATTTAATTGAGAAATCCAAGAATCGAGCTCATTTACCCCAAAAGACATAAACCAAGCCCCGCAAGCGGCAGCATCTTCAGCAACCCCCCAAGGAAGACCTGAGCCTACTGCAGCCTTATTAAGAAGGGTTTCATATTCGTTAAGAGAAAGTTCAATTTCCCTTCTCAAGGTGCCCAAATCCAATTTTCTGGGTCACTTCCAGAGGATAATTCGTCTGGAAATGGCGCACCTTTAAACATATTAATCCTCACCCACCTGTCGGAACGTGGATCGAAATGGCAAGCACCGAAAAATGATAACTTTGCTCTCAACATGTCGATGGGCAACATAGAACTGTCTATTGTGTTATCTCGTATTTCTGAAAATGGTAATTCACTGCAAGTAAGACAGCGTCTTATAATGTGCCTATGTTCAGGGTGTGTCTTCAAAAAATTAGCTACAGTATTTTCTGTTTCATGTTCACATAGGTCTTTGTACGCCCTTGCTACATCACGACCTGGCTGGAGTGCTTGTTCATATTCGTTTAACTCTGGCATCTCATAGCGCTCACCCAAACGTGGTTCTAATTTCTCTTCTGAAGTATACCATGCTCGAGCATCACTGCTTGGATCTAACCAATCAATTTCTAAAGCCCAGCTATAATATTTTTCAATAGTCGACTTTACATTTGCGATAGTCATTTCGCCATCTATTGGAAATAGTGTTGCCTCATCACAAGACATTTGGTCGCCAAAATTATCTACAAGATAACCATATGGTTCTAGAATAAGAGAGTTTAGCATCTCTTGACCTTCGATGCTTAGTTCTGTCTCTGACCAATCGCACAAAAGTTTCCAAGGGAATCGAATGCCAAAACTAAAGTCTTTTAATTTACTCTCTAGTTTTTTGATATCTCGCCCTAACACTAAGTTTTTCTCAATTTGTATAGGATGTTCAGACTGCCAAGCTTTTAAATGTGGTTTTAATCTTGATACTAGTTCTTTAAATTTGAAAATTTCATCTGGAGTAGCGGATTGTACATTTTTGACAGTTGCGATCGCGTTTTCTTTTGCTTCGAACCAATTATGGATTAATCGAGGGTGGTTGACTAAAAATGGCGCCATTCCTAGGCCAGTTGAATTTCCAACTCCAAAAGAGCGTCTAATAAAGCCATCAAGTTTAACTGCTTTGTCTGGGTTTTTAATTTTAGCTAAATGCTCAATTAAATCCATTACGAATGTTCGAATTAAATAAACGGTCATCATTTCAAGTTGAAAAGGGGAATTTGCCTCCTCGCGATTTTCTACAACCCTGCGGTCAGCCGAACCAAATTTTCCTGATCCATAAACTGCTGTAGTACGCATCAAATAGCCAACATCTCTGACGCGATCTAGGTCGGGTTGATTTCCACCTGAGAGACAGGTTAAAACATAATCCCATAGCCTAACCGAACGGTTTGCCCGAGATAGGCATAATTCATTTTGCGTTAGACGACCCTCTTCTTGATAGGGCACATGTTTCTCTAATCTTTCTAGGTCATCAAGTGTAGGTCTTCCATCATAGAGAGTAAATGTAGCGTCCCAAGCTGAGGCTATGACGCGATCACTGCGCATTGCATCAGGTAGATCATGGGAAAAGCATATAAGCGTGTAATCGCGTAATGGTGTGCTGAGCCTGTATAATGCTCTGCCCACACCATTGCCATTTATTTCAAATAGATCTCTGTTAAATTTCCAGTTTTCGTTTGATGCCCTTCTTAAAAACTGTCTTAAAAAAGAAAGCCTCGACTGATGCATTGAGCCCATACGATCCAATCGCATAACTTTTTCAGCAGATCTTTTAAGATCAGAAATTTCTACGATGCGATTAATCGGTCTAACTCCATAGTTTAAAAGTTTATCAGAATTAAACAATAAACTGTGTTTTTTGATTTTCCAAGGTCGGTTGTTATAATAGTTACGTTAAAAAATGGAAAACTCAACGCTACATGTATATATTTCTTATGTTTATCTGTCCTAGTCTCAATAAAAGTTCTTGGGTTTAAAATTGTCTGATTTAATTAGGTGGAATCCCGACGCACGTTATTCGAGCTTACAAGTTAAGTCATGTAACTTCACAGAAGCCATGTCTAAAAACTTGCCAATAGCAAAATTTGTTAGAAAAGTTTCTGAAGGCAAGTGCCCACTTATGTTAGATTTAGAAAAGGTAGAAACTGGTAGATCAGAAATATTTGGCGTTTTTAGAACTAAAACGGGGGGAACATCAAAAGAACCTAAATCTGTTTTAAGAACCTCCAAAAGCTGGATTAAATCATTTGAAGTCATCAATTCATTCCAACAAAACAGTGAAAACTATTTGATATTTGGAGATCTTACACATTCTTTAGCACTATATGGAATGCTTGAGGCTTTATATTTAGGGCATAAAGTCCACCACGTGCAGAAACTAAAATCTGAAGCTGAATTAAAGTTATCGGTTAAATTTGAGCCAACTTTTGTCTACATTACGCCTACACAAATTCGGTTTATTTCTTCATTTTTTATAACCCTTCCTAGTACTTTAAATGTATATATTGGGGGAGGACGCCTAAATTTTCAAACTAGAGAAATGGCCAAACAAATTTTTCCTAATGCGACTTTGCATTTGTTTTATGGATCTAGTGAAACAAGCTTTATAACGATTTCAGATGAGTTTACGCCTGTTGAATCAGTGGGCAAAGCTTTCCCAAATGTTGAGATCAAATTAGAAAAAAATGGACCCAATAAAAACCGTATATGGGTAAAATCGGAATACCTATTTTTGAAATATGCTAATGGATCTAATCAAAATTTATTTCGGCAAGATGATTGGCTAACTATTGGTGAATATGGAAAGATAGATAAAGACGGATATTTGTTTCTACTTAGTGAAGATAACTCACGAATAACGATTGCCGATAATACTATGGAAATTTATGAAATTGAAGACAAACTTAAGACGGTTGAGAATGTAATAGATGCCGCTGTTTGGAAGATTGAAAATAAATTGAGTGGCCATCGAATTGTGGCTGCGGTAGCAACAAATGGCGAAGTTCATTCTGACAGGTTGTATGATGCTTTAGATGAGATAAAAAAAATATTTAAACCAAAAAAAATTTACAAGATTAGTTTAAATGAGTGGCCCTTACTTCCTTCCGGCAAGACAGATATAAGAGCTTTGAAAAGTCATTACCATGAGCAGTGAGCAAGTTTTTATAATTGCAGGCAAACGGAGTGCTGTGGCTCCACACTCTGGAGCATTTGCATCGCTGACTTATTATAATTTGGCAGCTCAGGTTGTCATTGACGTTTTAAAAGATGCCAAAATGGATAAGCACGAAGTTGATGAAATTATCGTTTCTAATGCCTTAGGTGCTGGTGGGAATCCAGCTCGAATGGTTAGCCTTGAGGCAAAACTAAATCTATCGGTAGGTGGTATATCAATTGATCGGCAGTGTTGTGGAGGATTGGATGCAATCAGCATTGGAACGGATCTTATAAAAAGTGGTCGCGCAGAAGTTGTGGTTGCTGGAGGAGTAGAAAGCTATTCCACGCGACCAGTCAGATTACACCCTGAGAATTCAGAACAGCCACTAGTTCCTTATGATAGGCCTGCTTTTGCCCCATTTGGTTTTAATGATCCTAATTTGGCTGAAGCCACTGCTATGTTGGCCAGAAAATTTGGGATTAGTAAAAAAGAACAAGATGAATGGAGTATTAATAGTCACTTAAAAGCACTTAAATCTAGAAAGATTCTAAAATCTGAAATAACTCCAATTTTAAATCAAACAATTGATTTATTTACTCGAGAACTTAACCAAAAAATCTGCGAACGAGCACCTAAATTATCAGATACTATTACTCATGCGAATTCAGCGATAGCGGCCGATGCAGCTGGTTTTGTTGTTTTGGTATCAGAACATTATTTAAAAAATAAAATGTGCAAGGGAGTTGAGGTTTTAGGTACTGCAACAAGTGGGGTTCTTCCTGAAGATGCACCTTTAGCGCCAGTTGGAGCAATAAAAGAACTTTTAGATCAAAAAGAAATGAATTTATCAGAGGTGGCTTTTATTGAACTCATGGAGGCTTATGCAGCACAAGCAATATTGTGTACCCGTTTATGTGATCTTGATTTGGATAAAGTAAACATTAGGGGAGGTGCTCTTTCTCGAGGTCATCCAATTGGCGCTTCGGGAGCTATTTTGGCAGTTCGCTTATTCAATGAATTAATTAAAATACCTGGAACATATGGAATGGCGGCAATAGCGGCGGCTGGCGGTATTGGTTCGGCTATGGCGTTAAAGTCTTAAGATCTTGCAAAAATACTATTTGGCCGCGCCTTAAAGATTGCACTTGTAACTATGGTTACAAGTATGACCTTTAAAATATCACCGGGTAAGTAGACCGCAACAGCTACGATTGCTGCGTTTAACGACATACCGGCGTTAATCATCATGCCAATAAGTCCAGGAATATACAGTACGACTATTCCTCCCACTATTGAGGATAGAGAAACAGAAATATGGATATCTACAGAACTCGTCTTCTCCATAAGCCAACCAGTAATAAAAGCAGCCATAGGAAATCCAATTATAAAACCAGCGGATGCCCCTGCGAGCAGACCGACACCTCCTCTGCCACCAGCCAATAATGGTAATCCCACTAATGTCAAAATAACAAAAAACAAGGTTGCCAACCCTCCTTTTTTAGAGCCTAAAACGGTTCCACAAAGCATCACACCCAAACTTTGTGCGGTTATTGGTACTCCAGAAGCCAATGGAAAAGCAGGGACTAATCCAAGAACAGCTATCAGAGCGGCAAATAAAGCTATTAAAACACTTGTTTTTTCAATCAATCTTCTTTTTTCCTTATTCCACCTTTAGCGCGAAGAGCTTCTGATACGTGATCAGCGTCGTCTAAAACTGATATAGCTAAAGGTACTGAAATTCTCCAAAGACTTCGTTTAGTTGATCTAGCTGATTGCGCAAGCATTAAATTTTTAGCTCTTTGTTTCAATATGGGAATTGACCTTATAAAAAGCCCTATTGTTATAGATACGGCATGCGGATTAATCCCAAAATTCTTAAGATAAAATGAGTATTTCTGAATTGCTAATATTATGTCATGTATCTTGCTTGTCAGTATGAA
>TARA_B100001057_G_scaffold501022_1_pt1 | contig 12130 bp, 1 predicted proteins | sample TARA_B100001057 | Tara Oceans TARA_B100001057 (sample SAMEA2621839) | marine metagenome | biome: marine biome (ENVO:00000447); feature: surface water layer (ENVO:00002042); material: "saline water (ENVO:00002010), including plankton (ENVO:xxxxxxxx)" | depth 5 m | reverse complement strand
CAATACCTGTAAAATTATCTGATATATCATCAAATAACATATTAGTATCGTAATTTTGTCTTAGGAATGTTCTACCGTTAAACGTTGCTCTAACAAATGGTAAATTAGATTCAGATTTTCTTTGTCTATTGTTGCCCTTCGGTGGGTCAATAAAGTGAACTGAACTATCAACTATATTAAATGATCCTCTATGAACTCTCACAACATCACTATCTGAATGAGATGAAGCAGAAACACCTAAAACTCCCCTACTTACCTTTACAACTGATAAAGTGGAGATTCCAGCTGCAACATTATCAGCATCATTTATTATTCCTGTTTTTTCACTCGCAAATCCAACTTGTTCGATTTTCATAAACTCATCATTTATCTTCAATACATCAGTTGGTTGAATAGATCCGATTCCACTAATAATAAATTGTGTTTCTGTTGAGTTTATATTGCCATCTAAAGTATAAGATAAAGAAGTAAATGTTATTGGTTGTTGAACAATACCATCTAAACCAATTATTGTTTTAGATAGTTTTTTATTCATGATTAATTTGTGAGAGTTACCATCACCAAATCCTGTAAAAGTAATTGCAACTCCAGATGATACATCTGCTAACGTTGGGAATAATCTAAATTGATCATCGCTTATTCTCTTTGCAAAAACAGTGGTTGGTAATATTGTCGTTGTTAAACCAGCGTTATTTACAGTTGATCCTATTGATAATGCAGAAGAAGCAGAACCAACAAATGTTGATGAGAATGTATAAGTTAATTCTTCATTTGTATTAAAGAAATGATTTGGTATTGTAAATGTACCTGTTGTGGTACTCAAAATTCCAGAGTTAGTTGGATCAAATGTCTTTGTATAAATTGGTGTTCCTTCATGCTTAAGATCAAATTTTGTTTTATTTGCTCTTCTTCCTGCTAACCCATCATAAACACTCAATAACACTGATTGTTTAGATGTTCCATAAAATAAAGTGGGAGGATTATTCTCAAAATCATTAGCAGTATAAAATACTTGATTATATGACTGAACTTCAATAAGATCGCCAAACTCTGCATCAGGGTAGAATCTTAAATTAATATCATCTCCCGTTATTTCTCCTCCAAATGTGCCAATACCAGTGGTTGATCCAATGGATACAAAAGGATATTGAATTGTTAATATATCATTTGTATCGTTAATTGAAATTATTTGATGAACGGCACTTGTATTTCCTGTTGAAACTCTAACAAGTGATTTAACTGTGCTTTCATTATTTTTGTTAATAGTAAGATAATTAATTGGACTACCTGATCCTGTTCTATAAGTAGACTCTAATCTAATACTTCTCTCAGAGCCTTCTGGTTGTCCTGTGGTTAAGAAACGGAAAGTACCTGCTGCCCTAGTAGTTGTACCCAAACCAACAATATTAGATCTTGAATCTAAAGTGTTTACCCTATCATTTTCAATCTGTAATTTTATTTTATCATTTTCAAGTCTTGCTGTAACAACACCAACAACACTTTCTGAGTTAGAATTGTTCTTATCAATGTAAATTTCTGATAAATTAATTGTATCTCCGTCATAATCTATAACAACTTCATTATAATTAACTTCTTTAGTAAATGTATCTTCAACAAAAATAGATGCATACAAACCATTGAAATCATTCTTTGGAAATTCAATGATAGTTGTTGTTGTAAAACCAACATTTGAATTTCCTATAATTTTGTTTACACCAGTTAAATTTACATTACCTACTGCATTGGTTCCAATTCCACTTAAAGTTGAATTAAATCCTATATCTAATATTTTAATATCATGATCTCTATCAAATTTTTCTGTAGGATCAAATACAAGATTTTTAACGCCAGTTGATGTTATTTCAGTTTTTATTTCACCTAATTTTTTATTTGTAAAATCAGTTGTTTTTTCAAGTATTATAATATCATTCTGATCAGTTAAAGTTACAACTTCAGTAAACTGAACATCTGATGAATCTGGATCAATAATCTGAATTAAAAAATTATTAAAGTCATCTCTCAATTCCTTTAAAACAGTATCATTTGCAGAAAATCCGACACTTGAAAATTCCTCGCTTATATTATCATGTATTAAAACTCTATTTGTCTTACATTTAGTGAAGTCTGTAAGAGTTTTATTAGCAAACTGTAAGTTTTTAGATTTATTATCTAATACATTAAAGTCAGTAATAAAATCAAAATTGTTAATAGCATCTACTCTGATAATATCATCAATAACATCTAAAGTTATAGATGTTACAGATTCTTCACCTTTATTAATAGCAGATACATCTATATTTTTTTCTACAGATGTGTCTGCAAAATTCTTCAACCCAGCTGGGTGAACAAGACGATTTACTGGATTTACTAGTTTTTCCCAAACTATAGGACTCTTTATTGTGTATGATAAATTTTGATAATAGTCATTATCTGGAATTACTTGATAATCTTTATTTAATTTACCTGTATCATCTAACCATCCTATTTCCTTTCTACTTGCATAATCAACTTTAAATTTTGCTTTGTTTTCTGTAATAGAAATAATTTCAGCTGATATTCCACTCACTTCACCTCTGATTCTATCACCTATTTTTACTAATGATAATCCGTCAAGTTTTATGAAATCATCTCTTATTTCAACTAATCGTAAATCTGATTTTGTATCATTAATAAGTAATTTTTCATTTAACTCAAATATACCTCTTGATTGTATTGGTCTAATTACAGGATAATTTTTTTGATTAATAATTGTAGCATAACCTGATTGGAATGTTTTTCCAATACCAGGATTTGTTGTTAAACCTGCTAAACTAAAAATGAGTTTAGAAGGATTACCCTTTATATAATCTTGAACCTCAAAGAATTGATAATTATAATCTTCTGAATTAAATCCATCACCTAAAATTGAAATATCATCAACTGATCCTGTATTAGTGCCAATTCCTGCTTCTCCAACTCTTGATATTCCCTCAACAAAAATTTTATCACCGATTGCAAATGGTTCAATTGCAAATCCATTAGTTGGTGTTTCTAAGAAACAAGTAACTACACCTGCATTAGGAAATGTTGCTTGATCAATTGAATTTATTCCAACTCCATTAGAGTTATTAATCGCTATAATTTTGTGTTGAACTGAATCTAAACCAGTTATAGGAGAAATAATATTTACATCAGATATAGTTTGATTTGGAAGTATTGGTTGTAAAGATGAATCATCAACTACGATGTTTTTAACAGGATTAAATACTATTAAATTTGGTGTTGATGAATAATTAGATCCACCATTATCGATGAATAAATTATCTATTACATCTAAATCATCTACATTAACAATAGTTGGTACAAACGCTTCTGGATCTAGGGTTTTATCTGATGAATATTCATAACCTATATCATTTATTCTAACCTTATTAATTCTACCTATTGTCGATGACTCTGCTTTAATGTTTGCATCAATACCATTTTTACTTATAATAGAATTAAATTTTGGAAGTTTTTTATAACTACTACCCGCTGATAATATTTTAAAGTTTTTAATTGCACCTTTAACATTTTTTGACTTTGTTGAATATTCTAATATTTTACAATCTGATTCCAAATAATTCAAGAACTCTGGTTTTTTAGGTGAGAAATTGAAGGTTTCTGATGTAACTCCTGAAATTTTATATTCACCATTATACACACTATCAACAAATAAAATTTCATTATTGTTAATTACATCCGTATCAGATGTACTTATGAATCCACCTTTTGATAATCCATAATACAATTTATTTGGTGTTGATTTTGTAAATTCTATGCTTAAAGTAGCATCAGTGCCAATTCCAGCAGTCCCCACCCCTGTAGTATTAAATGAAATTGAGTCTTGAGATGTAACGTATTCATTAGTTAATTCTTCATCTGTAAATACCCTTAAATCAAAATCTGAAAGTGATGTGCTTGATATACCAAAAGTTAACTTAGAATTTTTTACAACTTTGATTTGAGGATTAATTAATCCAATTCGTTGATCTGATCCACCAGTATTAGCAGTAAATGAAACAACTCTAACTGGATCAGAGATTACATCTATAAATGTCTCACCTAATTGTAAATATCTATCACTTACTCTGTAAACATAATAAACACCTTTTGTTAATCCTGTTGCAGATCCACTATAAAAAACTTTATCACCTGTTTTAAATCCATGATCTGCTAGATCAAAACGATTTGTTTCTACATCAGATGCCTCAAATTGTATTGGATTTACAATTAATTTTTCAAATTCTGGTATATAATCAACAAAAACTGAAGTTTTGCTATCTAAACCTACTGATAGATTTGGTACGACATTTATTTTAACAATGTCATTATTTTTTAAGTTATGAGTAGTAGTATTTGCAGATCCAATTTTTGTGGTCACAGTCGATAAAACTTTATCTACATCAGCAGTAACTTGTGTAAAGTTAGACTTAAAAGTATAAAGATGAGATCCAATACCTGATGTTCCATTTTGTAAAAAGAATAAACTATTATTTGTACTTACACCAGCTCTTGTAGAACAAATACCTATGTAATTTTCATCTTTTTTAATAACGAATACATCAACTGATGTTTGTGACGATGATGGTAATTGGAATGAACCAGTTGAACTATCAGTGAAAGATACATCTATTTCTGTATTACTTAAACTTGTACCATCTAAATCTACAGTTGGTTTTGTTAAAGTAATCCTTTGACCTGTCTCAAATGGATGATTAGGAAGATATATTGATCTTTCTGGAATATCAATATCTTCAATAATTTCTCCAATATGATATTTAATTATTGAGGAGGTGCCTGATGTGCCTACACCCACGGATTGAGGTGGATTAAAGAACACGACATCATCTACCTTTGAATCAAATTGTTTTGTATTAACTGAAATTGTGAAATTATTATTCAAGGCATCTACGTTAGATCCAAATGTATGAGCTGAACCTACTTGTCTTAATACTCTTAATGCCTTATTCGTATTAAAAACATTTAATACTTTTAATTCTTCTGTAGTAACACCGACTCCAATTCTGATTGATCCACCAATCGAAACATTAGATGGTACTCTATTAACAAAAATATCTTGAACAACGCCAGCAGAATTACTTGCAGCGATCATTGATTTTGCTAAACCAACACTGTCTGTCGAGACACCGACATTAAATTTATCACTTAAATTTAATATAGTAGTGCTCAATCCTACTATTGATACAGATTCATCTTGTTCAATTTCTAAAAAAGGAGAGAGATTTACCTGTACTTGATTTGGACTATTCCAAGTTAATATAACATTATTAAATCTTTCAAGTGTTGTGTTGATTCTTGATACTCCTATACCAACTATTTCCGAAACCTCTGCTGTAAATCCAGAACCATTTGTACCTTCTTCATCAAATGATGTCAAATCACCAATTTGATATCCTGATCCACCATCTAAAATTTTTATATTTTCAATAGATCCTTGTGTGATAGATTCAATAGATGATATTTGTCTAATTTTTTCATAAGACTCAGTAATAAAATCATTATCTGCAAACTGTTCTCCAACATTATATGGATAAGTATTTCTAATTAAATTAGAATTATTAAAATCAAATTCTTGATTTAATTTATCATTTTCAGATACATAAGGTGATCTATAGATTTGACCAATGAAATAAGGATATTCTCCTTGAATTCTATTAGTAATAGTGCTTATTCCAACGGTTGCAAAGTATGCGTATATACCATTTGGAAATTCTGGAGTTTTTCCGAATCTACCATTATGAATATCAAGATCTCCACTATTATCAAATCTATAATCTTCAATAAAATAACCATCAGCAAATCCTGTTGGTCTATTTTCAACATTCGATGTATCTAATTTATATGAAGAATTTATAATTTTATTTTGTGAATTTGTATCATTTACATCAGAATATCCAAATGGACCATAGATTGGATTACCATCAAATGCCCAACCTATGATTGGAGAGTGATTGAGTAATTCACTATTGTCAAATTCCTTATTTAATTTTTCCTTGAATGTTTTTTCCCTATCTCTTATATCGAGTTCAGATGCAGTTAATTGCGAATATCCTAAAATACCAAAGTTTAATGAAGTTGGTCTTGATACCAAGTGCAAATCACCAAACCTATTTTGACTGTTGATAGTTAATTCTCTTACTCTTGATCTTAATTTACAATTTCTTCCTCTAGATATGACCTTTGCTGTAGTGTTACTATCATACCCTATACCAGAGTTTATAACTACAGTCCCAATGATAGATCCATTTGATATAATAGGTCTTACAATCGCTCCTGCACCCTTCTCAGATGTAAATTCAATATCAGGTAATGAATTATACTCTTTACCTTGATTAGTTACAATAACATTGATTATTTTACCATTATCAATTATAGGTCTTACTTCTGCATTTTTTCCATTTTGCAAAGTTATATCTGGTATTATTTGATGATTTAGTGTCTTTGAACCATAATTAGTCCCTTTATCATACAAATAAACATCTGTTATTTCACCAGTAACTAAAGGAGTTAAATTTATAGTTCCTGTAACTGAAGATCCAAATGAAACCTCTACATTAACTTTTATCTCTGGATATGTAAAAGTTTGATAACCTGTTCCAGTTGAACCTAATCCTACAAATTTACCTCTATCAAAATTAGATTTATCAGTTGCACCTATGCCAGCATCTGCTAATTTAAATGAATTATCATTTATTTTCATCACGTAATATGATGTTGTGACAGATAAACCCTGTATTGCTCTCGGAACTGTAGAACCAAGACCTACGGTTGGTGAATACTTGATAATATCTCCATGTGAAAATCCATGATTATCAAAATTAATTGTATTAAATGAAGTTGATATTCCAGCAGGATTAACTCTTAATTTTCGATGTTGATATCCAGAACCCTCATTTACAATTCTAACGTCTAATAACGTATTTTTAGATTCAGTTCTAAACTTATGAATACCGCTTGATCTTGTCTCAGTGGCAATACCAATCGTATTAATTCCTGCATTACCAGTTAAGGAATCTGATTGATTATTGAATATTCTTATTGTTTTTGGATTTACAACTCTTACAAAATATGGATCACCATCTGCTAATGCTCCCTTTAATTCTGTACCAAATGCTACACCGATGCCAAGTGATGCATTACCTTGATTTCTATAAAATACTTTCTGACCATTATCTAAATTATGATTATCATTAAATGATATTGTTTCATCATCAATATCTAATCCACCACCAAATGCAATACTTCTACTGTCAAATGATACCTCTCTAAATCTTGATCCAAGTATTGGTTCAAGAGCACAACCTTCGCCATTTCCACCAGTTAATGATAAACTTAAAACAGAATCAATATCAAAATCTTGTGGATCAACAAATATTTTTTTAACACTTCCAGATAATGAAGGTTCAATTAAAGCACTAGTACCAGCACCAGTTTGCACACTTAATTTTGGTGGATTTATTATATCATAATCTTCACCTCTATTATCCACTTCTACACTTTTTAGTGGACCATAATAAATTTTATCATCTGATACAGGCGATTGTATCTGAACACCATCAATCAATATTCCAATATCATTGACAGGTTTTTCTTTTTTTGTCGATATGAAAAGATTTTGTGATAGTGGTATTTTCTTTAAGACATTATTAGATTCTAATTTTCTATTTGCATGACGTTGAAGAATAAATTGATGATCACCAGTTGATGTTGTACCAAAACCCACTTGAATATTGCTTACATTACCTATTTGACTTCTTGAATTATAAAGTGCAATTCTGGTTATATTAGTTCCTGAAACTTCAGGTTGAGGATCTACATAATATACTCTCCCTGTTTCCAATCCAACAATTGATTCCTCAGTTGGTTGATACACAACTGCATCACCTTGAATAAACTTTATAGATTCTGTTGGTGGTAATGGGAACTTTAAATAATTAAATCTTCCTGCAATTAAAGTAGAGGGTGTATCAAAAACATTAGGGTTACTCTCAACAGAAGCACCTGTAAATATACCACTTATTACATTTAAGTTTATATCATAACTGGGGAGAGAATTAGAGGCAACATATCCATCTACATCATTATCAGTATATACATTCAATACATCTGATATAATTGTATCATTTCCTTGTTTGATTTCAATGCCTGTGCTATTTGCCTTTTTTAATACACGACGTATATCATATAATTGATTAGGATCTGTTGTAAATCCACCTAAATTAGTTGGATTTAATACGTTTAGTCCAGAATCAATATTATTAACATTAAATGTGCCTTCTATTCCAAACTCATTTCTTTTTAATATCTCAAACAAGTCATTTTTGTTTATAGATGATTTATCAATCTTTGTTCTTAATTTAAATGGATTAGTTTCTTCAACTTGAAATCTTGAACTAGTATTATATTTCCATGAATTAGCAAAAATTTGTTTATAATTTTCTTTATTATTAAATATTTTTTCACCTACATTTTTAACAAATACCTTCTCACCCTCATTTACAAGATTAATATCTGATACAGGGATTAAATCAGATAATACACCAGTTATACGTAAATCAACTCTTTTTGAAAGATCTCCATTTTCATAACCAAATATACTTTCATCTATTCTTATGCTATCAGTTTTACTTATACCAGTTGAACCTGTTCCAATAGGATTATTAATACCTGTGCATCCAAAAAACTGATTGACTGATTTAGAAGTGTAATCTACAATATTATCACCACTAATAAATGTTCCAGTGGCACCAAACCCAACAGTAGAGTCAACTGAAACAACATCAGAATTTATTGGCACGTCCTCCAAACATTTTGTATTGCCAGGTATAGTAAATACACCTTCAATAAGATCTCTATCACTAAATCCTACAAAAAGAGATATTTTATAATATGATTTACCTAATCTTGTAAATATTTCTACTTCAGATATTGATCCATTTGTATTAACATCATTTGACTTAAATATTGTTTGCCCTACAAGATTTTTAGGTTGACCATTTGGTGTTATTAGATCAGCAACAATCACCTCTCTACGTATAAATTCAGAACTTGAAGGTTTAATTAGATTATTCTCTAAATCTAAAACTTTAGAATCTACACCATATAATACCCTGAGTAATATCTTGATTGATTCTTCAATACCCTTTGATTGATAAAAAGAACGTGCAAATTTTACAAAATTACCTACATTAAGATTTTCTGCAAAAGTATTTTCCTCAAAACCAGGTAAAAAAGTTTTCTTTAATTTTTTAAAAAATTCTTGTAAAAATAATACTGATAAATTTGTTATTGATGATCCTGTTGCATGGGAGGTTGCGGATGTCTCCTCAAAAGTTAATTTTTCTTTATTAACATCTACTAAAGAAGATGAAACACCAACATTATATCCTGTAACACCACTAAAACCACGAATACAGTCTGTAAAAGATGTTGGTGTTTTACCCTTATAAGAAATTATTTCATCATTAATCTTTAAAAGACCATATTCATCAGGAAACCCACTGGTGCTACTTACATTAATTGTTTTATCATCTACATCAATTTGAGATGTAATCGATGAAATACCAACGATTACTTCTGGAACTAAATTATCTACTTTTATATACTGATCAAAATTAGTTAATAAATCACCAGATGCACCTTGAAATTCAAGTGAATTATAATATTCTTTAAAGAGTTCTACAGCATTAGGAAATTCTACCCGAATAAATTCTGGTAATTGGTGATCGATTATCTCATTGACTTGTATTCTTTTGTCAATTTGTGACATAAATTATTTCCTCTCTAGAGATCCATTTGAGTAACTTGATGTGAAGAAATCTCTTGTAAATTTAATACCTGAAATGTCTTCCCCTGAAGCAATTACGTCCTTCACCATATTTATGGTGCTATTTGATACCTCCAAACTGACAAATAAATCTTTTAATCCTACAACATCATTTGACTCTGGAAATGCTTGCACTTCAATTATATTATTTTGTAAAGTAGTTGATGTTATATTAATTGTATTCAGAATTACCTCACCTTTCATATAATCGACCCCACCAGCACCTTTTGCTAAAATTACTTGTTGTCCTTTATTATTAACACTAACAACACTTAAAGTTCCCTTCATAGTCCCGTCTAAATTTCCTGATGCGTCTTTATTTGGTACATCTGTTAAGAAACAAATATCATCAAACCCACTTATCTTAAAACCAGTGCTTTTTATATTGAAACCAACTGGATTAACATAAAAACGATTTCCAAAACATAATTCATATTGAGCAAAAGAGTTTATTGCTACTTTTAAGTCTCTTCTTATGATGATCTTTGTAATATTAGATGTTATAGCATCATTTGTACGGTCAATTAATTGATTAATTTTACTATACTTGAATCTTCCACCAAATTTGTTAATTTCAACGTTATTTGCGTATTGTTGCAATGATTCGATTATAGATGATTTAAGATTATCGATTGAAGAAACTCGTGATGGATTATAATAAACATTTGATTCTAATTCAACATATAAAATCTTAAGATCAACTATTTCACTATTGATACCTGCAATCGCATATTTTTTAAGTTTAGATTTAATTTGACTTTTATCAAAGTCAGATACAAACGTACCACCTACAGGTTTAATACTAATTTGCACCTTTCCAAACTGAGGAGGATCTAATTCTTCACCACCGATAACTGAAACTGACTCAGTTCTTGGAAATATATCTCTAATAATTGCTTCGTAATCTCTTGGTGTAACTGCTCTGTACTGTGCCGAATAAAGACGAGGTGCAAGATACTTAATTGATGATAAACTCTCTACTTCTGAACCGTTCTGTGCCCCTCTAACGGTGTTTATGGACACATTATCTAATGGAATAAACAATCCTTGGTTACTGGAGAAAGTGCCTTGAAAATTAAAGTTTTCAGGTCCGTTTCCATCATTACCATTTGTCACAATATATGATACTGAAATAGTATCTCTATCATTTAATTTTTTACCAATTATTCCATCACCAAATATTATCTCAAATTTACCATCCTGTACTTCTTGAGTTAAAAATATTTCTGAAGTCTTATCAACATTCAATACATTATCAACTTGTAAATATTTGTTAGTTGTTCCACTAGATGTAACATTCACTCTTAGAGTTGAACTATCAATATTTTCTGAACCAATAATATATCTTTGATCTGTGCTTTCAGTTACTATAAATCGACTAGTGAGATAAGTTCCCTCAAAAACTGTTATATCATTATCAAAACGAGCAAATGAATTACCATTTTGTGTAATAATATTAGTTGTTGTAATATTATCTGGTACTGAAAAAGTAAATGTTGTATTCTGAGAGTTACCAACACAAACTAGTCCAGAGCGTAATGTAAGAAATTTAGGAGTTGTTATGCTTGTAGGTCCAAGATCAACGTCACCTAGTTTGATTACTGCCTGTGCAGATGATTTTGATCGTGGTATATATCCTATATTTCTAGCAAGTGAAACAACATTTTCACGAATTGTTGCAGAATCTAAAAATGACTCATTTGCTACTAAATTTGCGTTAAAAGCATTAATATACGTATTATATGCTAATGTGTCAATAATTATCGAAAAATTAGAACCTTCAAAATCAAAATCTGTAAAAGTTGAGTTTGATTTAAGAAAAAGTTTGATTTGTGCTTTGATTTGATCAAAGTCTAAACTTGTAAACTGAGTAAAGGGCATATTATCTCGTAGGTTCTAAAATAAAATTAAAAGATTGAGTCGGAACTTCGAGACCAACTATATCAAAAATAACTTTTATGTCTAATGAGTTAGAATCAGGCAATGCATTGACACCAACATCAAGTTTACCAACTCTAGGTTCAAAGTTTCTTACCGTAGTACGAATTTGGTCTTCTATAATGGTAGAAGTTGACTTTGCATAGTTGTTAAACAACATGTTGCGAATATCTGTACCTAAATTTGGATTAAAAAATCTTTCCGTTGGGATAGTTTCGACTAAATTACGAACAGATCTGACAATTGCACGTTCATTCGTCAATACAGATATGTCAGATGTCACTGGATGTGGTGAAAAAGACAAACTTATATCCTTAAATGCTC
>TARA_B100001057_G_scaffold488036_1_pt1 | contig 12137 bp, 9 predicted proteins | sample TARA_B100001057 | Tara Oceans TARA_B100001057 (sample SAMEA2621839) | marine metagenome | biome: marine biome (ENVO:00000447); feature: surface water layer (ENVO:00002042); material: "saline water (ENVO:00002010), including plankton (ENVO:xxxxxxxx)" | depth 5 m | reverse complement strand
TTTTTAAGAGTTAAAAAATCTGGTGAAGACGTTAGATTTATAAAAATTAAACATTCTTTTTCATGGTTCTTGATGACGTTTATGTTACAGGGGATGTGGGTATTTATGTGTATCTTCCCAGCTCTCATAGTAATTTCATCATTTAACTCTGAGATAAATAATTATGCAATAGTAGGATCAGCTATTTGGTTATTTGGGTTTCTATTTGAGATTATTGCAGATAACCAAAAATCTAACTTTAATAAGCTAAATAAAGGAAAATTTATTTCTACTGGTTTGTGGTCAATTACGAGACATCCAAATTATTTTGGTGAATTTGTATTGTGGTTGGGGATAACTATTGCCTCACTAGGATTTATAGATCACTATAAATACATAGTACTGCTAACTCCTATTTTTGTTTATATGTTATTAACAAGAGTAAGTGGTGTAAATCTACTAGAAGAAATTGGTGAAAAAAGATGGGGAGACGACAAAGATTATCAGTCCTATAAAAAACAAACTCCAAAGTTTTTTCCAAAGCTATTTTAGATTTTGGTCTTGATTAGAATTACACCGTCCCTGCCATCCGCACCGTATATACTAAGTTGAGATGCACTCTTCAATAGTTTAATTTTTTCTATATTATTTGGTTCAACCACCTGGTAAGCAGATGAATAGTTCCCAACTCTTATACCATTTACATAAAATAAGACTTCTTTATAGTACATCACACTAGTTTGTCCTCTTAAGTATACTTGTGCGTTTCTTTCGTCAACTCCACTAATTCTTAACCCTGGTAATGATCTCAACCTATCAAGCAAGCTTAAGTTAGAATCAGCTCTGTACGAATTAGATGTATTATTAATTTGACAAGAAGACAAAATAAAGAGTATTAACACAAAAGTTTTTTTCATGTAATAATTTATTTAATGAGTTTTAATTAATATGACACCTCCAGAACCATTAAAACCATATGAAGCGATATCACTCGCGTTCCTAAGTATAGTTATGTTTTTAATATCTGATGGACTCAAAATTTTTGATATTTGAGAATAATTACCGACCTTAACACCATTCAATACAAATAAAAATTCTTTTTGATTATTGATGCTGTTTACACCTCTTGTATAAACTCTTGCATTTTCTTCAGTTCCCTCAACATATACTCCAGGATGAGTTCTTATCCTGTTTAATAAACTTATATTTCCCATATTATTTACTTCTATCTCATTTGGATTAAAAGATTTAGAGTCTTTCTTGTAAACACTACAACAACAAATAGAAAATGTTATAAGAATATAAATTACAATCCTCATTTTTTAAATTTTGTTCTTACTTCTAAAAATAATATTGAAATAGATAAAAGTAATAGAATAATATTAGATGCAATTACTACCTTATTTCCAATGCTATATGGTGATGGGTTGAATCTCATTTCAATTATATTTTCTCCTTTTTTCAACTCAAGTCCTCTTAGAACATAGTTTACTCTCATCAAATCAATTTTTTCACCATTAACCTTTACTTCCCACCCGTAGGGATAATAAATTTCTGAAAACACAATAAATGATTTAGAGGGGTTTGAGACATTATAAATAATTTTATTTGGGTTATGTTCAATAACATTTATGCTTCCTTCTTGCGAGTATAATTCATCTATATTATTAATTTTAAATTTGTTTACATCAATTATAGCCTCATTTTTTGAATTAAATTTAAATAAAGTGTTAAGTTCATCGATTGCAGAGGTTACAGGAATTAAATTTTTAATGAACCAGGCCTTCCCATTTGAGTAGTCGTTTTTAATTACATTATTTCTTTCATCTCCAAACTTAAAATACCCTACATTAAGCATATTTAGTACATTTAGATCATTAAAGTTTCTCTCATTATTTCTAAGTTTATCAACTAGCATACTCCTCTCCTCATTTATATTCCTTTCTATTATTTCTTGGTATCTTCTTATTTTAGCTCCATGATACCCACCAATTGAGGAATGATAATAAGAAGTTTTAGCTTCATTAAATGAATTCTGGAGATTAAAAACTCTTTTCCTATCTGTATTATTTTCAAGAATAAACTGATCAGATTCGCTTATAACTAACTCACCATCTTTCTTTGATATAAATGTACAGTCGTTATATAGCTCACAGCTTTTATCGGTTCTTAAAATTTTATTATTAATTCTAAAATGATCTATGATAATTAGTATAGTTAGGGATATAGTAATTATTTGAACACTAATTTTTTTATAGTAAAAAGTGATTAATAAAATAAAAAATATAAAAGTCATGACAGAACCATATATGAGATCAGATATATATAATTGTTTTCTGTCTTGTATCAAAGCATCAAGAAACCAGCTAGGAAAATTTTGAAAATTTGAGTCAACAGATCCAGTAAATCCTAGTATAAATGTTAAAAGAAAAAGTACTGTATATATGGATACTGTTATGTAAAATGCCTTGAAAAAACTTTTTTTATGTTCATCTATATTTTGGAGTAATTTCTCTATAGTAAGAGAGGATAAAAGAATAACAGAAAAAATTGATATCAATATTATGAAGGTGACAGATCTAAATTTATTATATCCTGGCAGATAATCAAAAATAATATTGTTAACGAACCCTAAATTACTTCCCATACTTAATATGAGACTAAATAAAAGAAGATATAACACCCAGTTTTTTTCAGATTTCTTTAAAATTATTATACCAAGAATTAGAAGGAAAAGACACAAAGATCCAGCAAAATAGGGTGCAGTTAAGGGTTGGGTTCCCCAGTATGTTGGAACATTTCTCAACTGATTGTTAATTTGTGCAGAATTTACGTTATTCTTTCTTAAAGCTTTGCCAAGGTATGAATCTCTCTCAAGAGTTTGTCTACTTGATCCCCCAAGTATATGAGGTATAAAAAGTGTCAAAGGCTCAAAAAAACTATTACTGTACTGAAACGCATAATCTTTATCTAGACCTGATTCATTTATTTTAATTTCTGATTTCCCTCTGATAGATACATCAGAATACTCTAAAATTGCCCAAATCTCTCCAAAAAATGTGCCAACAGCTATAAGGGCTGCTACTGATAAAATTCCTATCCTTTTAAAAAAATACTGTAATTTATTTTTGGAGTAAAATAAAATCAATTGGCCGCCACCATAGAAAATTAATATTAATAAAGTATAATATGTAATCTGTAAGTGGTTTAACCTCAGTTGTAAAGCCAACGCAATGGCTGTTATAATAAAACCTAAATTCCTATTCCTGTGGATACACAAATGAACTCCACCAAGGATTAACGGCATTAAAGCTGCTGTACCTATCCTAGCATTATGACCTGCTGATATACCGACAACCATGTATGAAGATAATGTAAAAGCTACCGATCCAAATAACGCAATCTCAGGCCTAACTCTAAAACATATAAGCATTATGTAAAAAGATATAAATGAAATAATAAAATTACTTACTGGGTGAGGGAAGAATAAACTGTAAATTTTATGTATGTATAAAATAATTTGATTACTCCATTTGACGTCGATTAAATATGCCGGCATCCCCGAGAACATTGAATTTGACCACAGTGCCTCCTCATTACTATTTTTTCTAAATTCAATTGTTTCATTTGCCGAATATTTCCACTGCTCTATATCATGTTGCTTAATATTTTTATTTTCAAAAAAAATTGGATGAAATAGGGTTATTGTTAGAAAAATAAATACTATCAGTGAAAGAATATGTTTGTATAAAATACTCATGTATTTAAATGATTGACGAAATATAAATAGTATTCATTAAATAAATGAATCATTATCTTCTTTAATTGTTATTTTTGTTAGATATGTTTGAAAATCTTAGTAACAAATTAGATAGGGCCTTTAAAGTTCTAAAAGGGCAGGGTAGAATTACAGAGATTAATGTAGCATCTACTATCAAGGAAATAAGAAGAGCACTCATCGATGCTGACGTCAGCTATAAAGTAGCAAAGGAAATTACATCCAAAATAAAAGATGAGGCAATGGGGCAAAATGTTTTAATTTCTGTCTCACCTGGTCAGTTACTTACTAAAATAGTTGCAGATGAATTGACTGAGTTAATGGGCGGCGAGTCTGCAGAAATATCATTAGATGGAAATCCTAATATTATACTACTTTCTGGGCTACAGGGATCTGGTAAAACTACATTTACCGGAAAATTAGGAAGATATCTCACCAAAAAAGGTAAAAAAACTCTATTAGTAGCTTGTGATGTATATAGACCTGCAGCAATTGAGCAGTTACATGTTATCGGTGAAGATCTTAAAATAGAGGTCTTCTCGGATAAGAAATCTAAGTCACCATTAAATATTGCAAAAAAAGCTATTAAACATGCGAAGTCTAAAGGATTTAAATCTGTAATTATTGATACTGCTGGAAGGTTAGCAATTGATGAGAAAATGATGGATGAGATTAAAAGTTTAAAAAATACATTAAAACCACACGAAACTCTCTTTGTCGTTGACTCCATGATTGGTCAAGATGCCGTTTTGACTGCAAAAACTTTTAACGATGCAATCGATTATGATGGTGTTGTCTTAACAAAATTAGATGGTGATTCTAGAGGCGGTTCCGCCCTCTCAATTAGAAAAGTTGTCGATAAACCTATAAAATTTATAAGTACAGGTGAGAAAATGGACGCCCTTGATGTATTTCATCCGGATAGGATGGCCAAGAGGATACTAGGGATGGGTGACGTAATAAGCTTAGTAGAGAGAGCACAACAAAATTTTGATGAAGATGAGGCTAGGAAGCTCCAGAAAAAAATGTTTCAAAATACATTTGGATTAGATGATTTTCTTAGTCAAATACAAAAGATAAAAAAAATGGGGAATCTTAAAGATCTTATAGGTATGATGCCTGGTGTTTCATCAAAAGTTAAAGATTTAGACGTTGATGATGAGTCTTTTAAACCAATTGAGTCAATAATTTATTCTATGACTCCAAAAGAAAGAAAGAATCCTGATATTTTAAATGGTTCCAGAAAGAAAAGAATTGCTTCAGGTAGTGGTACTACCGTACAAGAAATAAATCAGCTCATTAAACAATTTGATCAGATGAAAAAAATGATGAAAATCATGAAGAAGTCTGGTCCCTCTGGGATGATGTCTGCGCTAGGATTAAAAGATAAATAATCTATCTGTACATAACCCCCTTAACAGCTTTCATAGCTTTGTCAACGTTGGGTGTAATTTCTTTTATTAGGGTAGGGGCATAGTGAAATGGAACATCCTCACAGGTAATTCTATGGACTGGGGCATCTAAGAAATCAAAAGCAAACCTCTGAATATGATGGCTTATCTCAGATGAAATAGATGCAAGAGGCCAAGCTTCCTCAATGATAACGAGTCTATTAGTTTTTTTAACGGAGTTTACAATACTCTCAAAATCAATGGGTCTCACAGTTCTTAGGTCAATTAACTCAACACTTATATCTTCGTTTTTTGCGGCATTATATGTCTCCTCTGCAACTTTCATCATTTTCCCAAATGATACTAGTGTGACATCATTACCTTCATGAATTACTTTTGACTTACCAATTGGGATTAGATATTCTTCCTCTGGGACGACTCCTTTATCTCCATACATTAATTCTGATTCCATAAAAATTACCGGATCATCATCTCTTATCGAAGTTTTTAGCAAGCCTTTTGCATCATATGGATTAGAGGGTACAACAACCTTAAGTCCAGGTGTATTTGCAAACCAATTTTCAAAGTTTTGAGAGTGCTGAGCTCCAAGTTGTCCTGCATTTCCAGTGGGCCCTCTGAAGACAATAGGAATATTAAATTGTCCCCCAGACATCTGATACATCTTAGCTGCACCGTTTATTATTTGATCGATAGCGACAAGAGAAAAGTTAAATGTCATGAACTCTACAATAGGCCTCAGCCCATTCATCGCTGATCCTACACCTATACCACTGAAACCAGTTTCAGCTATTGGCGTATCAATAACTCTCTCAGGTCCAAATTCATCAAGCATTCCTAAACTCACTTTATAGGCACCATTATATTCGGCAACCTCTTCACCTATTAGGTAGACATTTTTATCCATTCTCATTTCTTCTACCATTGCTTCCCTTAGGGCCTCTCTAAATTGAATTTCTCTCATTTCAGCAAAAATAAAAAAAGGCCTCTACAATGAGACCTTTTCTTAAAAAAAAATTTATATATTTTAATTCATTGCAGCCTGAACAGCATCAGAATAACTTCTAAATTCTAAGTCGTTCACAGCCTTATTTTTAAGGTCAATATCTGATTCCATTGAAAAAGCTGAACTTAGATTTTTAGATACTGCATCCGAATTACCACTTCTGGCACCACAAACAGCTAAAACGTAATAGTAGTTTGCAAACAGATCCCACTCATTTGCCTTGAATAATTCTCCAAGATTATTTAAGGATTTGAGAGCAGATACATGATCATCTAGGACTAAGTGAGCAATAGATGTTCTCCAATGTGCCCAAGCCTGAGCTCCCCACTTGCCATCTACTTTACTTAGCAGTGCGATTGCTTCCTCATGGTTACCAGCAGCTATTGCTAGAGCTCCCATAGAATTATGTAGCACATTACTCATAGATTGTCTGTCATTTTCAACCTCTTTAGCTTTTGCAAGATAGTCATTTGCTGCACCCCAGTCATATTTTAATGCTGCAGAAGCTGCTAAATTTAAGTAGGCTTCAATATTCTCTTTTTTAGTTAGAGAAATATTAAGTTGCGTTTCTCCGTCCTCTAATAACTTAAGTTGAGCCTCGGAGCCATTTTCTTCTTCTTTAGCTAACTGGATATGTACGGATCCAAAATCGTTATGGGCTTCCCAAGTTCCTCCCCATTTCACTGCTGAACCATAGATAGCAGCTTTTTCACCCAAATCTGGGGTAAGTCTTGCTGCAAATAATAGTTCTCCGTGTGTAAGAGCATCTGAAGATGCTTCACCACTGACAATTTTTTGAGCTATAGCTAGAATCTCGTTGTTAGGTTTCTTCTCAATAACTGTAGTGACTTCAGTTCTAGCTGTCCTCAAATCAGGGTAAACTTCTTTCATCAGTGTGTTATAGAAATTTAATTTGGAAAGTGATTTTTCTTTATCTACGAAAGATCCACCACCATTGATTATAGCACCTATTTGAGATCTTTGTGCAGAAGTTAGTGAGCTTGTTGATCTTAAAGCTCTCCTTAGTGCATCCCAATTTTCAACAACAGGAACAAGATTAAAACCAATATCACCTGCTTCATCTTTATAATCATATCTATCCATCTGAGCTCTATAATATTTTTCAATTGCAGAAGCTCTTCTGCCAGCTAATGATTCATTAACTTTTGTTGAACCCTCAGGTGAGTGAGCTCCAGTAATATTAACACCTTTCGTCATATTTCTTTCTGCAACAAATGCTGAGAATTGCTCACCTCTGTCGCTCTTCTTTTCTGAACCTCTTAGGTATGAACTTCCCTGATTAAAGAAGAAATTTACTGTTGTTACCTCTGTTTCTTCTTCATCAGTATATCCAGGGTATGCTTTGGGAGATTGTAAATTCCAGGCCTCATTAAACCTTTGTGTTGAATTAACTCCATCAGCTAAGACACTTGACTCAGTATTCAAGTTAGTTCCAGTAGCCACAATCTTTGCATTCCCAACTACAGATAACTTTTGTGGGTTATCAACCATCGAGTCATCAAAAGGAAAACTAATTGTTTTAGTTGCCTTTGAAATAGATCTTGCACTATTTGGATAATCTGAGGCTTTGAACTCTTGCGATCCTGCCTCCTTACCGTCATACTCGAAATTGAGTGTATAGCTAGTTCCTTTTGGTAGCATTCCAACAGGAAGTGTTGTTTCTACATTAAAAACAACATTTCCACCCTTCATAAGAATTGGGTCTGGATTAACGTTAATTTGTTGTTGTTCAGATAATTGAATCATCTTTTTCAGAGGATTACATCCTGAGATCAATACCAGAACAACAAGTGATATTTTTAAAATATTAAAATTTTTCATGTTTCTTAATTATTTATTGAGTTTAAAGTACTGGACTTTAAGGAACAAAAATACATATTTTTATCAATTTTAGTAATAAAAAATTATAAATCAGTAAACCTCTTTTTCCTTTTTAAAAAAAAATCAATAGGAATAATTCTATTGCTTTCTTTTGAATATTTATTAATGATTTTTCTTTTAGAAATTAAAAGTGATGGTAGTCGTATGATAAGGTATAAGTATGCTTTGATTATAGAGATAAAATTTTTTAAGGATTTCTCATATATTAAAAATCTCATGGCTGCAACCAGATCAAAAATCAATCTAAGAGGTATTTTAAAAATTAATGATAATCTATTCTCATTTTTGGCTAGCATGAATAGGTTATTTCTAAAGTTAAGGAAGGTTTTTTTACTATTATCATAGTTTAATGTGCCTCCACCTAAATGATAAACTTTACTTTGTGGGAAACAATAATTAGTATAACCTTCAGCTTTCAATCTCCAACATAGGTCGATTTCCTCCATATGAGCAAAAAAACTTTCGTCAAAACCTCCAATTTTTTTAAAAAGTTTGTTTTTGAGCATAATACAAGCGCCAGATGACCAGAAGATTTCTTTATCATCATCATATTGTCCATGATCTTCTTCAGTAAAATCGAATATTCTACCTCTACAATAAGGATAACCTAGAAGGTCAAGATAACCCCCACATGCTCCGGCATATTCAAATTTTTTCTTATTTGTATATGATAAAATTTTGGGTTGACATGATCCGATAGAATTATTTAACTCCATTTTTTCAATCATAATATCAAGCCAATTTTTAGTTAATTCGACATCATTATTAAGTAATACTACATACTCCGATTTTATATTTTTTAGACCTCTATTGTAACCCCCAGCATATCCATAATTCTTCTTATTTTTAATTAAATTAACTTCTGGATATTTATTATTGAGAAATTCTACAGATTTATCTGATGAACAGTTATCTATCACATATATCTCAGAAATATCTTTATTTGTGTGGTTTATAACTGATGGAAAAAATTTTTTTAAGAGATCTTCACCGTTGTAGTTAATCACAACAACTGAAACCTTTTTATGTTTTTTTTTCATTTAAACAGATTTCCTAAATCAAATCCTGGGATATTTGGTAATATGTCACCAGTCTTTTCTTTCATGTGTTCTTTAACTTTAATATCTATTTCTTTCAGTGCTTTATTAGTTGCTGCTACAACAAGATCTTGAAGCATTTCTTTTTCATTTATAATACTTTCATCAATTTTAATTGAGAGTATCTCTTTCTTACCATTAATTTTAACTGATACAAGTCCAGCTCCAGACTCACTATTTAATTCAATCTTATCAAGCTCCTCTTTTATTTTTTTCATTTTTTCTTGAGCTTCCTTGATCTTACCCATCATGTTCATCATGTCAAACATATTATTAGTTATTTAATTAAAATAAATTTTCCAGTCATATTAACCTCATTACCATCCTTTATAAAACTGATTTTATAAACATATGATTCTTGTACAATTTTACCTTTATAAATTCCATTCCAGCCTTTATTTATATCATCACTTTCAAAAATCTTTTCTCCATATTTATTAAAAATAAGCATTTTGTATTCATTTACTATCGAAAACAATGGTTTAAACTCATCATTTAGTCCATCGTCGTTTGGTGTAAATGCATTTGGTACCGGTATAGGATTGTAATTTTCGGTACTTGTAATACAGAAAGTGTTTGATATAGATCTTTTATTGTTAGCATAACCATATACTGTGTAACAGTACTCATTATTCTTTAAAATTCCATTATTATCTATGAAGATGTTATCCCTATTGTTAATTCTTTCCAATAGCATATTATTTCTCAAAATTTTTAATGAGTCAAAATTATTAGTATAGTTAAATTCTAATTTTATTCCATTTGATATTTCTTCAACATCTAAGTATATGAGACACAATTCATCGATTATTTCAGAATCATCGCAACCGAAGAGTTTGATGACTTTTAAACATCTTGCATTATAATTTTGGTTTGAAAATTCGATAACGGTATCCTCACTAGATGTTATTGCAGGTGATAAAAAAAGACTGTACCTCTTCTCATCAACTAAAATTTCATAATTTGTACTTTTTTCAAGATTATAAAATAATTTAAAATTTTTCATTTCGTTACCCAGACGAATAGAGTCTATTATATCATCCTGACTACTTATAATAGGTGAAATATTTAAAATGTATTTTGAGCAGTTTACATTATTACCATTAAATTCACCAATTACATATCCTTCTATTATATTATTTTGGTTTAAATAGTTAGTGTAATCTATTTGATTAGATCCTGGTTCTATAGTTTGAACTTTATTTCCATTAATAAATAAACTATATCCATCATAGTAATTATCATTCAATATTATTTCTAGAGACTTATCAAAACAATTAAATAATGAGATATCTAATTCTCTAGGCTCAAAAGCTTCAATTTCAATAAAATCTATTTTTTCTACTCCATCTTGATTTATTGCCTGTGCTATAACATATTTCCCCTTGGAACTGTAAGTATAGGACTTCCCAGACGAAGGATTAAATAAATTATTAGTTGTGTTGAAATTAAAATCATACTGGACAACACTAACTGATGAATCTACATTTTCAGAAATTATCTCAATTTCCAATGGTATACAACCACTTTTAACGTTTACTGTGAACCTACCTAAATCGCTTGTTTGGGAGTGACTATAGTTGATAATTAATAAAAAAAATAAAAATAGTCTTGACATAAAGTTCTAAGAAGACACTTTAGAAATAATTTCATTAATACCTAATTTTTCTTGACTACCCGTTTCCATATCCTTTAAAGTATATAATTTGGAGGCCACCTCATCTTCTCCAATTATGATAACGTATGGAATATCATTATTATTTGCATATTGAAGCTGTTTTTTTAGTTTAGGACTATCTGGATATAAGTCAGTACTGATATTATTATTTCTAAGGATTGATGATATCCTAAAGGAATTATCCAAATATTTTTTAGACATAGAACATACCAATACAGTATCTTTTTTATTTATAGAATTTGGAAAAAGGTTTCTTTCTTTCATGATTTCATATATTCTTTCAATTCCAAAGGAAATACCTATTCCCGAGATATCCTTGTAGCCAAATATTTCTGTTAAGTCATCATACCGTCCACCTCCGCAGAGACTCCCAATATTTTTATCGTCAAGAATAACTTCAAAAATTGAGGAAGTATAGTAAGATAGTCCTCTGGCCAAGTTTATATCAAAAATAAATTCTTTAGATAATTGAGTTAAATTTTCTATTTCATTAATCCCCTCTAAACCTGTGCTTGAGTTAGAGAGAAAATTTTTTAAGAATTTTATCTTATCGTTATTTGTGCCCTCAAAAAATAATACTGAATTTAGTTTTTCAATTTGGCTTTTTGATAAATCAATATTTTTTAATTCTTCGATAAACTTACTTTTCCCTATCTTATCTATCTTATCGATAATTATACAGATTTTATTAAAATTATTTTCTAAAGACATAGTTTCAGCTATCCCAAATAAGACTTTCCTATTATTTAGTTTCACTGTAAAATCTTGAATTTTTAGCTTCTCAAAAATTGAGTACACTAGATCTATTATTTCAGCCTCACAAAGAATTGATTTTGTTCCTATGTAATCGACATCACACTGATAAAACTCTCTGAACCTTCCTTTTTGAGGTCTGTCAGCTCTCCAGACGTTTTGAATTTGGTATCTTTTAAAAGGCAGTGTAATTTTATCTCTATTCATACTCACATATCTAGCAAAAGGAACAGTGAGATCGTATCTAAGCCCCTTTTTTGATATCTCTTTCCTTAATTTATTTGAATCTTTTGATTCAATATTATCTATACCTTTTATGAAATCTCCTGAGTCTAAAATCCTGAAAATTAGTTTATCACCTTCCTCACCATATTTTCCATTTAATACATTAATATTTTCCATTGAAGGAGTTTCTAAGGCATTAAATCCATATAGAGAAAATGTATCCTTAAAGATTTTAAAAAGATATTCTCTTTTCTTCATCTCCTTTGGACCAAAGTCTCTAGTTCCTTTAGGTAAAGTCGGAGTAATTTTT
>TARA_B100001057_G_scaffold21063_1_pt1 | contig 12139 bp, 15 predicted proteins | sample TARA_B100001057 | Tara Oceans TARA_B100001057 (sample SAMEA2621839) | marine metagenome | biome: marine biome (ENVO:00000447); feature: surface water layer (ENVO:00002042); material: "saline water (ENVO:00002010), including plankton (ENVO:xxxxxxxx)" | depth 5 m | reverse complement strand
TATTTAGATTTAGAACTTCGAGATGTAAATTATGTAGAGCAAATTGATACCGCAAACCAAAGTAGGTACGGAAGTATTGTTAAAAATATAGATAGTTTCGCTTGCACATCAAGAGGTCAAGCTTCTCGTTTGGCAAAGTGGATGCTCTACATGAGTAATGTAGAACGTGAAGTGATTACATTTAGTTGTGCTATAGATGCTGGAGTTCTTGTAAGACCAGGCCAAGTTATAGAAGTTGCAGATCCAATGAGAGCAGGGGAAAGAAGAGGTGGTCGTATAAGTGCAGCCACAACTACTGCTATAACTGTAGATGATGTGACAGGACTTTCTTTTTCTGTTGGATCTACTTTATCTGCTATTCTTTCTGATGGTTCTGTAGAGAATAAACCTGTTAGTGGCATATCAGGAAGTGTTATATCAGTATCAAGTGCTTTTACTTCTGCTCCTAATGCTAATAGTGTTTGGATTTATCAAACAACAGGACTTCAAACAAGCACTTGGAGAGTTTTATCAATAGAAGAAAAAGATAGAGCTTTTTATACAATTACAGCAAGTGAATACAATGCTGGTAAATATGACCACGTTGAAAGTGGCATTACTTTACCTACAAGAGATGTTACTAATTTAGATATAGCTCCTTCTGCTCCAACAGGTGTTACAGCAGAAGAAGTTATTTACGAAGATACTGGTATTGCAAGAGTTAAAATTATTGTAAGTTGGACAACTTCTACTGATAATGCATATGTAAGGTATAGGTATGAGCAAGGTAATTATACTTCTAGAACTGTTGAAGGTAGTAAAAGTTTTGAAATTCAAGACACCATTGAAGGTGATTACACAATAGAAGTTTATAGTGTAAGTTCTTCTGGGTTAAGATCAACTACTCCAAACGCATTAAGTCCTTTTAATGCTGTTGGAAAAACTGCTCTGCCATCTAATGTTAGTGGTGTCAGCTTATTACCTATAGACGAATCAAGTGCAATATTAAGCTGGAATCGTGCCACAGAACTTGACGTGTTGTTAGGAGGAAAAACTCTGATAAGACATTCAAGCAAAACAACTAATGCACAATGGCAAAATGCACAGTCAATAGTTGCTAGTGCTGCTGGAAACCAAACACAAAAAATTGTGCCGTTACTTTCTGGCACTTATTTAATTAAATTTGCTGACGATGGAGGAAGAGAATCACCTTCACCTGGTTCTACAGACTCAGCTTGGAATAATACAAGAATAACTACAACTCTCCCTGCTCCAAGTCAAAGATTAGTTGTAAGTTCTATTGATGAACATACACCTAATTTTTCTGGCTCAAAAACAAATACTGTTTATGATTCTGGGTTAGACGCATTAAAAATTACAGTTACTAACAATGCGACTGCTACAAGTGGTGAATATCTTTTTGCAAATTCAGTAGATTTAACTCAACCGTATGATGTAAATATAAAAAAAATTTTAGAGGGAACTACTTTTTATACTGCGACTCTATGGGATTCAAGAACTGATCTTATAGATACATGGGGTTCAATAGATACTATTGGTTCTGCTAATGCTAATGCCACTAAAGCAGACGCAAAGGTTTATATAAGATCAACAAACGATAACCCTTCTGGCTCACCTACATGGAGTCCTTATAAAGAATTTAGTAATGTTTTAATAACAGGCAGAGCATTTCAATTTAAGGCAATATTAACAAGTAGTGACACAACTCAAAATATAGCTGTTACAAAATTAGGAGCTACACTAGAATTACAAGGAAGAGTAGAAAGTATCTCGACACCTGTAACTACAGGGTCTTCACAATATACTGTTTCTTTTGCTAATCCGTTCAAACAAACACCAACTGTCGTAGTGACTCCAACTAATCAACAATCTGGAGATTTCCATGAACTTGCTAATATTAGTAGGACAGGCTTCCAAGTTACATTTAAAAATGTTAGTGCAGCAGTTCCAAGATCATTTGTATGGGCAGCATCAGGCTTTGGTAAGGAGGTGACATAACATGACTAATACGCATGATTATAATATTGCAGACCAAGTTGGAGCTTCTTTTAGAGCAGACTTGAACATAGCATTAGGAGATATTCAGTCATTAAATAGTGGTTCTTCTGATCCAAATACTACTGTTGCTTATAAGATATGGGCTGATACTGCTAATAATTTATTAAAAATAAGAAATTCTGCTAATAATGGTTGGTTAACTTTAGGCGATTTAACAGATGCTAATAATCTAGGACTTGCAACCAAAGCATCTCCTACATTTTCTGGAACTGTTACTTCTGCTGGTGATTTAATATTAACTGGTACTGGTTCTCTGCAACTACCATCAGGAACTACTGCTCAACGTCCTACCCCTGCAACTGGAGATATAAGATTCAATACTAGCCTTACGCAATTTGAAGGTTACAACGGAACTGGATGGGGAGAGATTGCTAATGGAGTACCAGCAGGGTCAGTATTTACCTTTGCTACTACAACAGTTCCATCAGGTTATCTAGAATGTAATGGTGCTGCTGTCAGTAGATCAACTTATGCTAGTTTGTTTAGCTCAATATCAACAACATGGGGAACAGGAGATGGATCTTCTACCTTTAATCTGCCTGATCTTCGAGGACAATTTGTAAGAGGTTGGGATAATAGTGCTGGAGTTGATAGCGGAAGATCTTTTGCCTCCAGTCAATCAGATCAAAACAAAACTCACGATCACTCAGTAACAGACCCAGGTCACGTTCACGCAACCACCTTTGATAACAAGAAATACTTCCCTGGTGGTGGATCAACTTCAGTTTCTTATGGTGGTGCTGGTGGCTACCCTGCTGATGTTTTTACGATGAGTTCAGCTACTACAGGAATATCTCTTGCTAATGATGGTGGTACTGAAGTTCGTGTAAAAAACAAAGCCCTTATGTATGTTATTAAATTTTAAATTATGACAAACAAAAAAATATCAGAATTAACCGCATTAACAGCACCAGCTAGTACTGATGTGTTGCCTATTATTGATGTAAGTGGTAGTGGTACAGGTTCAAATAATAAAATTACATATGCAAATTTACTAAGCAAAGCACCTGACGGATCTGCTTCAGCACCATCTTTTAGTTTTAATTCCGATCCAAATACAGGAATTAGCGGAGGATCAGATACTTTAACTCTCAGTACTGCTGGAGTTGGAAGGTTAGCAATCAGTTCTGCCGGTGTTGTCACAATACCTGGTGATTTAACTGTTAGTGGTACGACAACCACGATTAATACAACCAATCTTGATGTAGAAGATAAGAATATTACTCTTGGTAAGGTATCAACTCCAACTGATACGACTGCTGATGGAGGTGGATTAACCCTAAAGGGAGCTACAGATAAAACATTTAATTGGGTAAATTCTACAGATTCTTGGACAAGTAGTGAACATATCTCTGTTTCTGCTCAAAAAGAATTTAGATATTTAGATGCTGACTCATCTCATTATGTAGGTTTTAAATCTCCAGCTACAGTTTCATCAAATGTTGTCTGGACTTTACCTTCTGCTGATACAGGAGTAAGTGGATATGTCTTATCTAGTAATGCTTCTGGTGTTCTTAGTTGGGTAGCACCAGGGCAAAATGCAGATCCTAGTTTTACAGGAACATTAACTCTCACCAATGATGGAAATATAAGAGGGTTTGCTTCTCACCATGCAACTTATACTGGATCGGTAAAAACTTTTACAGTTACAGTTGCAAGTAAAACCGCAGCACATAGATATAACGGAAGTGGTTCTAGTAATGGATATAAAATTGATGGCAAAGAATCACCATTCTTAAGTCTTACACCAGGTCGTACTTATAAATTTGATCAATCAGATGGTACTAATAGTGGTCATCCTCTTCGTTTTTATCTTGAGTCAAATAAAACTACAGCTTACACAACAAACGTAACGACAAGTGGAACTCCTGGTTCTAGTGGTGCATATACGCAAATTGTTATAGCAGACACGACACCAATGGTAATTCATTACCAATGTTCAGCCCATTCGTTAATGGGTAATGCTGTACAGACAAACTCAGCTACAGCTACAGGAACTCTGTTATCTAGTTTAAGTGTTAGTGGAAATATGGATGTTACTGGCACGTTTACTGTTAGTGACAATATCTTGATGACAGGAACAGGAGCTATTGATATTGCTTCTGGTACAACTGCCCAAAGACCAAGCTCTCCCTCTGGAGGATTTTTCAGATTCAATAGTGAAACATCAGAATTTGAAGGATATGACGGTAGTGCTTGGGGTGAGATTGGTGGATCAGCAGCTACAGGAACAGCAGATTTATTAGATATTGCATCATCTTCTGGCACAGGTGGAGGTGGTTCAACTTTTAATGGTTCTCGTTATCGTTTTAAATTAGTTACTAAGGGAACAAGTACAGCAGTAACTCCAAGTAATGCAGAAATCTTACGAGTCTCAATCAATGGTGTAATGCAACAACCCAATGATGGGTCTGGACAGGGAGACATGACAGATGGATATGTTGTTAGTGGTACTGATATTATCTTTGATTCTGCTCCTCCTAGTGGTGCTACATATTTCATTATCAATATGGGAGCTACGATTGCGATTGGTACACCTGGTGATAATACAGTTACAAGTGCAAAAATCGTTGATGGAACAATAGTCGGGTCAGATTTAGCTACTAATGTTGACCTTGTTGATAACCAGAAGATTCGGTTTGGAGCAGGGAATGATCTACAAATTTATCATGATGGTTCAAATAGTTATATAAAAGATTCTGGTACTGGAGATTTGCTAGTTCAAGGAACTCAAATCAAATTGCAAGATGCTTCTGGTAACGATTATTTAAGAGGGTTTACAGGTGGTGCTGTTTATCTACATCATGCTGGTAATAGTAAATTTGAGACTACAAGTTCTGGAGCTACTGTTACAGGCACATTAACAGCAACAGCTTATGCTGGAGATGGATCGGGTCTTACAGGAGTTTCGTCACAAGTCGCTGATGGTTGTATTACAGAAAACTCGTTAACAATTTCAAATAATTATACTATGACCACAAACAAGTCAGGAATAAGTGCAGGGGATATAATAGTTGCAAGTGGAGTAACAGTTACCATTCCGTCAGGTTCACGTTATGTTATTGTCTAGGGGGTAAATTATGCCAATAGTATTAAACGGATCAGGAACAGTAACAGGAATAAGCGTAGGTGGATTGCCTGATGGAATAGTAGATGGAGATACTCTTGCAACAGGTGTTGGGGGTAAAATTTTGCAAGTTAAACAAGCTGTAAAATCAGATAAACAAACCATACAATCACAAACTTTAGTCGATATTACAGGCATGAGCGTTAGTATTACACCTAGCTCAACTTCTAGTAAAATTTTGGTTGATTATTCTCTTGTTGTTTTTGCAAATGCTCAGTATTACACCATGCGTTTAGTAAGAAATAGTGATAGCACAATTTTTATTGGAGATCAAAACCCAAATGCTACAAGTCAATCTAGGGGTGCTTTTGGTACTTATCAGGCATCTTATGTAAATGCAATGGCAGTCGCACAAAAATTTTTAGATTCGCCAAATACAACTAATGCTACAACTTATAAATTACAGGCACATTGTCCGTATTCTTCTTCTTACATAATTGGCATTAATACTGCGGTTAATCAAGACAATTATACTTACATGACAAATTGTGTTTCTACAATAACAGCGACAGAGGTGGCAGTATGAGCCAGATCAAGTTATTACATAGCGGTGGTAATGGAGTTATATTAGCTGCACCAAGTTCTAATCCAGCATCTGATCGTACCCTTACCTTACCTGGTGATGCTGATGGAACGATCCTTACTTCCAACTCAAGTACAGGTAAAATTCTTCAAACAATAATGGTAAATAAGACAGATGCTACTTCTACAAGTGGTTCTACTAGAGCAGATATATCAGGACTTACTGTAAACATTACGCCATCTGCGACCTCCAGTAAAATTTTAGTAATGTCAACTTTAAATTTTTGCGGGAGACCAGGTGAATATGCTTTTGCTATGTATTTAATGAGAGGTAGCACAGATATTGCTATTGGTGATACTGCTGGTAGTAGAAAAAGAGCTACGATAGGGGGATTAACTGACGGTAGTAATGGTTATGACATGAGACCTTGGCACGTTTCACATTTAGACTCACCAAATACAACAAGTCAAGTTACATATAAATGGCAATGGCATGATCCTTACCATAGTCAAACAATTTATTTAAACCGATCCTATAATGATGCAGATGGTGCTTATGCTTCAAGAGGAGCTTCTAATATAATCGTACAGGAGGTAGCAGCATGAGTAGGCTTATAACTAACGCAATACGATCCACTTCTGCTTCAGCAGATGCCATAACAATGGATGGATCAGGAAATGCAACTTTCCCTGCTAACGTAACTTGCTCTGGTACAGCTACAGGTTTTGGTGGAGGGAAACTGGTTAATTATGGATCAGTAATTAAAACAGATACTTTTTCGCAATCTTTAGGACAAGCTGTATGGAGTAATGATGTTATTACCCTTAGTTATACAGCAGCAAGTTCAAGTAATAAACTACTTTTAGTAGCAAGTTTGACTGTTGGTTATCAACATGGTCAGTCGATAAAAATGAGATTTACTATAGGCGGTTCTGTCATTACTGCTGCTACTGGAGATGCTGCTGGTAGTAGAGGTAGAGCTACAACTGAAGCGTGGATAAATGCGTCAAGTCACGCAACAAATATGACTTTTAATTATTTACATAGCAGTCCATCAACAAGTGCAGCAACTTATGGAGTTCAAATAGGACAAAAAGATAACGGTACACAAACTGTTTATTTAAATAGAAGTGCGAGTGATAATAATTATGATTATGATGCTCGATATACTTCATCACTTGTAATTATGGAGTTTTCAGCATAATGGGATTAACTAAAGCACAAGCTGCTGGACTTGCTGATACTTCTGTTAGTGCAGGGAGTTATGGTTCGGCAACTGCAATACCAGCTATTACTGTTGATGCACAAGGAAGGATAACGGCAGCCTCTACAAATGCAATATCGGCTGGTGGTGAAACTGATGGTATATTTCAAAATCCGATAGCAGCAGCAGGGAATATTACGATTGGTAATAATAAAAATGGTTTAGCTGCTGGCCCTTTCTCAATGGCGACTTATACTTTAACTATACCTTCTGGATCGGTGTTCACTATAGTCTAATGCCAGTATCAATCAACGGAAACACAGGAGTAGTAACAGGTTTAGCTGTAGGAGGCTTACCAGATGGAACGATAGACGCAGATTCTTTAGCTTCAAATGCTGTTACTGCTACAAAATTAGCAAGTGGTGTAGGAGAAAGTAAAGTTTTAAAAGTTACTCATGTTATGGATGGATCAAGGGCTTCAACAAGTACCGAAATACAAAATAATAGTTTTACTAGCGGTTTAATACTTAGCAATTTAACTACAGCTATTACACCAACAGACGCAACAACTGTTTTTCTTATTACAGGTAGTTTACAACTAGATCACATAGGTTCTTATACTGGAAAACTTTGGATTACTTATCAAATTTCTGGTGGCTCTGAACAAATGATTGCTGGTAATTCCGATACTCCGAGAAGATGTACTGCCCTTTTTAGTGCGGGACAAGATGGTGCTAATCCTGGTTTAGGTTGCCAACCTGTCTCTTTTAGTTTGTATTTAGATCATAATACTACAAGTGCAATTACTTTTAGAGCAAGAATCGCAACAACCAGTAATGCTCATGGATTGGCTTGTTATAACAGAGATGTAGGTAATACTCAAAATGGTGGAGATGGAGGAGGAGTAATTTCTTCTTTATGTTTTACTGAACTTGTCGGTTCTTCAGTAACAGCAAGTGAAAATACAATCTACAGAGGTACATAATGACAGGAAAAATTAAGCTCGTACATTCTGGTGGTAATTCTGTTTCAGTAGCCGTACCAACAAACGCACCTTCCGCAAGTGAAGTTGAATTTAAGCTACCTCAAGCTGATGGGTCATCTGGACAAAGGATTGTTACTGATGGTTCGGGTAATTTAAGTTTTGCTAGTGCTGGTGCAAGTGGTAAAATTCTTCAAGTAAAGCAATCAGTTAAAACTGATACTGCAAGTTGGACAGGTACTTCTTTTGTAAATATTGCTGGGACGGATGAAACTGGTGCTGGATCTATTTGGGAAGTAAACATAACACCAACGGCAGCTAATAGTAAAATTCTTGTAGAATTTAGTGCGGCAATGGGTTCAAATCTTGGAGTTATGATGACAGTAAGATTAGTTAGAGAAATACAAGATGCAAACCCTGCATATCCAGCTTTAGGTCATTCTAGTGGAAGCAGACCAAGAGTATCAAGACAAGTTCGTGATGATCAAACAGGAATGAAAGTTCATGCTATACATCAATCACATTTTAGTTTTTTAGATTCACCAAGTTACACATTAGGAAATAAAATTACATATCATTTAGAAGGTATGGGCTACAGTTCAAGTGAAACAGTTTATATAAACAGATCTGGAAGTTTACAAAATAATGCAACTTACGATGCAAATGGTATTTCAACAATAACCGTAATGGAGGTGGCAGCTTAATGTCCATCTTATATAATTTAGTAAAAAGGAGTTTTTAATTATGGCGTTAGACCATGAAGCGATTTACGAGGCGTATAAATCGGAGTCAAAACCTGTTGTTTCTATAGATGATTCTGCTGGAGCTTTTGACGCTGACGGAGCTAAAGTTACTCTTGATGATGCAAAGGTGGCAGCAGCTAGAAAATCTTTAGATGACGCAGCAGCCCTTGTAGCTTACAAGTCAAAGAGAACTGGTGCTGATGGTACGACAGATACTATCTACCCAACAATCGGAGATCAGTTAGATGCTCTGTATAAAGATATTGTTGCTGGTACAGTAACTACATCAGGTGCTTTTGCAACTGCAATCAAAGCTACTAAAGACAAATATCCAAAACCATAAATTATGACCAGCAGATTAATTGTTAATAGTATCAGGCATACAGGTGGTTCGGCTGATGCTGTGACCCTTGCATCTGATGGAACGTGTACTGCCAATATTACTAATAACCTAAGTAATAGAAATTTAATAATTAACGGAGATATGAGAATAGCCCAAAGGGGAACGTCATCTACATCTTCTAGTTTTCAAACTGTTGATAGATTTGCATATGATAGGAATAATACTGGTGCTGCTACTCAATCTCAAGTAGCAGATGCACCTGAAGGCTTTAAATATAGTTATAAAATAGATTGCACAACTGCAGAGACTTCTCCAGCAGCAAATGTATATAATTTAATTTCTCAAAAATTTGAAGGTCAAAATTTACAACATATAAAGAAAGGAACGTCTAATGCTCAATCATTAACAGCATCTTTTTATGTCAAAGGTAATGCAGCAGCTACATATACTTGTGAATTAAGAGATCAGGATAATACAAGATTTAATAGTCAAACATTTAATGTGACAACATCTTGGTCTAGAGTAACCCTTACATTTGCTCCTGACACTACTGGAGCTTTTGATAGTGATAATAACCTTTCCTTATATTTATTTTTTTGGTTATCTAGTGGTTCAGATTATAGTAGTGGCACTTTTTCATCAAATACTTGGCATACAACAGATGCGAATAGAATTGGGGATGGTCAAACTAATTTCTTTGATTCAACAGATAGAACCTTTTTCCTTACAGGAGTTCAATTAGAAGTAGGCAGCGTGGCAACAGATTTTGAGCATTTAAGCTTTGCAGATGAATTGAGAAGGTGTCAGAGATATTATTTTAAAACATTTGATTATTCGGTAGCACCAGCACAAAATACAAGTAATTATAATGGTTCTTTAGCTGGTGGTGCTAGTGTTACTAATGTATCTTTTGCTGCTACTCAAGTTTTTCCTGTGGCAATGAGAGCAGCACCAACAGTCACAACTTTTAGTCCAGACGATAGTAGTTCAGAATGGTCTCTACAAGGTGGAAAAACACCAACTGCACAGGCTTTTTCGCAAGGAATGACATCAGTTACAATAAGAGGAGTAACAAATACAAGTAATGGAGGTTTACACCGAATCCATATACAGGCGGTATCTGAATTATGACTTACACTTATAAATTACAAGTTTTAGACCCTAATGGAAAACAAACTTCAGTAATAAGAAAAGAAGATGGAGCTTGTATTCCATTTGACGAAGCAAACACCGACTACCAAGAGTACCTTGCGTGGGTAGCAGAGGGAAACACAGCAGAGGCAGCAGATTAATGACCAATCCACTAGACGCACTTATAAAAAAATACGAGGAACAACTCGTAATGATACAAAAACAAAAAGAAGAAGCAAAAAATGCTTTTGATGTTGCCTGTAAAAATGAAGACCGTTATCAAGGTGCAATATTAGGTGTTAAAGATGCACAGGCACAATTATTATCAACAGAAAATCAACAAGAAGAACTAAAACCTTCTGACGCTAAAAAAGCTAAAAGTTAATTTGTTTTTACAGGGATATTTCTGTCAATAATGCCATACATGACATAAAGCGGTGCTAATCCTATAATCAAGAAAAGTACCATGAATGTTATTGGTACGCTTGCTTTAATTAGGGCATCTTTAAACATGAGAAAATTTCTTGACGTTTTAACTATCGTAACTACAATTCTTACTTTGGGAATTCTAGGCACAGGTTTCTTTACATACAGAACCGTCACTTCAGACAAGTTTCAGCAGAAATTATTAGATAAAGTTCTTGGTAGTGTTGGCGATATTATGCCTAAAGTTCTTGATAATAATCTTCCATCAATGACAGGGCCATCTTTACCTACAACTAAACTTCCTAAGTTCTAGTGAATTGTTGGCATTGTAAAACTGAATTAATTTGGGGTGGTGATCACAGTATGGATGGAGAAGATTATCCAACTACATCTGCTGAATACAGTATGGTCACAAATTTAACTTGTCCTAAATGTCAGTCTTTTGTAGAAGTATATAAACCAAGAGATGCCTACGATTAATTTTATTCCAACAGTAACAATACCTCGTGTTCCAAATATTGTAATTCCAAATCAAACATCGTTACCAAATACAACTCATATAACAAGAACACTACCTCCTATATTTGATACGCCATGTACAACTGTTAGAAGAGATGGTACAAAAAATAATTCTTTGTTTACAGATGACCCTGCTGGTAATGCATATATCTGCCCTCTTCCTTTTTACGAACCTATTCAATACAACAAAAAAGATCTTGTATTAATAGAGGAAGAAAAACCTCCAACAAATGTAGAACAACCAGAAACTGATGTAGAACAACCAGAAGTTCCAAAAGTACCAGAAGAAAAAATACCTTGTCCAGATCCTCAAAAGAATAATCCTAGAATTGGTGATCTAAATGCAAAAGGTACAGAAAAAGTTGTTGGGTTTAAATATATAAAAGAAACTAAAGAATGTGTAGTTCAGTACGAACCTACAACTGTCGTAGAAAAATATCTTCCAAGTATTAATACAGTATCAACAACATTTGCAATAACAATTGTGGCAACAACTGCTGCAACCCTAACTCCAATTTTAAACAGAATACTAAAACCTCTCACCAAACAAGTCGTTACCAAAATCAAAAAAGCTATCGGAAAAAAAGGAACAAAATTTTCTGGGAAGAAGCCAATAAAGAGTAAAATTAATTAGAATAAAAAAACCTTATTTTATTCTTGGCTAGAATAAGGTGTCTAGGTAGGCAAGCTCACCCGCACTTGTCTACCGCCAAAAATTCCATTTTTGCAAGGTACGAACATAAGCAAGCTTTTTTACAAGCCCCTTACAAGTCAATCTGAAGGGGCATTTTTTATGATTTTATGAGTATGAGATACATTTTCTATTAATTCAATATCTTCACAAATTTTTGCCATTGGAGTTCCTAATTTAAAACGAAAGCCATTTTTAAGATTATCTGCACAAGTCTTAGCTCTACTCATCTCGTAATTTAAACGCTTTGCAGCAAGACTTGCTTCATATAATTCGTTTTGCTTTTTCATAGCTTTCTTACATTCTTTTATTGGTCCTTTGTCCAATGGAATACTAAACGTAGCTGTTATTCCTCCATTTAAAGAAGTAGTAGATGATCTCATTCCTGTTCT
>TARA_B100001057_G_scaffold44526_2_pt1 | contig 12146 bp, 10 predicted proteins | sample TARA_B100001057 | Tara Oceans TARA_B100001057 (sample SAMEA2621839) | marine metagenome | biome: marine biome (ENVO:00000447); feature: surface water layer (ENVO:00002042); material: "saline water (ENVO:00002010), including plankton (ENVO:xxxxxxxx)" | depth 5 m | reverse complement strand
AAGGATTTATTAATTATTATAACAATGAAAAGACAGGGAGTCAGTCTCAGGAAAGAACACAAGTCTAAGAAGGGTGGTCTTACTGAAAAAGGCCGTAAGTATTACAACAGGAAGACTGGTAGTAAACTTAAGAAACCTCAGCCTGGGGGTGGTCCTCGTAAGAAATCGTTCTGTGCACGCATGAGTGGCGTCAAGGGCCCTATGAGAGATGAGAACGGTCCTACACGCAAAGCCTTAGCGTTAAAACGCTGGAAATGCTAATAACTTTTAACCAATAACAACAAAAACTAAAATGCCCAAAGTAGGAAAGAAGAAATACCCGTATACCGCCGAAGGAAAGAAATCCGCAAAGAAAGCCGCCAAGAGAAAAGGCTTGAGGATTATGTCGAGACCTAAGACTAAAGGTTACTAAAGAATATTGTTAATATGAAAGGCGTAGCTCATTACAAAAAAGACGGAACGGTATACAAAGGACCGTCCCATAAGATGAAAAATGGAGATCTTCACACTGGAAAATCCCATGACTCAAAGAGTGAGAAACTTTTTCATCTAAAAGAACTTAGTGCTTCTAGCAAGAAATTGGCTAAAAGAAGTGGACTGTCTATTAAGAAGAAGTCGAATTGAAATAAAAAATAACTTTTAGTTAGAAGTATGGCCAAGATCTGCCCCAAAGGAATAGCATGGGCTAAGCGCACGTTTGACAAGTATCCGAGCGCCTACGCTAACATGGCGGCATCGAAATACTGCAAAGACCCGAACTACGGTAAGGGCAAGCGGTCTAAACTTAAAATCAAAAAGAAACGTGGGTGAACTAGCAAACTGGCGAAAGCAGAACTGGGTCCGAATAGGAACTGACGGTAAAATCAAAGGACCATGCGGAACCTCAAAAAACAAGAAAAATCCAGACAGATGTCTTCCATCATCGAAAGCGAAAAGCCTAAGCCAGACCCAAAGAGCCTCAACTGCACGCAAGAAGAAACGTGCTGGTGCGAAGGGGAAGCAGTTTGTTGCCAATACGAAGGCAGCACGTGTGAAACTGCGCATCAAGAAATAGAGCTCGAAGACATCGCTAGGGTCGTCTTTTTAGACCACGCGCAAGACTTAGGGAAGCCCCTGGTCTGCACTGTCTACGGAGTCATTGAGCATATAGATAAAACATTTATTAATATTACATCGTGGCATCCGACCTACGAAGACGACGATGACACTAACCGAACCACTTATACTATCATCAGGAGCTGCATAAGACAGCTAGATGTATTTAACTAAAATTTTCCCTGAGTCTAATAAACTGAAGTAACTAGACTAGTAACCACCAAGCCCGATGCGTCGGACAACTTGCGGCGAACAGTAGAAACTAAAGTCCACAGACGAAAGAAACCAAAACTATAACTATAACTTATTATGGCACTATCTAATAATCCCACCATTCCGGGTAAGGTGAATGGCTCTGGGGCACGCACTGCACCTGCTGGCGCTTTGTCAGCTGACGCAGCGTTGTTCCTTAAAGTATTCAGCGGTGAGATCCTCACTGCGTTCAACGAAACGAACGTAGCTAAAGACCTCATCATGACTCGCACTATCTCTAGTGGTAAATCTGCTCAGTTCCCTGTCACAGGTAACGCTGACGCCAAGTATCACAAAGCCGGGGACGACCTCCTAGGCTCTGGTAACTACTTGTCACAGATTGCTCACAACGAGAAAGTAATCAACATCGACGACATGCTTGTCGCTTCGTCTCTGATTCCACGCATTGATGAACTGAAGAATCACTATGACCTTCGGAGCATCTACTCTGCTGAGCTTGGTAAAGCCCTGGCTAAGCGCATGGACCTTCAGATCCTTAAGACATTGTTCGCTGCTGGTCTCACCACCACTGCTAACTACTCTGGCGGACCTACAGGAACTGAGCTCCTTGGCGCAGACACTATGTCTGCAGGAGGCCTTGTTGCTGCGCTCTTTGAGTGTGCGCGCACCCTTGATGAAAAAGAAGTTCCCTCAGAGGACCGCTTTGCTATCTTGACGCCTCTTCAATACTACAAGCTGCTTACTGCTGATAGCACAGCAATCAACAAGGACACTTCAAGTGGTTCTGCTGACGCTGCTAAAGGTAGCATTGTGGAAGTTGCAGGCATCAAGCTCTACAAGAGTCCACACCTTGAAGGAGTCCAAGTCGGCGCCTTGAACGGTGATGACGCAAACGTAGCGAACTCTCCATTCGCAGCCACTGCTGTTAACAACGACGACGCTGGTTACAACGGTGACCTCACAGGTCTCGCGCCTACTCAGTCAGGTTCTGACGTCGGCAATGTTGGCTTCGTTGCTGGACACTCGTCTGCTGTTGGTTGCGTTAAGCTCCTCGACCTTGCAACTGAGTCTGAGTATCTGATTGAACGTCAGTCTACTCTCTTTGTTGCTAAGTATGCAATGGGCCTCGGCGTTCTTCGCCCTGAGTCTGCTGTTGTGGTCAACACCACTTCATCTGCTGCTAGCTAATAGCACTCACTAAATTCATGCCTCGTCCTCATTAAGTTGGGGACGGGGTATTTTTTCATTTTATTAATATTATTATGCCACTCACTACAAAACTCGAAGCTGTCAATACGATGCTGAGCGCTATCGGTGAAAGCCCAGTGACTCAAATCACTGTCACTACCTCACTGCCTATCTCTGCGGTCACCGCGATCACTGTGTTAGACGAAGTTAGCCGCGAGGTTCAGTCAGAGGGATGGCACTTCAATACGGTCAATAAGCAGACGCTTAGCCCCAACAGCAGCAATGAGATTGTTCTTGCGGCTGACATTATGCACGTAGATACCCTAGATCACTCTAAGGACATTGTGCAACGCGGAGGCAAGCTGTTTAACCGTGAAGACAACACCTTTACTTTCACAAGTGACATTGACGTCAGGTTGATGTTCCTTTTAGATTTTACTGATCTCCATGAACAAGCACGGAGATACATAACACTCAAAGCCTCAAGGGTCTTCCAGGCACGCACCGTCGGGTCTCAGGAGCTTGAGCAACAGATCCTACGGGATGAACTCAAAGCACGCTATAACCTCGAAGAAGCCGATGGCCAAGGAGCCGACAGGACGATCTTTGATAACTATGACGTTGCGTCTTGCCTCGGGGTCAACCGAAACTACGACATTCTCTAATGCCATTAATCAATACATCATTACCAAACCTTATCCAAGGGGTTAGCCAGCAGCCTGACGCTACGCGCTTCTCGGGACAATGCGACGACCAGGTTAACTTCATGAGCAGTGTTGTTGATGGATTAACAAAACGCAACGGCACTAGGTTTGTTAAGAAACTCTTCTCGACGGACGCTGCACTCTCAGCGGACAGCTTTATTCACTTTGTTAACCGAAGCGAAACTGAGCGCTATGTTCTCATCCACGATGGCACTAAGTTCCACGCTTACAATGTGCTCAGCGGTGACGAAGCGAGTATTGAGGTAGACGGAGTAGTTCACACAGGAGGCTACACGACTGCGAACACTTACCTTGATGTATCAGCAAGCACCACCAACGCACGGGACACACTTAGGGCTACTACAGTGGCTGACGGGACGTTTCTCATCAACAGAAGCTCCACCGTTTCAGTAGATCAAACTACGCGTTCTTCTTCATTAGATAAAGAGGCACTGATATTTGTGAAGCAAGGCGACTACGAGAAAGAGTATTCGCTTGAGGTTAACTATAGCTCAAAGACACCTGCTACTGCACAGTTAACATTAACTTATACAAGGGATGGGGCTGTGTATAAACTCAGTTCAACAAGTGCTGTCTCTGTAACTGGGGGTGGTGGTTCTGGGTATGTAAGTGGAGATATTTATAAAGTATTTTCGTATCCTACGACTAAGTCAATAGGTGGAGTATTGTATAATGTAGGACTCGGGGCAGGCACAGGGGACACAACTGTCAAAGTGACATCAGATGCAAATGGAACTATATCCGCTGCGTCTATTGAAGACATAGGGCGCAGAGTGTTCTTTCATAAACCAGGGGATGCTAGGGTTTCAAACGTAGGGGCGACTGTCTCTATTACAGTGACCTTAGAAGAGTCTCCGGGTTTAGGTGGAGTGACGCAATATGATAACACCAAGCATGTAACTATTTACTCGGAAGACTCTAGTAAAAGTTATCACGCGGATACTACTAGAATTACTGAAGTTTTACAAAGAGGACATCACAATACTCTGACCCCTCACTATTCAGCGGGGCATATACCTACCGCATTCGGTGGATTTGAAGACAGGTTTTCTGGGATAGGCGCAGGAACAAACGCCGAGTTTACATTGACCCGTGAGGGCAACTTGATTGTTCTTAAACGTAAGTTAGATTCTAGCAACAACGAGCAAAGTGACTTCAAGATAAAAGCTAAGGACGGACTTGGGGGCGGAGCACTAGGAGTCGTCTACAAGGAAGTAGGCGCAATCACTGACCTTCCTTTGTTCGCTAAGAACGGCTTCCGTGTCAAGGTTCGTGGTGATGGGGACTTGTCTGCTGACGACTACTACGTCGAATTTAAGACAGACGATGAGAACCAAGAGATCGGACCAGGCTCGTGGGTTGAGACCGTAGCTCCTGACATTCTTCTTAATTACAAGGAAACAAGCTTACCTTTGTTTATCACTAACACAGGTCTAAATGAATTTAAGTTGGAACACCTTAAGACTGCACCGCGCAGTGTAGGTGATGAGATAAGTAATCCGTTCGCATCGTTCTCTGACCAAACAATCCAGAACAGTGTGTTCTTTAAGAATCGTTTAGGGTTTGTGTGTGGTAGTAATATAATACTTTCTGAAGCAGGCCTAGGACGAGTAAACGACAAGGGGATCTTTGAGTATAACTTTGGCCGAACAACAGTCACAACTCTTCTCGACTCGGACCCGATTGACGTCATTGTTGAGTCTGACCGAGTCACTGACATCACGGCGGCTGCTGCATCCCAGGAGAACCTTATCTTGTTCTCAACGAACGGACAGTTTGTTCTGAAGGGAGAAGACCTCCTGACGCCTAAGACAGTCTCAGTGAAGCCCATCACGAACTTCGAGTATAACAATGAGACCGACCCTGTGTCAGTTGGATCGTATATCTATTACCCATTTGACTTAGGGAACCACACAGGAATCCGAGAGTTTTCACTGAACAAGACCACTGACGTCTATGAGTCTACAGACATCACTGAGCAAGCTCCTCGGTATATCCCTAAGGACATCACGTATTTCTCAGGGTCACTCTCAGAGAATCTATTGGGAATCCTGTCAAAGGACGAAGACCAGTCTCTTTACATGTATCGCTACTTCTTTAGCGAGAACAAGAAGGTATTGAGCTCATGGTTCAAGTGGGACTTTGGGGTAAACATTAAGGGCTTTGAGTTCATCGACTCGACTCTGTATATTGTTGCTACCAATGACACTGCTGGGGAAACTTACATCCTTAACATGCCTCTTAACTTTGATGGGGAAGACGAAGGGCTTGCTACACACACTCTTAATGGAAGCGCTGTCAACACATCTCTTGTAACCTCCTCAGATGACAATGTCACACACTTAGACATGCGTTTCCCTGGGATGGTATATAATAATAAAATTACTTTCCCTACGTTTACGGGAGGTGCCACTAGGCCGCTAAGGGCCTCTATGTCTGGGTTCCCTTTAACCCCTACACCTCCTCCTGCGCCTTTTACTGTTCCAACTTCTTTTTCAGTTTACACAGACCGAGGGGTATTTGTTCCTACTACAACAGATTCAACAGGAAGAATTACACTGTCTACTGCTGGCTTCGTCCCTGCCCTTACAGCAGTGTGGGTAGGCTTTAAGTTCACCAGTTCTTACACGTTCTCTGAGCAGGTCTTCAAGGCACAATCAGGACAAGCGCGGACACCTAACGCTTCGGCCAAGCAGTTCATCAAGAACCTATCACTTTACCACACGCAAACCTCAGACTATAAGATCAAGGTGACACCAGATAAACGAGCACAGTATACCAACGAGTTCCCTGCGTCATTCACGGGCACCGGAAGCTCACTACGCACTGAGCTCAAAGACGGATTCTTTAGGGCCCCTGTGTTTACCTCTAGTGAAAACGTAGAGATAGTCTTAGAGAACGATGGGGCTAAGCCTAGTAACCTCCAGTCTGCTGAGTTTGAAACCTTTGTCCACACACGGTCAAATCGCTATGGAGCCTAGTAGGACTTACGGAGACTGTTCGATCGTTCATGCGACAATACACCACGTCCATGAGCTCAAAGATAACCTGAGGCCCCACGATGCCCTAGAGTGCACACTCCTCGGTAGCACGCCAAAGAAAGCCTTAATGTTAGCCTTGACGACCGACAGGTCAACTTACACGGCGCTCGATGGGGACAAGAAGCCGTTCGCTATGTTCGGCTCAGGGCCTACTGAGAACGGTGGGTATATCTGGATGCTCGGAACACCAGATGTCACTAAGCACCGTAGGCACTTCATACGGGCATCTCGTGACTGGGTGCAATATATCTCTAAGCCCTTTGGGGTCACCTCTAACGTGGTGCTCAAAGATAACAAGATGGCCATACGTTGGCTCAAGTTCTGTGGCGCTAAGTTTCTACGCGAAGTAGAGATATCGTCTCAGGCTTTTTACGAATTTATTATTACAACTAAATAAACTACTATGTGTTTACCAGCATTCGCTCCGCTCGGAGCAGCACTACTCGGGACTACAGGAACTGCTGCAGCGGGAGGAACCCTAGCAGCTGCCACAGGGACTATGTCTATACTTGGGCCGATAGCCCAGGGTATGCTGAGTTTCGGCGCACAGGCTCAACAAGCACGCGCACAAGCCGAAGCGCAGAAAAGAGCGTCGATCGCTGAGAACGCGAGATACATGGCGCAGATCTCGGCGACACGCCAACAGCAAGCCGCTGATGCCCTCAGGGTAGCCCAAGAGGTCCAACAGGCGAACAGAGCGAGCATGGAGGCTATGGCGAGGAAACAAGTGGCCGCAGGTGCCGCAGGTATCAGCCCTGAGTCTGCGAGTTACCTTGCTGAAATGAGAGACTTAGAGAGACAAGTAGCCGAACATAGTTTTGCCTTTGAGCAACGCCAAGCCCTAGCTGACCAGTCGTATGAACTTAAAGCCCGCGACTTGGGACTCCAGACTCAACAGAATTTCATTAATATTAATAGACCGATTGACCAACCAGACTTCTTAGGGACAGCCTTGACGTCGGCACTTGGAAGCCTCGAATCTTACTCAAAGGCAAAGAACCGCCAGCTTACAATCGAAGCCCAGGCAAAAGGAACACCAAGACCAAAAGTATAAACTAGATGACACCACAAGAACTTCTCCAGCAACAACGCCGTCAGCAGGTCGATTTTAACTTATCGTTGCCTAGTGTCACCTCGCGTGAAATACAGGCAGGACAGTATTCTGTGGCGGTCCAACGGACACCCAAGGCCGAACAGACGACGCTAGGACGCCTTGCCGATGCCTTAGGTAAAGTCAACCCGATCATCGCGAAATACGGTGACGCCCAGATCGCAGAGAACGAAAGGCAAATCTTAGATGTCCAGCAGCAAATCGCGAGCATGGACCCTAAAGAAAAAGAGAGACTGTTTAAAGCCTCAGAAGCCGAGGTGAACCTCTCTAAGGCCTTCAGGGACGACTATGAGCTTAACCCTGTGCCAACCATCCGCTTAAAAATGCTGTTAGGCGCTGAGAAGAACGAAGAGTTTATAAGTGTTCTCGATGCGGGGGTTGAAGACTTTAAAAATAACTTCATTAGAGAAAACGGAGACAAGCCTAGTTACATTCAGGTCAGTAAAGAACTGGATACAATTACGCAAAATTATATGGAGTCGTCAGGGCTCAACGGTAAAGATAAGGGCCTTATGCGCGCCGGGTTCTTACAGGAAGCATCTGTTTATATTAATAAATTAAAACAGACGTTACCTTCAGAGATGGCTGAGGTGCACAAGCTAACATATCTTATACCGAAATTATCGAGAAAACTGGCTCGGCATCATAGACTACCTGGTGTGGACAAAGATCCAGAGGCCCTGAGAAACATCTGGGAATCGTTTACTAACAGCCTATCAATTTCTGAGAAAACTAAGGCTATAGATGATACTCTAGGACTTCTTAACTTTGACTCGGGAACCGATGAGCTTGAGTCAGCTATAGATTTTCTAACAGACCTGAAAGACGCTGGCATAAGAATCGGGAACCAACCGATAGATAGTGACAGCTCTGCGCTTCCTGACAGTTACTATAAAATCAAAATAGACGACTTAAATAACCTACGTAGCACTGTTTATCGTAAAGAAAAAGCAGAGGCTTTATCTAGAGCTAACGATTATGAGATGAGCATGAAGAAGCGCTTCGCTAAGGCTGCAGACGACAATTACAGTAGCGAAGAGCCTTATGTCACTGGTATTCTTGAGAAAGAAGAGGCATACATAAAATCTTTAGACTTAGGGGAATTTGAAGAAGCAGAAATGTTAAAAGGGTTAGGCAGGGCGTATGTCAACGGGTTCAAAGAGCTAAACGACGACATCGATGAAATGGAGTCAGAAGCAGACAGTGGTAAGTCTGGGGTTTCCATACAAGAAATCAAAGGAGACCTTAGATCTACCTTAGTGAAATCAGTTATTAACGAATTAAAAACAGACAGATTCAGCAGTATAGAGGTTAGAGATGCGCTGGATATTGCTGAAGGCTCTGAGGACGAGCTTGATTCATATAGAGACGTGCCCTTTGAAGTCTTGGGACTAGGAAAAAATCTTCGCACAATTGAAAATAAATACCTCCAGTTATACAAAGATAAACGATCCGATGCTATAGACAAGATAGCGCGTCTAAAGCCAGGCGAAGAGTTAACACTACCTGACTCCACTGAATCATTTAGTATCGGTGAAAACGATAATATTAAAAATAAGAGGAATGCTATACTTACTAAATACATGACCTCCCTTATGTCTGGGCTTATTGAAGAATCTAAATTGGAATTGATAGGTGCGCTTGAAAAAGAAAAAGAGAATAAATCTGCTGAACAGAAAGCTAAAGAAGAGGAAACAGCGCGAGTCCAAAAGGAAAAAGAGGAGCGCGAAGCGAGGACAGTGAAAACCAAAGATTCTATAGCTAAATCAAGCGAAATGATCAGCGTTGCTGGTGATAATACTTTTTCGTTTAAGAGACTTATAGGAACAGCTTTTGAAAGACAGGCCGTATCCATAGCTCCCTTTAATGCTTTTAGGACCTATGAAAAGACAGCGTTTAAAATGCCGGAACTCTACGATGCAGTAGAGCATACTATTAAATACAATCCGAATTCACCTGAAGATATGCAGGTGATTGTAGACGATATGTCAGAGATATACACTGAAGCTGTCCCTGCTATACGAAGAAACATAGCTAAAACTAAAGAATTACAAAGTAAAAGGTTTGATCCTAACGATGTTGTTGGTCAGCGCTTTGTAAAGAAGCGCATGGAAATCACTAATAATGTATTGAGAGCGCGGCGTTTATTCCAAGGCTACACTTACGATGACGTTATAAAAGCGATGAGCAACGGGGAAGGAGAACCAGGGTATCTCTTAGAAGGTGTCGCTTTACGTAATCCTAAAGAATTTTTCAGGTTTGAGTTTTCAGGGCTAGGAGCGCCAGGGCCATATCAACCTGACGTATTAGAATACAAAGCAAAAGCGATGCTCAAAGGCGCCACCGATGAGCAGATAGTTGAACTAGCGGGAATGCTTGGGTTAGAACCTGAGAGAATTAAAGGGTCCCAGAAGAGGCTCAGAGATTACATACTAAACAAGAAACCTAAGAAAGCTAAAGAGCCAGCGGTTACACCAAAGGTTACACCAAAGGTCACACCAGAGGTCACACCAGAGGTCACGCCAGAGGTCACACCTAAAGCTCGACCACCTATCCGCACAACGGCTGAACTTAAGCAAGAGCAGGAAGAACAACTAGAGTTGAATCTCGATGAACCTGTTAAGGCTGATCCTGAAGAACAACTAGAGTTGAATCGCGATGAACCTGTTAAGCGTGATCTTAGAGTAGAAACTACGATAACAAGCATACAAGGAGACAGCGGAATTTCTGTCTACTCTCCACAAAAGGGAGGAGATAAGATGGAAGGCGGTTATCCATCGTCAAGGCCCGGACCTGATGGGAAGTCTTTAGTTCGCACTGTTCAAGAGTATGCTGAAGGTAAGCATGACTACATAACACTAGCGGGGAGTCCAGCTTTCTATAATAAAGAATATGTTATACCTGATCTTCCTTATAAAGATCCAAAGACTGGCGAGAAAAAGATATTTAATAACGTAAGGGCTATTGTTCACGACACGGGCGATATGTTTACAACAGCCCCAGAATTCCGATTTGATATCCCTCTTGGAAAAGACTTAAAAAGGAAACAAATGGAAGATTATGAACTTCTTCTTAAAACGGACGGAATATCATATATCCCGGTTGTTGAGCGAAGAGAGGGAGGTCTAGTAGACCCTCCTGTAGACGACACCGACCCCCTACTAGATGACGGTGAGTTAAAAGGCACAGGGGTTCTACCTCGAATAAATTAAATAATATTAAACACAACGTAACACACTTATGGCCATAGAAGACAGCTTAATGCCTCCAAACGAAGAAGAAGAAGACGACTTGTTCCTCGATCTTGCTAAAGCCCCGTTCAGAGGTATCGAAGGCGCAGTGCAAGGCGTCTACAACTTCTTAGACTACGCGACCGGAGATTATCTCCCAGACTACGACCAGAGACACCTTGGGAGATCATCTACGATGGCCGGTGGTATTGTAGAGGGTATCTCTCAGTTTATCACTGGGTTCGTGCCTGTTGCGGGTGTGCTAGGTAAAGTCGGAAGGGTAGCTAAGGCCCGAAAGATGTTTGGGAGTGACGTCGCGAGACAGTTAAGCAGGGGTAGGGCACTCCCCGCTAAACAAATGGCGGCTATCAATAAGTCATCTAAGAAAGCCACGTTCGCTAAGAACTACGCGGCAGGTGTCGGCGCAGACTTCCTGGCGTTCAACGGACAAGAAGAACGATTGAGTAACTTCCTGTATCAGTATGAGATGTTCCAGAACCCGGTCACCGAGTATCTTAAGGCTACTGGAGACGAGACAGAAATAGAAGGTCGCTTCAAGAACGTCTTGGAGGGAATGTTTCTTGAGATCGCCGCTACGCCTCTGTTAATCCCGTTCTTTAAGAGTATTAAATTAATAAAAAACAGAGGGAAGCTAGTGGCCGAGGGTATGGACCCTGAGGACGCCACCGAAGAAGCGCTGTCAAAATCTGACCTGACACAAGACGAACTGTTTGGAGCAACTGAAGTAGAAGCGGCTAAGGCAAAGCGCCCAGGGAGTAAAGTCAAAGGAGAAGAGGAGACTGATATTGAAGCAGAGAAAATCAAAGACGAGCCTGACGAACCTAGTGGCTTTGATGGCCTAGGGCAACAAGAGTTTGACTTTAAGCTCGACGCTGACTCAGAGAAATCACTTGGCTTTGAAAATACGCCACTCAGAGACGGACAGAAAGTAGACGCAGAGGCCGAAGCAAAAGCCACAAAGCTTAACACGACGCTAGCTAAAAAGATAGCGGTAGGCGGAGAACAGGCGCTGCTTAGTAACATTAGGCTCGTGTCGTCTGAGAGTGACTTAGTTCCTCTTGTGCGGAGCTTGGCTATTAACCAGAACCTAGATGCTTTGCAAGGAGGGTATAGAGCCAAAACCTCTGAGAAAGAAATTCTAGCAGAAGGCCGAGACATGTCGGACATCCTAGGGGGAAACAAAAACGTCCTTGTGGCCGAGTTCAAAAAACTTAAACAGAGCGGGGACGGCTACACAAACCAGTTCAACAAGGACCAGAAGGCTATTAAAGTATTGAATAATGTCTTAGCACGAAAATCGAATGACTTTGCAATCGAAGCGCGTAGCCTCACCAAGGGGACCGACGAATACGAAAAGGCGGTCGCTGAGATGAAATATTTTCTAAATCTGACTAACGCATCACAGAACCTGTTTGCACAGTTTGGACGCACTGCTTCACTGGCGATGCTCCAGCGTAAATACATGTTCAAAGAAATCAAAGGCAAGAAGATCGACCCACTGCCAGACAACCTGACCCCACAA
>TARA_B100001057_G_scaffold256847_1_pt1 | contig 12148 bp, 11 predicted proteins | sample TARA_B100001057 | Tara Oceans TARA_B100001057 (sample SAMEA2621839) | marine metagenome | biome: marine biome (ENVO:00000447); feature: surface water layer (ENVO:00002042); material: "saline water (ENVO:00002010), including plankton (ENVO:xxxxxxxx)" | depth 5 m | reverse complement strand
TTATTATTTGGACTACAACTCCTTGGACTGTTCCAGCGAACAAAGCATTAGCATTTAATAGCAATATTGATTATTCAGTTTTAGAAATCAATGCTCTTGAACATTTTAAAGGAAAAAAAATTGTAGTAGCAAAAAATTTGATAAATTCTTTAACTAAAGAGTGTGGCATTGATGATTATAAAGAATTAAAAACCTTTAAAGGTTCTGAGTTTGAAGGGACAATTTGTAGTCATCCATTTGAAAAAATGAAATTTGACTATAATGTCCCAATGTTAGACGCTCAATTTGTAAATCTAGATCAAGGAACTGGAATTGTTCATTGCGCTCCAAGTCATGGTCCAGATGATTTCAATTTATGCTTAAAAAATAACATTCCTTCTCTTTACACAGTTGACAATGCAGGTTTATACACTAAAGAAATTCCTTTCTTCACAAATACACATATATTTAAAGCAGATCCAATAGTTATAGAAAAACTAAAAGAACAAAAAAAATTACTTAAGAGTGATAAACTTAATCATAGCTATCCTCACTCATGGAGATCTAAAGCACCTCTTATATACAGAGCAACGCCACAATGGTTTATTTCAATGAAGAAAAATGATTTAAGAAATAAAGCTATCAAAGCTATTAATGAAACAATTTTTTATCCAGATAAGGGAAAAGAAAGATTATTATCTATGGTCGAAGGCAGGCCAGACTGGTGTGTTTCCAGGCAAAGAGTATGGGGAGTTCCTTTGCCTATCTTTATAAATAAAAAAACAAAAGAGCCTCTTAGAGATATTAAAGTAATAGAAAGAATAGCCTCTATTTATGAGAAACAAGGCTCTGATTGTTGGTTTACTGACGATCCTAAAATTTTTCTTGGAAAGGAATATGATCCTAATGAATATCAAAAACTTAATGACATTGTAGAGGTTTGGTTTGATAGCGGATCTACTCATAGTTTTGTTTTAGAAAAAAGAGAAGATTTAAAATGGCCAGCAGATATGTATTTAGAAGGTTCTGATCAACACAGGGGATGGTTTCACTCTTCTTTACTAGAGTCATGTGGAACAAGAGGTAAAGCTCCATTTAAAAGCATATTATCTCACGGATTTGTAGTAGATGGCAAAGGTATGAAAATGTCAAAATCAATGGGTAACGTAATTTCTCCTGATGATATTTTGAAAAATTATGGAGCTGATATTTTAAGAGTTTGGGTTGCTTCCTCTGATTATGCCGAAGATTTGAGAATTGATAAAAGCATATTATCACAGCACGCTGAGTCTTATAGAAAAATAAGAAATACTTTTAGATTTATGCTCGGAAACTTGAAGGATAATTTTGAGCAACAAAATTTTGAAAAATTAAATATTGATCAGTTTGATGAATTAGAACAGTATATTCTTCATAAGATTTATCTAATGAGCAAGTCAGTAGAAAATAATTTAAGAAATTACAATTTTCATAAACTCTATAAAGAATTACTAAATTTTTGTACCTTAGATCTTTCATCCTTTTATTTTGATATAAGAAAAGACGTTCTCTATTGCGATAGCATAAAATCAGAAAAAAGAAAAAATTGTGTTGTAGTATTAAATATATTGCTTGAAAGCTTGCTTAAATGGTTTGCTCCAATCTTAGTTTTCACTACAGATGAAGTGTATAGCTTAATTAATAAAGAAGATAAAAATATTCATGAACATTCTTTTGTAAAAGTTCCTAAAGACTGGGAGAACGAGGAGCTAAATAAGAAATGGGATCAGCTGTTTAAGATTAAGCAGGAAGCAAATATAGCAATTGAGGAAAAAAGATCTTCAAAAGAAATTGGATCAAGCTTAGAGGCATCAGTAAAATTAAAAGTAGATCAAAATAAATATAATTTGTTAGAGAATTTAGATCTAGCCGAGTACCTAATTACTTCTAAAGCAGAAAAAGAATTATCAAAAAATGAAAAAATTAAAATCGACGTAAGCAAAGCAAAAGGAAATAAGTGCCCAAGATGTTGGAAAATTTTAGAGTCCAAATGCATCAGATGTTCCGATTTAATATGAAATGGATTTTTTAAATAGTTTAAAAAAAATAAAGAAAGAATTCGTATTAAAGGAAAATATTTATTTTTTAATATTAATATTGTTAATATTTACTTTTGACAGATACGCAAAGTTAATTGTAATTAATAATTTTAGTGAGCAAAATTATTTTGTTAATGACTATATAAATTTTGATTTAATTTGGAACACAGGAATCGGTTTTGGTCTATTAGATACTCAATCAACTTTATTTTATAATTTTGTAACCACATTGATAGGTTTGGTAATATTAATCTTAATCTATATAATGATAAATTCAAAAAATTTGGATAAACTGATTTATTCTACTATAATAGGAGGTGCCATTGGAAATTTTTATGATAGAATCGCATTTAAAGCAGTGCCAGATTTTATAGATTTACATTACAATAATTTTCATTGGTTTGTATTTAATCTAGCAGATGTTTTTATTACCATAGGGATATTAACTTTAATTATTAGTGAAATGCTTAAAAAAAATTAAATGAAAAATTTTTGGTTATTAATTGGGGTATTTTTATTTATTGTTTCATGTGGAGACGTAGGAAAGATTTTACGTAATGAAAAAATTAAGACTACCGACGAATTTTTAGTAAAGAAAAAAGGTCCTTTAGTGCTTCCTCCAAATTATGAGGAGATACCAAAACCTGATTCAATAAAGAAGAAAACTGAAAACAACCAAAATAAAATCAAATCTATTTTAAAAACACAAAAAAAAGAAAAGAAAAAATCAACAAACTCTTTATCAATTGAAAAATCTATATTGGAAAAAATCAATAAGTGAAAAACTCTAATTTATTTTTAAAAAATAAAATACACTCTAATCTTGTTAGTCGTAAATCATTGAATTTAATTTCTAAAAAATTTGAAAAAATATATTTAGAGACACAAAATGATATTGAGGATACGAGTAAAACTTTAAATGTATTAAGTGGTAAATTCAATTTTAATTTTAAAATTAAAAATCTTAAAAAATTTAAAAAATTCAAAAAAATTGCTTTAATAGGTATGGGAGGATCTATATTAGGGGCAGAGGCTATATACAATTTTCTTCAGACAAAAATAAAAAAAAAAGTTTATTTTTTTAATAATTTAGATGAAAAAAAAATTATAGATTTTAAAAAGAAAGAAAATCAATCTAATGTGCTTTTTATTATTATTTCTAAATCAGGAAATACTCTAGAAACACTCTCAAACATTTTTTTATTAAATATTTTAAAAAAAAAAGCAAAAAATATTATTATAATTTCCGAAAAAAAAAATAATTCATTATTTTTATTATCTAAAAAACTTGATCTATTTTATATTGAGCATAAAAAAAATATTGGCGGAAGATATTCAGTACTATCTGAGGTAGGAATTCTTCCAGCATATTTAATGGGTTTAAATATATTTAAAATCAGATCGAAGATTAATGATAGTTTTAGTAAAAAAAATAAATCTTTTACCAAGGAAAGCACGACAAAATTAGCAAATTTAATGAATACAAAAAAATTTAACAATTTAGTATTATTAAATTATTGTCCTGAGTTAGAAAAATTTCTATTTTGGTGTCAACAATTGTTAGCAGAAAGCTTGGGAAAAAAGAGTAAAGGCTTTTTGCCCTCAATATCAAATGCACCAAAAGATCATCATAGTTTACTACAACTATATCTTGACGGTCCTAGAGATAAAATTTTTAATATTTTTAGTTTAGAGAAAAACTCGAATTTAAGAATAAATCTAAGTAAAAATAAAAATATAAGCAGCTATTTAAATAAAAAAAAAATAAGCAAAATTAAAATTTCTCAAAAAAATGCTTTGATCAAGGCTTTTGAAAAGAAAAAAATTCCTTTTAGAGAATTCAGAATAAAGACAATTAATGAGGAAGTTTTAGGAAAATTGTTTTCAATTTTTATAGTAGAAACAATCATTTTGGGAAAATTATTGAACATTAATCCTTTTGATCAACCAGCTGTTGAGCAAGTAAAAATTGATACAAAAAATTTTCTCACTTAAAAAATCCAAATAAAATCTTGGATCTTCCATAATTCTTCGTTTGAGCTATTTCAAGGATGCCTGATAATTTATCATTAGATTTTATTTCTCTATGTATAATCACAACGTGGTTTTTGCTATAAATACTATAACTTCTTATCAACTCAAGATTATTCAAAAACTGATTGTCAGCAAATGGAGGATCCAAAAAAAAAATGTTAAATTTCTCATTAGTTTTTTTAGAAAGAAAAGTTTCTGCCGTTCCATTATAAACTTTGGATTTGTCCAAAATTGATAATTTGACCAAGTTTTCTTTTAACATTTTTGCTGAGTTAATATTACGTTCAACAAAAGTCACTTTTTTTGCTGATCTTGAAATACATTCGATTCCAAATGAACCAATACCAGAATATAAATCTAGTATATTTGAATTTTTTAATTCAGTTTTAAGTAAATTTGAGTGATCTAAAATGTTAAATATACTCTCTTTAACACTATCTTTAAGTGGTCTTGTGTTTGAATTTTTAATAAAATTAATTAATCTTCCCTTTAACGTCCCACTAATAACTCTCATTTTTTTTAATTACTCTCCAACCTATATCTTTTCTAAAAAAACCATGATTCCAGCTAAGTTTTTTTATTATTGAGATAATTTTATTTCTAATTGTTAAAAAATTTTTTCCAACTGATGTAATATTTAAAACTCTACCACCATTTGAAAATAAATTATCTTTTGTTAATTTAGTTCCAGCATGATAGATAAAACTTTGTTTGGATAACTTAATCTTATTCAAATTTTTAATGGGTAAATTTTTTTTATAGGAATTTGGATATCCTTTTGAACATAATACAATTGTCATACTTTTATTTTTTGACCACAAAATTTTAGTATCCTTTAATTTATTTTTTATTGTATTTTCGACAATTTTTACTAAATCTGTTTTTAGTCTTGGTAATATTGCCTGACATTCTGGATCTCCCATTCTAATATTATATTCTATTAAGAAGGGTTCATTATTTTTAATCATTAAACCAACATATAAAAATCCTTTATAAGATTTTCTTTTTACTCTTAGCGCGTTTAATGTTGGTTTTACTATTTTTAATATTATTTTTTTTTCTAATTTCTTAGTAATAATAGGAGCAGGTGAATATGCACCCATACCTCCAGTATTTGGACCCTTATCTTTTTCAAAAACTCGTTTATGATCTTGTGCAGTGCCAAAAAATTTAAAATTATTATTATCAGCAATTATAAAGTAACTAGCTTCTTCTCCTTCTAGGAATTCTTCCAAAACAACTTTTTTTGAGGAATTAAATTTACCTTTAAAAATTTCATTAGTTTTTTTCATTACCTGTTTTCTTGTCTTGCAAATTGTGACACCTTTACCAGCAGCTAAACCATCTGCTTTTACAACTATTGGTAAAGGACAATTATTTAAAAATTTTTTAACATGAATATTTTGTTTACAAACCTTAAACTTTGCTGTTGGAATTTTATTTTGTACACAAATTTTTTTCATGAAGGCTTTAGAACCTTCCAATTTTGCAGCGTATTTGTTTGGACCAAAAACTTTAACTTTATTTTTTCTTAAAAAATCAACTATACCTTTAACCAAAGGCTCCTCCGGTCCAACCATCACCATATCAATTTTGTATTTTTTTACCAATTTTAGTATTTTTTTAAAATCTAAAATATTGACTTCAATATTAGTAGCTAGCTGAGATGTGCCTGCATTTCCAGGAAAACATATTATTCTTTTAACCTGTTTAGACTCATATAATTTTTTGCATAAAGCATGCTCTCTCCCTCCACTGCCAATTAATCCAATATTCATGTTTGAATTAATATTGTATAATTTATTGATGTCTAAAAAAAAAGCTAAACTTATTTTTAAGCACAATTTTTTTGAAATTATAGAAGAAGGTGATTACGTAATATGTGCAATATCAGGAAAAGAGATACCATTAAGTAATTTAAACTATTGGAATGTGGATTTACAAGAAGCGTACTTTTCACCTATTGAAGTAAAAGAAAGACTTAAATCAAAAAAAAATTAATCTTACTTCCATCTATTGTGAGTCAATATCCACTGATAAAGGTTTCTTACAACCATTTTCTCTAAAACTCTATTGAGTTTTTTAGTGAGGTCAAGTTTGTTAGCAAAATCTTTTGGTTGGATTCTTTTTTGAAATTCAATTTTATAGTTATTTTCTCTATCCCTCTCGATATAAACAGGCAATATATCAATATTAAATTTAATTGATAATTGGGCCGGTAAAGTAGTGGTAAAGGCTGACTTATTAAAAAACTCAATTTTTTCACCTTCACTAACTCTTTGATCTATCATAAGAGCTATAGAATTTTTTTTCTTTAGATAATCAATAGATTCTCTTACTCCTCCAATTCCTTTTTTAATTTGATTTTTACAAATATATTTTTTTCTCAAGAATTCCATGAATGGATTCAAGAAAAAATTGTTTAAAGGTCTATACACAGTTGCTAATGGTATACCTTGTTTTGTTATTTCCATTGACATTAGTTCAAAATTTGCGAAATGCCCAGAAACAAATATGACGGGTTTATTTTCTTTTATAATTTGTAATAAATTTCCTTCATCTTTTACGTTCACATAAGAATTATTTTTATGGAAATATTTTAAATAAATATATTCAATAAAAGTTATTCCGTAATTTTTCCACATGTTTTCTATTATTTTTTTAATCTCATCATTTGAAATTTTATGATCAATAATTTTTAAATTTTTTTCTGCTATTTTATTTGATCTTAAAATTGGACCAAAAAAAACAAAAAGAGCTGCAAATAATTTTCTACTTATAGTCAATCCTAATATTCGACCTATTAGAAATAAGAGATAAACTATCACAGACTGAAAAAAATATTTAATAGCTTTTGTCATATAATTTCTTTTACCATAGAAAATAAATTTTCTTGTTCATCAAGAACTAGTGAAACTTTTAGATAATTTATATTTTTTAAATTAAAATCTTTAATTTTGAAATAATCTTTTTCTGTCATAATAATTTCACAGCTACACCTTTCAGCTTCAGAAATAATGTTTTGTATTTCACTTTTAGAGAATTTATAATGATCTGGAAATATAAATTTTTTTTCAATTATCAAATTATTATTTTCAATTAATTGAAAAAAATTTTCTGGATTACCAATTCCAGCTAAAGCAAATAATCTTTTATCCTTAAATTCATTTAAGTTTTCGGCTTTGTATCTAGAATAAAAAATTTTTAAATCACTATTAATTTTTAAAATTTTCTCTTCAAAATTTTTATCTCTTTGACCATTAACGATAATTATATCTGCATTTGTAAGCGAGTCTAAACTTTCTCTTAAAGGACCAGCTGGTAAAACTAAGCCGTTACCAATTAATTGATTTTGATTAAAACAAACTATATTTAAATTTTTTTTAATACTATAATCTTGAAATCCGTCATCAAGTACTGCAACATCGTAACCAGATTTTATAGCCTCTCTTATGCCAGCTGGTCTTTTTGAATTTAAAATTAAACTTTCAAATGAGTTTTTTATTAGATTGTGTTCATCTATATGTTCCTTGTAAAACTTTCTGATTATAACAGTTTTTTTTCCCAATCTAACAAGCTCTTTAGACAAGAAAATTGACATTGGAGTTTTACCTGTTCCTCCAATATATATGTTGCCAACACATATCACAGGAATATTAAATGTATTATTTTTTGTAAAATTTCTTTTTAAAAATATTAAAAACAGAACAATTAAGGAAAAAGGTAACAATAAAATTGAAATTAAACCAATTTCTTTATCCCAAAATTTCGGTTTTATCATCATCATTTAAAAAATCTCCCAAAAGTCTGATCGTATCATTTAATGTTTCTTGCCCTAAATTTTTAATTGATTCAGGAGTACTACTATTTTTTTTATAAGGATTTTCTAAATCTTTGGCTAGATTTTTGCTTAATTCTTCATGATCATTCACCTGCTTAGAGATATTTTTTGAATTAAAAACATCGTATATTTCGCTAAAATTATAAACATATGGACCATGATAAATCTTGCAATTTAATTTAGCGGCTTCTATGGGGTTTTGACCTCCAACCTCCTTTAACTTTTTAATCGTAGATTTCCCTATAAATACACTTTTTGCATATTTGAAATAATTTTGCAAAACACCAAAATGATTAATTATCAAAACTTCTTTATCATTATGAATTTTTTCATCCTTATTCAAAATCTGAGTTTTAAGATTAAATTTTTCAGATAATTTTTTAATTTGATTGGCTCTTTCGATGTGTCGAGGTGCAATAATTGTCAGAATATCTTTAAATTTCTCTTTTAGATTTAAATGAGTCTTAATACAAAGTATGTCCTCTTCTTTATGCGTACTAGCTGCAAACCAAAATCTACTTTTTGTTAAAGTAGCTTCGTTAGGATTTATAATTTTATCTTTATCAATATGATCAATCAGTTTTAAGTTTCCTTTATAATGAACGTTCTTTAAATTTAATATTTCAAATTTTTTTTTTGTATCTTTATTTGCACATATAAATAAATCAAAAATGCCAAAAATTTTTTTTGCCATATTAGGAAAAATCATCCATTTATTAAATGATTTTGAAGTCAGCCTAGCATTAATTATAGCTATTGGAATTCCATATTTTTTTGCTTTCAAAATTAAATTGGGCCAAATTTCTGAGTCAACTAGAAATATTTTATTTGGTTTCCATGTGTTTAAAAAACTATCAATTAAGAAAGGAACATCAAAAGGGCAATATCTATGAAAAACATTATTAAATTTTTTTAATTCTAAGTCTGCAATTTTTCCTGAACTGAAAGTTGAAGTTGTAACTAAAAATCTAAAATTTTTGTGAACATGATTTAATTGATTAATAATGGGAATTATACTTTTAAATTCTCCAATGCTAGCAGCGTGAAACCAAACTAATCTAAAATTACTATTTTCAGTTGTTCCAAAATGTGATGTGAAAATTTTTTCTTTAAATCTTTTGGGATCTTCTTTTTTTAAAAATTTTCTAAAATAAACTAGAATAATAAGAAAAGGATATAAAAATGTTGTTAAGACTCTATAAGCAAGAATCATTTTATTTTAATTGTTTCTGATAAAGCGATTTATACTCCTCACAATTATTTATCAAAAAATCATGATTACCTGAATTAATAATCTCGCCATGCTTCATTACAAAAATTTTATCAGCATTATGAATTGTAGATAACCTATGAGCTATAACTAATGTAGTTTTGTTTTTAGTTAGATTATTAATAGCATTTTGCACGATCTCTTCAGACTCTGTATCTAGTGAGGAAGTAGCTTCATCTAATAAAATTATAGGAGATTCTTTTAAAATTGCTCTAGCAATTGAAATTCTCTGCTTTTGTCCGCCGGATAACCTCACTCCATTTTCTCCAATCATAGTATTATAACCATTGGGCAGCTTGTTGATAAACTCATCAGCAGCTGCAAATTTACAAGCTCGTATAATCTCTTCTTCGGAAGCATTATGTTTTGCATATGCAATATTATTTTTTACTGTGTCATCAAACAAAATAACATCCTGGCTTACTAGAGATAAATTTTTTCTTAGTGATGCAAGAGAAACATCCTTTATGTTTTGATTGTCAATTTCAATCGAGCCCTCCTGAGGATCATAAAATCTTGGAAGCAAATTAATTATAGTGCTTTTACCAGCTCCACTATGACCTACAAATGCAGCAATAGAGCTGCCCTTTATATTAAAACTTATATTTTTAATTGCTTTTTCATGAGTTGTCTCATACTTAAAATCCACCTTATTAAATTTAATTTCAGAATTTTTTAAAATCAGTTTTGGAACATTCGCTATTTCTCTTACTTTTATTTCTCTATCGATTATATTACTTATTCTTTTAAAAGCAGTAGCCCCTTGATAAGCCGCCATATTAATTGTCGCTAAAGATCTAATAGGTTGGTAGGCTAGCATCATTGCAGCTAGAAAAGAAAAAAAATTGTTTACACCCAACTCTCCAGATGAAATTAATTTTCCAGAAAAAATTATAAAGCCTGCGATCATAAAGCCCGTAAGTATTTCCATAATTGGAGTCGCTCGAATTAAGACGGCTCCAATCTTAATATTTTTCTCCACTAAATCATCTATTATATGACCAGCTTTTTTATTTTCTTCGTTTTCTTTTTGATAAATTCTGATCATTTTTGAACCTTTAAAAATTTCGTTTAAAAATGAAGTGAGAATACCAGACGATTCCCCAGCTTTTGAAGTAGCTTTTCCAATCCTTTTACCTAAAGATTTTGCAAGTCCTCCAGCTAGAGGCATCATTATAATTGCGAAGAGTGCCAACTTCCAGTTTTGGTAAAACATTAAAGATACTAATGCGATCACCGAAAAAGTATCTTTCATCAAGTTCAAAACACCCGTGCTTACAAGAGTTTGCACCTGTACAGCATCAAACATTATGTTTGAAATATATTTTCCAGAATGTCTATTATCTAATGTTTGAATATCTGATGTCAAAATATTATTAGCAATTTTTTTTTGGAGAGCGCCGGCTACTTCTTGTCCTACTCTCATAATATTTAATCTAGCAAAATAAAGAGACAAACCTTTACTTGAGAAAGCAATAATAATTAAAATTGGTATTGACCAGGCAAATAGTTTGTCCTGTTCAATAAATATTTTTTTTACAGCAGGATCTAACAACCAAGCTATACTCGAAGTGCTGGTAGCAACAACAAGAGATAGGGCTAAAGATATCAAAATTTTTTTGATATGTTTTTTGACGTACTCTCTGTACATTCTTTTTAAGATAAATTTTAGTTCATCAAATTTCATTTTATATACTTGTTGTGTAAATCCCTAGAAATAACAAAAATCCCGTAAGGTTGTTTAATTTAAAAAGTTTTAAGCAATTTTCTAACTTTTGTTTTTTAAATTTCAATAATTGAAAAAAAAGAGTAAAAATAAACATAGTTAAAAAAAAAGTAAAAATATTAGCCCCAATAAAATCTTTAAAAAGATAAATTACTAAAGTTATAAATATTAAATAAGTAATTGAAACAAACAATCTAATATTTTTTTTAAATTTTATTGAAGTAGACTTTAATCCAATTATTTCATCATCCGACATATCCTGAGCTCCATAAATCGTGTCATATCCTAATGTCCAAAATATGGCTGCGATATATAAAATCATTATTTCTGAAGTTAAATTATTATTAATAGCCGACCACGCCATTATAATTCCCCAATTAAAAGTAATTCCTAAAAATAATTGAGGCCAATAAGTTATTCTTTTCATGAAAGGGTAAGAGAAAGCCAAAGCCATTGAACTAATACCTAGAAGAATTGTAAATAGATTGAATTGTAAGAGAATTAAAAAAGACAGAATACAAAGAATTAAAACGTAAACTAGAGAATGTTTCACAGTTATTCTACCCGCAGGAATAGGACGTGTTTTTGTTCTTTTAACTTTTTTGTCAAAATCTTTATCAACAATGTCATTAAAGATACATCCTGCACTTCTCATTAAAAGTGAGCCAAGAAAGAACAATATCAAGTAATACAAAAATATATTTAAGTCTTGATTAAAAGAATAAGCGTAAGCAAGCCCCCACGAACAAGGCCAAAATAATAGCATAAAACCGATTGGTTTATTAAGTCTTGTTAATTCAATGAATATTTTTAAATGCTGCATGAAATATTACTTGTAAATATCAAACACTAACTTCATAATCAATTTGATTCGATATGGATATTGATTACACAGTTGCAGCATTAATGTTTCCTGCTATTCCGCTTATGATGACTATGTACAGTAATAGATTTCACACTCTTAGTGGATTAATTAGAAGACTTCATGATCAATTAACTTTCGATAAAAGAATCCCACCAGAATGGGAAAACCAGCTTCATGTTCTCAACAACAGGACTAATCTTTTAAAGTATACAATGGGTTTTGCAGCCTTTGGATTTCTATTTAATATGACCACAGTATTGATGCTTTACATGGGAAGCTTACAAGCTGCACGATTTATTTTTGCTGCATGTTGTATTTGTATGATAATTTCAATTTTTTTATTTTTACAAGAAAT
>TARA_B100001057_G_scaffold174955_1_pt1 | contig 12149 bp, 16 predicted proteins | sample TARA_B100001057 | Tara Oceans TARA_B100001057 (sample SAMEA2621839) | marine metagenome | biome: marine biome (ENVO:00000447); feature: surface water layer (ENVO:00002042); material: "saline water (ENVO:00002010), including plankton (ENVO:xxxxxxxx)" | depth 5 m | reverse complement strand
AATGGAACTGCTTTCTGAAGGCATCTGTGCGGACAGAGTGCTGTGCCGTAGGCCGTGTTCAGTGATATGTGATCTAAGACTTTCCCAATCATATTTTAATTTAATATTACATACTTCATCAAGATCCTTTTTGTAATGGTCAATTGGTAAAAAGCCATCAGCATACTTGGTTCTATCAAAGTAATCACATTTACCTTTCTCTTGTGCAAGTTTGTTAGAAGCCTTTAACAAGTAGTATTGAAATGCTTCTGACAGTTCGTGTACTTTTGTTAATGCTTTCTTGTCGTTGTATTTAACCCCTTCGCGAGCCAAATAGTGTGCAAGTCCAATATAACCTACGCCTAACGAACGTCTTGCTTTTGTAGATACTTCTGCCGCTTTCACAGGATATCTTTGGTAATCAATAATTTCATCTAATGCTCTAACGGCAAGTTCACATAGTTCTTCTAAGTCATCTAACTCTTTCAGTACACCTACGTTAATTGCAGAAAGGATACATAATGCAATCTCTCCATCTGCGTCATCAATGTGTTTCAATGGTTTAGTTGGTAATGTAATTTCTTGACATAAGTTACTCATGTACACTGTGTCTTTGAATGAGCTGTGTGTATTAGTATGGTCAACGTTCATAAGATATATACGTCCTGTTTCAGCACGTTCTTTTAACATTGAACTAAACAACTCCATTGCTGGAATAGTTTTCTTTTTAATCTTAGGATTCTTTTCTGCTGACTTATAAAGTCTTTCAAACTCTTGTTGGTCCGAATAGAATGCTTCGTATAGTCCTGGCACATCATGAGGTGAAAAAAGACTTATTTCTGCTCCGGCTAAAAATCTTTCATACATTAATTTATTAAGTTGAATTGAATAATCTAACTTACGTACTCTGTTGTCCTCTGTACCTTTGTTATTCTTTAGTACAAGGATGTCTTCAATCTCTTTGTGCCACAATGGAAAATGGACAGTAGCACTACCACCACGTACACCATTTTGTGTACAACAACGTACAGTACTTTCAAACTTTTTAAGGAAAGGAATAACACCTGTGTGTGCTACTTCTCCTCCTCTGATCTTTGAGTTGATTGCTCTGATTCTACCACTGTTGATTCCGATGCCTGCTCTTTGGGCTGTATAACGTCCAATAGCCATGTCACTACTAAAAATGGAATCGAGACTATCATCGCTATCAACAAGAACACAAGAAGCAAACTGGCGAACAGGAGTTCGAACACCTGCCATAACAGGGGTCGGTATGTTGATTTTAAAAAGCGAAGTCGCGTCATAGTATCTCCTTATATAATACATTCTTTCCGCTTTAGGATAGTTTGCAAACAATGTCGCGGCAATCAACATGTACATGTGCTGAGGAGTTTCAAACAGTTGTCCACTGCTTCTATCCTGACACAAATACTTGTCAACAATTTGCCTTAGTCCTGCATACGTAAAATTCTCATCGCGGTTGCGTTTAATATATTTGTCTAATGTTAATATTTCTTCTTCAGTGTATTGTTCTAAGATGTCAGGATCATAAACACCACGTTCGATGTTTTTCTTAATCATTTGCATAAGAGGAGCATTGTCAAATTCTCCGTAGACATCTTTGTATGTTGCGTACAATAATAAACGTGCCGCCACATATTGATAGTTAGGAGTTTCTAAACTAATCAAATCATTCGCAGACTTGATCATAATTTCTTGAATTTCGTCTGACGACATACCATCGTAAAACTGAATGTGTGAACTCATTTCTACTTGCGATGAACTAACACCTGTTAATCCTTCACATGCAAATTCTACTACCTTGTGGATTTTGTTTACTTCTAATGGCTCGCTGGAACCATCACGCTTTTTTATGTTAATAACTGACATTCTACTTCCTTCTTTCTTACGTTATGCAAAAAAATATTTAGTGAAGAGCTGGCATTGAATATACCTTTTGTGGTACCCAACTTCCTGGCGCTTCGTTCTGTTGTATTATGCTTTTGCCCATAGGTTGTATAAAAGTTTGTCCTATAGATAATAACATAAAGGTTTCTTGTTTTTCAACTTCCGTAACTATATGTATCTCAAAAAGGTTCTTGGAAAACCGTTCTGTTAATTGTAAAGTATAACATATTCCTAAAATAATGCAAGTCTCTGTGTAACCATTTTCTTGGATAAGTTCCCAAGGACCACGCCAAGTTCGGTTATCCCATATGTTAATACTCTTATTATGTACTACCGGAGCATGTGAGTAGGCTTCTACAACATCACGTAACGGATCTTTTGATGTCTCGAGGGTGTCTCGGAGTGCCTTCCATCTGATTAATCTATCCTCATATACTTCTGAAAACATTATGTTACTATTTAATTTTTAATTGATACTTTATATGTAAAGTCGGCATTCTCACTAACCACGGTGTTCTTCATTCTAATTGCTAACGTGTCGTTAACGGTATCAGAATTGATATCAAATAGTTGTGCTTTTAACTCTAACTTGTCTGCAAGTCCTGCATCTCCGTTATAGTCATATGTGTCACTGTATGTTACTGAGTCATTAGTTTTGTTAACAATAACTTCTAATATACCTTGACGCATAGCATCTACTTGGTTACTCTTATATTGGTATTCAATAATGTATGTACGAGTATAGTCACCTGGTAGTCTAAAGATAGTTTCAAATGCGTTCTGTTGAATTGTTTGTATCTTGTTACTAAAACTATATCCTGAATGGATTGGTCCTTGTACTTCTGAAATGTAAGGTGTAGTTTGGAAAGCAGTATCTAACATAAGATCGTTTGTTCTGCTAAACCAATCGCCACAAGTCTTGTTGCCTTCCTGTACACTATTGATAATAGTGTAAGCCGCCGCAGTACTTGTACCGCCGTTGTTACCTACATTTAAAAATTTGTTATTTGAACTTACATTGTATCTACCTGTTTGGAAAATAATTGCGTTTCTATCAATGTTACTAAATGTAGAACTTTCAAACAAGTTTCTTTGTGGTCCTGTTGATTGTCCTTGAGCACCTACGATTGTGTTCTCTCCAAACCATACTCCGTATGATAAAAGATCAAACAAACAATTTGTAAATGTGTTTTCGTATGCATCGTCATCACTCTTAACACCGTGAGCAAACCCATTAATCTTAACATCATCAAACAAGTTATTGAAACAACCAACGACTGTACTTAGGTTGTCCATGTTAACTCCAATACTTGTGGCAACAATTCCTGTGCCTGATGTCCACGGACCTTGTATCTGTAAATTCTTAAACACACTGTTCTTACAACTAACAAGTTCAAGACCTGCAAAACTTCCTAAGTTATGTTGTAGTGTCATACCTTCTAATGTAATGTCTTGTGCTTGTGTAAGCGATGTGCTTGTGCTGTCATTAGCATAGTTACCTGGAGTACTTGTGCTGTTCACTGTAGTAAAGATAGGATAGTTACCTGTCTGTACAATAAATGTTTTGTTTCTACCTGCACCCTTGACAGTTGCATGTGGAGGTATCTTAATTGAGTTTGAAATATTATATGTGCCTGCTTCTAAAACAAGTGTAACTCTACTTTGTGTTGTACCTTTTGAAGCAGTGTTGATAAACAACTGATCAATAGCACGTTGTAGTGTTGATGTTTGATCTGAACCATCACCTATTCCACCGAAAGACTTAATACTAACAATGTCATCTAATCTGCTTTGAAGTGTTCTTTTAATTGGTCCACTAACTGTTGCACCTGTTTGTATTGCGCCATCTTGATAAGTGTATTGATCTGCAAGTGCAAATAAGTTATCGTTCTCAGTTAATACTTTTGTATTACCTACTGCCGGTGATCCTTCACTAACACTTCCGTTACCAATGTATAGTTCTTGCGAGTCTACTGCCCAGCCAAGTTCACCACCTGCAAGTTGAGGTATTCCTGAACCACTGTTTTTGCGTCCTCTACGTATTTGAATTCTTGATATTTGAACTACAGCCACTTACTAACTCCTAAATTGTTATTAGTATTTATCGACTTCAAGCGAACTTATCATAGTACATATACACACGATCCCACCACTTTTGTTCCCACTCTGCAAAGTTTTCTGGTAATAAATCGAACTGTTGATATTGTAAGTCGCGACTACACATGAATACGTGGCCTTCCTTAATATCTGTACCGTATATTTCGTTATGTGCTAAGGCATAGGCTACAAGTTGCAAATAGTAGTCCTCTACCCATTCTGCTTTCTTAGGCTTATTGGTTTGTTTAAAGTCCATAATAGCAGGCTGTCCTTTATATTGTCCTACAAGGTCTGTAGTTCCTGCATAAATCTTAGGGTGAAACAAGTTAATCTCTGATCCCCACACTTCATCTACATGAGTCATTGCTTCTTCTTTAATTACTGTTGCCATTTTATGTGCCTGTTGAGCATATGGATTGCCACCTGGTGTAGGCCATTCTGCAAATTCAATATAGTCCTCAAGGTACTTGTGCATACGTGTACCAACACCTGCCGCTTCAGTAACAATCTCTTTGGCTTTTTGTTCTCCTACACGTTTCTTCCATGCAATCAATCCTGACTTGTCTTTTGTTTTATCTAAGATCGTTGTGACACTTGCTACATGGTTACCGTCTGGACAAGCATACAAACGTTTACCGTCAACTGATTGTTTTTTGATTTCGCTATACTGATAGCGTTCTGTAATTAATGACAAAATTATTTCCTCTTATATTCGATATCGTAAACGACAGTACGTCTAATACTATCGGTAGGATATACACCATGCCACACTTTGCCTTCAAGGCATACTATGCCTCCTTGTACACTTGGAAAGTGTTGTGGGTGTTGATATCCATTGGGTTCTGGCATTATTGAAAAAAGCATACCGTTAAACTTATTTTTTGTATTATGATATACTGGAACATCATCTAAGTGTATAACGGCACTAAAAGTATTCTTATCCATATCTCCTTGATGTACATGAAGTCCTTGGTATCCACCTTTTTGATAGTAGATGATCCAAGATTCAATACATTTGAATTCTGTCATATCTTTAAATGCAGGTTGCTGTTCAAGCCATAGAAAGAATCTATCTCGTATTCTTTGGTAGTCTTGATTATCTTTTGGAATGTAGATTTGTTCGCCATCTACAGTTGTAGTGCCGGTGCTCTCGTCATCTGCAATAATTTGATCAAACAATACTTCAAACTCTTTATATTGAGGATAAAGAGAATGCCAAGTCCATTGATTTGCAACTTCTTTATAATTTTCCATTACTTACCTTTAGTCGTAGCGTACATTATATAGTACTTACGTTAAAAAGTCAAGTGTTTTTTTATAAGTGGATTATTGCATTGCATTGGCAGTAGCACTTTGAGCCATTTGGTCAACTGTGTCATCGCCTTGTGCAGGTTGTTGTGGTTCTTCGCCACCTTTGAGTGTTACGCCTTCAGGATCAAAACTTGCAACAAGATTTTGAACTACTGGATCTTGGTCGTACACTGCTTTGAAAGTCTCTTGGTCATGTTGTTCGCCACCCATGTTATCCATGAACGCATTTAACTCGTCCCAAGAAACTTTCTCAGTTTTGTTTTTTACAAGTAAATTTAAGATTTTCGTTAGATTGGGTGAAGCAGACTCAATTACTTTTTTTTTGAGTCAGCACCTCCAAGTATAGTACCAAGTCTACGTGAACGTTCTACACTCTCACGTGTTTCACGTCCTGCTTCTTCTTCGCCACCTGTTGCTGGCTCTGCCGCGGCAAACTCATCACCACCTTCTTCTGCTGGTGCTTCTGCATCTGCTTCTGCGTCTACTGTTGGTTCCATTTCTGGATCTTCTGCTGGTGCTTCGTCGCCCATTGTTTCTGGTGCACCCTCGCCTGTCAGTACGGCTACGCCGCCTGTTAATGCGTCACGTGTTGTTTCAAGTGTTGTGAATAATTGTTCTAATGCTGGCTTAACTGTTCCTATGAATGATTCAGATTGTTCTGAGCCCATTTCGTCTCTGATCTTGTCGCCTATTTCAAGCATTGATTCTGTTTGCATTTCTGCTGTATCTTCCATCCAGCCTGTAACTCTGTCAACCATATCTTTTGCGGCCATAACAAGTGTTGCCGCCTCTTCTGCGCCTTCTGTAATTGATTTGTTTGCATCAATATCGCCTTCAACAATATTTGCTCTTTCTTCAATTGCCTGATTAATAACTTTAAGGAACATATTTTTCTTTTGATAATCTGTATTACCCACTGCATCAAATGATTCGTTAGTTTCGATATCATGTAATGCTGTACGCAATTTGTTTCTTGCGTCCATTAATTGATCAGTTGAAAACTTATCTACGTCTACTGTTTGACCGAATCTTTTATCAAGGCTTTCATTCAAGCTCTTTGCTGTAATCGGTTTATTAAAATGGCTTATTCTCATTGCTTGTTCCTTTTAACTACATTTATTTATCAAAAAGATAGTTCTCTATTTGATCCCTGATACGCATACATTCGTCCATTGCTATTTCAAACCGCATTTGCGCCGAATCTACACGTATTTCGTCCTTACTATGCTCTACAGTATACTTATAAAATATAGCATCGTTATAGTATTTACTCAATTTAGCCTCTAAACGTTTAATATCAGATACAGAATGTTGTAACCCATGTGCTGTACAATGTGCGACTGCAAGTGCAGTAGTCTTAGATGCAGTAAACATTACATGAGATTTGTCTACAAGATTGAATACATGATACCCTTTGCCGTTTCTACGCATGACAACATTCTTTATGCGTATGCTATTGCCCTTTTTATATGGTACGGGATACTCTGCCAGTTCGGCATCCATTATCTCGTTTAAGAGTTTAGATATATCAGGGTTTGTATGTTTCATTCGCCATAACCAGAGTTCTACCGTTTTTAACTACTTTACTTACTAAAGCCTTTCTGATGAGAGATTCAATCACGAATTGTTCTCTTTCAGTATAAGCATGAATAGGAGTAACAACTCCTTTAGACATTTGATTCAATACTTCTGATTCCTCATTGCTTAATGCTATTGTAAAAGTCTGTAAAAGTTCGTTAATTTTCATTGGTTATCCAGTTGTCATTTGTTTGATAATTGGATCCAAATCTTTTTTAACATGAACTGTTTTTATTGGTTCGCCTGGTTTGGCTTTTGGATTTTTCAGTGTTACTTCATTGCCCTTAACACTGTCTATTTCAAAGTCTTGTTGTTTTCCTTGTGCATCTGGCATCGGAAGAGTACTTCCGGGTTTTAATACTGCCTGTGCCATTTTGTTAGCAACCATACCTTGTGCTTTATTCACTGCCTTTGTTGCAAGTTTTTGTGCGGCGCCTTTAGCACCTTTCATGGCCATCTGTCCCATCTTCTGTCCTACTCTGCCAATGCCTTTAGCACCTGCCTTCGCAACTGCTCCTGCACCTTTAGCCGCCATCTTGCCTGCGGCCGCGGCACCTTTCATTGCTAACTTGCCTGCCGCTCCTGCGACTGCACCTAACATTGCTGGGATAGCCTCGTTAATCTGTTCTTGAGTATAATGCGGATACTTGTTTGCAATAATTTCTCTTGCACGTTCTTCAGTAAGTTGAATCTCGTTGTATCTCATTATCTTGATCTCTTTCTACTTTTTGTTTTAGGTCTAATGTTTTTCAGGTTACGTCTGCCTGACCTGTTAATTCTTGCCAAGCGTTGTGACTGACCTCCTGCTCTTTTTCTACGTGCTGTTGCAATCTTCATTGCACTACCACGTCTTGCCTTTGCTCTCTTTATGTTTATCGAACTTTGTACCCTTTTAGGTTTATTACAAGTTTCGGGTTTTGCTACAATACGTCCTTTACGTGAGCCTGTTGTACATCTGTATTTACGCACAATCTTACCACCACGTCGGCCTGCAATCTGTAACGCACCCTCTGTAATTATCTCATTAACAATCATTACTTTCTCTTCTTAATTGCTACACGTTTGTTAGGTACTTTAAATCCTGCCCCAGATCTGTTCATAGTTCTTACTCTGATACTTGCTGGATTAGTACGTTTAGTTCTTCTTGCCTTACGTGCCATTCTTGCACCAAGTCTGGCTCTTGTTTTCTTCATACGTATTCTTGCTTTGATATTTGGTGCGGCAAAGCATTGTCCTATACGCGATACAATACGCCCTTTACGGTGTCCTGTGGTACAACGATACTTGCGGACTACTTTCTTACCCGAACGAGCCCATATTTGTTTTTCTACAAGAGGTGCGATAATATCTTCTATTAACATAACACTTGTATTTAGTGTCTAAAGGATTAGTTGAAGTTGATAAGGATAACGATTATTGTAGATAGGAGCCCTGCTACAATAGTTCCGGAAGCACCAACGATTACTTTGATCATAGATTTGTTACCGCTTGTTATGTCAGCGTGGATATGTTCTACCTTCTCTTCGATCTTACTTAAACGACCTTCAAGGTTTTTATATCTTTGTTCGCACAAATCTACGTGTGCTTCTAAATTTTCTCGTTCTAAATTTGTGGCTCTTGCCATCTTGTTCTCTCCATTGCGTGTTTATCGTGCAAGGGGCCTATTAAGTACCTAAATTGAGATGTAATGTTTGCCTAAGTTATAATAATATTTATACTAATTTTACTCTGCATTCTCTGGTAAGATAAAGATGATGTTACACTTCTTTTTACTCTTTGTTCTGAATGCTTTGTTATCAGTATTTATCGTTTCTGTTAGCTCTGCTACCACAGGTACCAAATCAAAATCTTCTTTAAGTGTAGTTAGATCTGTTCCTGCAACTGCTGTTTCAACATTAAACTCAAAGTCCCAAACTTTATGGTTACCCGTAAAGTCTGTACCAAAAACCCCAGTTACGTCTTGTTCAGAACATAATGGACTTACTTCGTAATAAGGATTGAAACGCATACTTAAACAGTTAAAGAAACTCATAAAGTTTGCTTGTTGATTGATTAACTGTTTGTCAGCCTCGTTGTGTTTGTACTTACGAGTCTCCGTAATATCTATTAAGGTTCTGATCGTGACTTTCATAATATTACTTATAGTCATAAAAAAAGGGCCCAGTAAAAACTGAGCCCTTTAAATGTTAACGTAAATTAGTCTAAACTAATTACGCTGGGTTTTGATCAAAGTCTGCAAGTAAAGTTGAAGTTACTCCAGTTGAACCTGTTCCAAAGTTAGAAGCCGCAGTAAATGCGCCTGTACCTTGAAGTGCAACTTGTACATCATCTGTTGTACCTGGTGTAAATACACCTGACTCTGTTAAACATGCAACGCCAGCGATTGTGTGTGCATCGTTAGTTCCAGCAACATCACCTGCCGCAAGATATACTAATGCCGCATCTAATTCTGCTTGTGTCATGTTTGATTTTGCAAGGTTGATGATTCTTGTTTTTGGACCTAAACCATTTCCTGCTTTAGCGATTCCGCCGTTTCCTTGTGCTATTCCAGCCATTTTATTTCTCCTATGTTAAAATAGAGATTGTCTTCTCTCGTAAATGACATCTTCATTACTCTATGAAGTTGTTACTATTATTTAGTCTTTTTTGGAAGTTTGGCTCTGTAATGCACGTCTTTCCAATGCTTTTAGCATGGAAATGAATGCAGGTCCGCCTTTTACGATATTATCTATAGTTTTAATGGCAGGCATGTATGCTCTAACCATCTGTGGGGGAATAGGTTTGCCTTGAACAGCCATCTCAATAAATTTCTTGGCAAGCATTAAATTCTTTGTGCCAAGTAAGAATCTATAGAAACCTAAGTCTTTTATATCAACACTTACATCTGGTATTGATACAGTTGGCTCTGGATCTCTAACCTTAGCAGACTCAAGATCTCTAACTGCCGCCAATGCTTCTAAGTGTTCAATGATGTCACTGCTTCTTAGTTTGGCTCTACAAGCATACAACAAACGTGTAACAATTTTCTTTTTGTCGCCTGTTGATAATCTATTGAAGTTGAATAAACTTCTACGTATTGCTTTATAGTCTGTGTTTGAAATATTCAAAGAACTTTCAATACTTAAGAATACTGATTGGTCATTTAAAGAAGTTACCCTGCCTGTTGCCATAGCACTCAAATATCTATTGAAAGCCATTGCAGGCAGTGTAATTCTTTTACGCATAGCCATTGCCGCTTTAGGATCTTTTAGTTTGGACAATGCTTGTTCGTCACCTTGTACAAAATGTGCAAAGTTATATAGATCTGTTGCATACATCCTAAAGTGTTTGTAACTATCTCTGTCTGTTGTTCTCTTAGCATAACCGTGAGCAACTGGAGCAAACTGAGGATACCTTCTTAATAACTCAAGGACGAGCATAGTAAGGTATAGTCGCTCACAACAATCTGTGTAACTTAATACACGTTGATTGCCGCTATCGCGAGTCATTCTCGCTTCGTGCAGTTCTGTTAAGAAGTCCATCATCTTAGGTGTAGTTACTTCTCTCTGGTGCGTCTCCTTGACCTCTAACATACTTTTCAAGGAATGCTTTGATCATATCGTCTTTGCTACCTGCTTTTAAAAGCATACCAAGTGTTTCACTATTCTGTACGTCTTTTGTAAACTCACGTTTAATTGCAGGTTTAACTTTGTCTGTAGTTAATAACATTTTAATTGTTGCCGCTTGTTCCGGACTACATGGCATTTCTTTACCATCGTCTGGTGTACAACTTTTTACTGGGTTTGGATTACCTCTCGAGTCAAGTACTTTGCCTACTTGGATAATCATTGGTGTTTTTTTGAACTCAGCATCCATGCCTGCTTCATCATCGTCAGCCGCATCTGGACCATCAAGTCCTAAGTCTCTCATGTCGTCATCGATTTCGTGCATTTTCACGTCATCTAACATTTCTTTTAGTTTCATTGTTTGCTCCTATTATCTTTGTACCGATCTATTGGCTTGAGTAAACCCGCCCTTGCCTCGGTTGACAAGTTTCATATCGCCGTTGGCACCAGTTACGACATAACCTTCACCACCCGGTTGTCCGTTAATGGTTGCTTTTACATCTGCATCTTGGTTGTTCAACTGTCCTATGATGTTATTTTTTACATTCATGATGCCGTTTACGGTATCCCATATAGCACTGAATGTACTTACGTTCTCATTAATGTACTCTTGTATCTTCCTTTGTTTGTTTGCACTAACCTTAGAAGATCCTAACCATTTAATAAAGTCACGGCCTAAATTGTCTAAGCCGGAGTCTACTTTCTGATTTACATAAGTGTACAATATGTTCGGGAAGTCAGATACTTGCATCTGTTTAAGTTTTGCTTTGTCAAGGAAACTGTCAATAGCACTACTGTTTCTTGAGATGATGTTCTCTAACTTCCCTATTGAACTTTCATCAACCTTTACGGTTTCTGAAACTGTTACTGGAGGAATTACAAGTAACTCTGTACCCTCCATAATATCAAAATCGTTGAATGGTTGTTCGTTACCGTCTTTGTCAATGATTCGGTGAACTACTACCCCTATCTTACTTTTATTAATCTTTTTACCTATATCACTATCTGTCTTAACTGTGTACTGTACAATGTTAGGTTTAAAGTGATACATGTTTTGTTCTTGTTGTGGCTCATGGAAGTATAGCATGTCTCCTTTAAAGTAACCTTTAAAGTTTTTAGGAGTTGCTTTTTCCATAATAGGCCAAGCCTTTGCCATATTGGCTCCTAATGCTTTAAAGCCTTTAGGATCATTCTTTGCTCCGGGTCTGGCCAAGAACATTTTATTAACTGCTTCTGGACTCTTTGCTTTTCCATCATATCCTTTTGCGACAAAGCCTCCTTTGTCTGTGAGTATAAACTCTCCATTTTCATCGCGGCCAAAAATGACTGCGGGAGATCCATCCCATTTGATCTGTACATTGTCTGTCTTCTCCGCCATTGCTTTAATCTTTGCTAATGCTCTCTTTGCACCAGCACTACCATTAAAGAAAATTAAATCTTCTATGTGTTGGATACGTGCATCCATAGCCTCTACCATTCTTGTACGGTTCTTATCTTTGTTAAAGAAGTCTTTACCTTTAACTTGATCTATTGGCTTAACGCTTTGGTCAGTAGTCTGTGGTCTCCATATCTTATCTGTTGCATCATATTGATATGAAAGTTTGTTCTCTGGGTGAATAAACTGTGCACCATTTGTATAATCTTCTACGCCTCTGATAGGATCACTAACTA
>TARA_B100001057_G_scaffold489001_1_pt1 | contig 12155 bp, 13 predicted proteins | sample TARA_B100001057 | Tara Oceans TARA_B100001057 (sample SAMEA2621839) | marine metagenome | biome: marine biome (ENVO:00000447); feature: surface water layer (ENVO:00002042); material: "saline water (ENVO:00002010), including plankton (ENVO:xxxxxxxx)" | depth 5 m | reverse complement strand
AGTGGATCTGGCCAATCAATTTTATCTAAATCATTTAAAAGTCTATCTGAGTATTTACTAATTCTTAAACACCAATGTTTTACCTTTCGTTTTGTAACTGTGTAACCTCCTCTTTCACTTACACCATTTATAATTTCATCATTTGCTAACACGGTTCCAAGTTCTTCACACCAATTTACATCTCCATCGGTCAAGTATGCCAATCTAAAATTCATGAGTATATCAGACTTAATTTTATCATCAAAGTTTTTCCACTGAGATTTTGTAAAAGAGTAACCAAATTTTAAAAGATCTTCCTCAAAACTTTTATCGCCATCTTTCTCAAACATATTTATTAAACTTTTTATACTCTTTGCTTTTTTATCTCTTGGGCAATAATATGAGTTAAACATTAAGATAAATATCCATTGAGTCCATTTATAATATTTTGGATCAGATGTTCTTATTTCTCTAGTCCAATCAAAAGAAAAACCTATTCTATCTAATTGGCTTCTATACATATTTATATTCTCAGACGTAGTCTTTCTTGGATGTTGACCAGTTCTAATTGCATATTGTTCTGCGGGCAGTCCAAATGAGTCATATCCTTGAGGATGAAGAACATTATATCCTTTATGTCTTTTAAATCTAGAGTATATGTCACTTGCAATATAGCCAAGAGGGTGACCAACATGAAGACCTGCTCCAGATGGATAAGGAAACATATCTAAAACATAGAATTTAGGTTTTGTAGAAAAACCAACTTTGTAAGTTTGATTAGTCTTCCAAAATTTCTGCCATTTCTTTTCTATTTCTAGAAAATTATATCTCACTTTAAGCTAATTTATACAAAGGAAGAACTAATTTAATTAACATAAAAATTAATTTATTATTTGTTTATTACTTTTATAAAAGTTTGGGAACTAAAAAAAGAAACAATCCAGAAGTTAAGAAGGTAAGAAGTAATTTAATTTCTATTTTCCTAATAAATACAATTGTATTATTTACTTTATCATTGATATTTTTTATTTATCTCAATTCCACATCAATTGAAAATTATTTCAAGGAAAATGTTATAATCAATGTTTATCTTAAGAATGATACAAAAGATTCTGAAAATAAGCAACTAATTAAGCTTCTCTTATTAGATGAAGATGTAAAGAGTGTTAACTATATGTCTAAAGAAGATGCAGCGAGGATTTTTTCATTGGAAATTGGAGAAGAATTTGTTGGTTTCCTAGGATATAATCCACTTTTAGATGCAGTTTCAATTCAACTTAATGGTGATCAAATTGATATATATTCTATTGAAAGTTTTATTGAAAATCTAGATAATTTTGAATTTATAGAGGATATTGAATACGATAAACCACTTGTTGAGGCTCTTACAAAAAATTTTGAAAAAATTGGTCTCTGGATTATGATTATTAGTATAGTATTTTTTATTACTAGTTTTATTTTAATTAATAACTCAATCAAAATCTCTATTTATTCAAAAAGAGATATCATTAAGACAATGCAACTTGTGGGAGCAACCAGCAAATTTATAAGAAGGCCATTTATATTTCAATACGTTAAAATAAGCTTACTGTCTTCAACTGCTTCTATTTTTACTTTGTTTGTTTTGATTAATAGGATTAATGATCAAATTGAAGATATAAACTTTTTTACCAACTTAAGTAATACACTCTTATTAATTGGTTTTATTATAACTTTTGGATTGTTTACATCATTGATTAGTTCATTCCTGGTTACTCAGAAATTTTTAAAATTAAAATTTGTAAGATAAGGTTATGAGTGGAAAAGACTTTTTATTTAATAAAAGAAGATATAAAATCCTATTTATCTCAATATTCATAATAGCGCTAGGCTTTATAATTATGTCAGGTGGAGAATCAAGCGATCCTAATATTTTTAATGATGAAATATATAACTTTAGACGCATTAGGCTTGCACCCCTAATGGTAGTTTCAGGTTTTATATTATGTATATTTTCAATCCTCTATAAGGATAAAAAATAATGGAAAAATATAATGCACATAGTTTTTCATTTAATGATATAGACGAAGGCAAAGTAATACTTGTAGATAAGCCTATTAATTGGACCTCATTTGATGTTGTTAAATATATACGTAAATCTCTTCAACAAAAATTTAAAATAAAAAAAATCAAAGTAGGGCATGCTGGGACACTAGATCCTTTAGCTACTGGATTATTGATTATATGCATAGGCAAGCAGACAAAAAATATTTCTAAATATCAAGACTTAACAAAGACATACACTGGTAAATTTAAACTGGGCGAGACCACATTATCATATGATGCCGAGACAGATGTTAATGAAAAATTCGAATATAATCATGTCACTATTAATGATTTAAAAAAATTAGCAAATGAATTTATTGGTAATATTATGCAAAAACCACCGATATTTTCAGCTTTAAAAAAAGATGGAATGCGTTTATATAAATATGCAAGAGAAAATAAAGAAATTGAAATAGATAAAAGAGAGATTCAAATTTATGATTTTGAAATTTTAGATTTTATCTCTCCATATATTAATTTTAAAATTGATTGTTCTAAGGGAACTTATATTAGGACAATTGCGAATGATTTTGGCAAAAGATTGAATTCAGGCTCATATTTGTATGAGTTAAGAAGAACAAAGATTGGTGAATTTTCTGTTCTTAATGCAATAGATATTAAATAGATTTTAAAACTTAATATTATATTTGTGTTATCCCTGAAAAATGAAATATAACCGTATACTATTAAAACTTAGCGGAGAGGCTCTTCTCGGAAAGAATTCCTATGGTATTGATAATGACAGACTTGTAGTTTATGCAGAAGAAATTAAGCAAATCCATGATCAAGGTGTTGAAATTGCTATCGTAATTGGAGGTGGTAATATTTTCCGAGGATTAACTGGTTCTGAAGATGGTATAGATAGGGTCCAAGCTGATTATATGGGTATGTTAGCGACTGTTATTAATGGTCTTGCACTACAAAATGCTCTAGAAAATATGAATATTCCAACCAGACTACAATCGGCAATCAAAATGGAGTCAATAGCTGAGCCCTTTATAAAAAGAAAAGCAACCAGACATCTAGAAAAAGGTCGTGTTGTAATTTTTGCATCAGGTACTGGTAATCCCTATTTTACAACAGACTCAGCAGCAGTTTTAAGAGCAATTGAGATAAATGCAGAGGTTATATTAAAAGGAACAAGAGTCGACGGAATATATAATGAAGATCCAGAAAAAAATAAAGAAGCTATTAAATTTGATAATATTTCATTTGAGGAGACAATTAAAAAAGGTCTGAAAATAATGGATACAACTGCATTTACTTTGAGTAAAGAGAATGAACTACCAATAATTGTATTTGATATGAATACTAAAGGGAATTTGACAAAAGTTATAATGGGTGAAAAAATTGGAACTAAGGTTTCTAAATAATTTATAACATGGAAAATAATCAAGAAATAATTGAAAATGCAGAGTTAAACATGATGTCTTCTATAAATCACTTGGAAACAGAATTAGCTAAAATAAGAGCTGGTAAAGCAAATCCAATTATGTTGAAGGGTGTATCAGTTGAATATTATGGAAATATGACACCATTAAATCAAGTTGCATCTATAAGCACTCCAAATGCCCAGACAATTAGTATACAACCTTGGGAAAAAGATTTACTCGAAGAGATTGAAAAAAGTATTATAAATTCCAATTTGGGATTAAATCCTGTAAATAATGGTGAATCATTGCTGATAAATATTCCACCCTTAACAGAAGAAAGAAGATTAGAGCTCACTAAATTAGCAAAATCAGAATCTGAATCTGCCAAAGTCAGTATTCGAAACACAAGAAAAGATGCCAATAACACGATTAAAGGACTTGATATATCAGACGATTTAAAATCTAATCTTGAAATAGACTCCCAGGAGCTGACCGATAAGTACATTAAAAAAGTTGATGAAATGTTTACTCTAAAAGAAAAGGATATTCTCACTTTATAGCTTATGGACTTAATAAAAATAAATGATATATACAGATCCCCTAATTACAATAGCCAAATAACTATAGCTGGTTGGGTTAGAGCTTATAGAGGAAATCGATTTATTGAGTTAAACGATGGCTCAACTATTCAAAATATTCAATGTGTAATTTCTGATACTAATAAACAAAATGAAATTTATAAAAAAATTAATTTTGGCTCCTCACTAAAAATAAAAGGTAATTTAATTAAAAGTATAGGAAAAGGTCAAAGTTTTGAAGTTGAGATTTTAAATATAGAAATCCTTGGAGAGTCAGACCCAGAGAAATATCCTATTCAACCAAAGAAACACAGCTTTGAATTTCTTAGAGAACAAGCACATCTGAGAATAAGGACTTCGACATTTAGTGCTGTTATGAGAATAAGGTCAAAACTTGCTTATGGAGTTCATAAATTTTTTAATGAAAATGGATTTAATTACATAAACACCCCAATTATAACATCTAGTGATGCAGAAGGAGCAGGTGAAATGTTTCAGGTAACAACTTTAAATAATACTGAAGTTAAAACAAAGAATTTGGATTATACAGAAGATTTTTTTGGCAAAAAAACTAGCCTCACAGTATCTGGTCAACTAGAAGCTGAAACATATGCTCTAGGTCTAGGTAATGTATATACTTTTGGCCCTACATTTAGAGCTGAAAATTCAAATACTTCAAGACATGCATCAGAATTTTGGATGATTGAACCTGAAATGGCATTTTATGAGCTGAATGATAATATGGACTTGGCAGAGTCTTTCTTAAAATATATTCTTCAATTTACAATGAGTTCATGTAAAGAAGATCTTAAGTTTCTCGATGAAAGGTTATCTAAAGAACAGAGTCAAAAACCCAAAATTGAAAGAGATGAAATGACCCTGCTAGAAAAAATTAAATTTACAATTAAAAATGAATTTGTAAGAATATCATATTCTGATGCTTTTAAAATTCTTGAGAATTCAAACCATAATAAAAAGAAGAAATTTAATTATTTGATAGACGAATGGGGTTGTGACTTTCAAAGTGAACATGAAAGGTTTCTTGTTGAGAAACACTTTAAGTCTCCGGTAATTATATATGACTATCCATCTCAAATTAAGGCATTTTACATGAGGCTAAATGACGATAAGAAAACAGTTAGAGCAATGGATGTTTTGTTCCCAGGAATTGGTGAAATAATCGGAGGATCTCAAAGAGAGGAAAGGCTAGATGTCCTTTTAAAAAGAATAAATGAAATGGGAATTGATGAAAAAGAATTGTGGTGGTATATAGACTTAAGAAAATATGGTACAGTTCCACACAGCGGATTTGGCCTTGGATTTGAAAGACTAATTATGTTTTGCACTGGAATGCAAAATATTAGGGATGTAATACCTTATCCGAGAACACCGAAAAATGCTTCATTCTAATAAGAATTAATTCTTTTCTTACTTTTGTTTAAGTATTTGCTTATAATATGCTTAATCAGAAATTACAATTAAAGCTATCTCAAAAGCTTTCACCTCAGCAAATTCAACTAATGAAGCTAATTCAGATGACAACAGCTGAATTAGAACAAAAAGTAAAGAATGAAATTGAGGAGAACCCTGCACTTGAACATGGAACTGAAGTTAGTGAATCATTTGAAGATGACCCCAACAAATTTGACTTAGATGTTCAAAATGAAGATATTGATGTTGATGATTATCTTTCAGATGAGAGCCATGATTACAACCAAAACTTTTATTCAACAAATGAAGAGAATAATAATTTCCAAACGAAATCATCTCCAAGCTTTCATCAATTTTTAGATAACCAATCTAGAAACTTAATCTTAAGTGATAAAGAAAAACCATTATGTGAATTTTTAATTGGTAGTATTGATGAGAGTGGTTATCTGAGAAGAGAAATTGATGATATAATTGATGATTTAGCATTTACTCAAAATATCATTACAACTAAAGATGATATCTTATCTGTTCTAAAAAAAATTCAAGACCTTGATCCACCAGGAGTTGGGGCTAGATCTCTTCAGGAGTGTCTTTTAATTCAGCTTACTAAAAAAACTAGTCATAAAGAATCAATATTAAATTCAATTAAAATAATCGAGTCTGAATTTGAATTGTTCTCAAAGAAAAAATTTTCTAAGCTTTCTGAAAAGTTAAATTTATCTGATAATGATTTAAAGGCTGCAATAGATGAAATTTCAAAATTAAATCCTAAGCCAGGAGGATCAATTACAAGTGAATTTTCAAACAATACAATAATTCCTGATTTTATATTAAAAATTCAAGATGGAGAACTTGTTGTTGAATTAAATAAACGTAACTCTCCTGAGTTAAGACTATCAAATTCTTATAAAAATATATTAGAGGGATATAAAAATGATCCTAATAAATCAAAATCACAAAATCAAGCTGTACAATTTCTAAAACAAAAACTGGATTCAGCTAAATGGTTTATAGAGGCTGTTGAGCAGAGATACCAAACATTATTTCAAACAGTAAATGCGATTGTGACATTCCAAAAAGATTATTTTTTGTCAGGAGAGGAATCTGATTTAAAACCGATGATACTAAAGGATATAGCTGAAAAAATTAATATGGATATATCAACAGTTTCTAGAGTTGCAAACAGTAAGTATATTGATACTCCATATGGAATTAAATTATTAAAAAATTATTTTTCTGAAGGGATGTTGAATAAAGATGGAGATGAAATTTCGACTATTGAAATTAAAAAAACATTGAAACAAATTATTGAAAGTGAAGATAAGACAAAGCCTTTATCAGATATTGAATTGTCTGAGGCTTTATCAAATAAGGGTTACAAGGTTGCAAGAAGAACTGTTTCTAAATATAGGGAGCAACTTGATCTTCCAGTTGCAAGACTGAGAAAAGAGCTATAATATGTAAAAGACAAGGCCCAATCTAAAAAAGCGAATATTCAAATTTTCTCCATTACTAGTTTTTTTATTTTTCAATATGGGGTTCAAATCATATTCTAAAGAAATATTCCAAGTATTATATCCAGAATTTAAATAAATTGAGGTTGTCCAATTTTCTATTTCATTAATAGTAATCTCTGATCCATATGAGGGGTTTGAATATATTGGAAAATTTTTCTTTATTTTAAATCCAGAATAGATTCTCCAAAATTTATAATCATCTATTGAGGATCTTCTCCATCTAAATTCAATAGGAATTACAAATGAGGAAAAAGATATTTTATTTTTAGATTCTAGAAACCTACTAATAACAATTCTATAATCAATATTACCATTACTCTCAATAGGCTGAATATTGGAAGTGAAAAAATTTCTCTCATATCCAAGACCTATCCCAATTGCTTTTGTAGAATTACTATTTAAGGGAAGATCTCTAATAAACCCAAATTGGAAATTTCCTGAGAAACCATTCTGTTTAAAATCTTCAATAGGTTCTGTTTGAATAAAATAACTTGACCCAAAATAGAATTGATCTTCTCTATAAGACTCTTTAATTACATCTAGCTGGGTAAAACTTAATTGAGTGATAAATAACAGAAAAAAAAGTAAATAAAACTTTTTTCTAATTAAAATTTTGAGTGTAGTCTCCAACTCTAGTAGTATAGTTTAGCTTTAGAGCATTGACTTTTCTAAGTTCTTGCTTAATATCGCTGATGATACCCATCTTAGTATCACTATCAACTTTTAGTGCGGTAGTTAGAACATTTTGAAGCTCTTCACGCTTAGCAGCTCTTTCTGCAAGAACAAATGCTCCAACTTCTTCTACAGATCCAAACTTGTCATTTAATTGAATTCTAGCCTGAGAACCATAAGTATCAACATATCTACTTGATGGCTTTCCAGCATATATATAGATAACTCTATCTTTTTTATCTAATTTTTGAACTTGATCAGCAGCAGGCAGAGTGTTTTGGACCATTAAGGTGCTGTCACGCATAACAGTTGCAACCATAAAGAAGAACAATAACATAAAAACAATATCAGGCAGCGAGGCAGTTGATATTGCAGGTAAATCTCCACTTTTCTTTTTATTAAATTTTGCCATTATTAATTTACTTTACTTGGTTCGGCCTCAGATAATTTTTGAGGATATAATTGTTTAACAACATCTAACTTTTCTTTAAGGCTAGCTTTATCATCTGCAGATGTTCTAGGATCACTATAAATAAGATCAGCCTCAACATAAGATATTCCTAGGTTTGGATTCAATCTAGAAAATTCTCTATTCCTAAGCTCATTGTATGCAGCAACAAGCTCATTTTGAACTGCTATGTATACTTTATATTCAGTTTCCCTATCATTTTTCAATGATATAATAGCTTTATCAGGATTATCAGATGATCTTGGATTTCTTTCACCTTGGCAATAATCACAGGCTTCTTCACCTGAGCCACCTCCATTATCAAGAAAATCAACAGCAAGACCTCTTAAATCCTTAATATCTGTAAGGGATTCCTCAACTAATAATTGATTATTTTTATTTACGACGACTGTAAAAATATTTTTCTCTCTAATGATGGGTGGATCAATTTGATCTTCCATTGGGGGAAGCTTTCTATTTATACCACTATCAGTCTCAATAGTTGTGGTTACTAAAAAGAAAATCAAAAGTAAGAAGGCAATATCAGCCATTGATCCCGCATTAACTTCTGGTGCTTTTCTTTTAGCCATAACCTATTTTTTAAATATTTTTTTTGTACTAGGAAAAACCATTAAAACAACAGCAATAATTGTTAAAATAAAGAATACCTTAATACCTGTGCCAACCAATCTTGAGCCCATTGCAGAAAGAACTTTTCCATCTCTCATCGGAGTTTCTACTCCATTTGAGAGTAAAAAGCCAATAAGAACGACAACAAGAAATAAACCTGTAGACTTCATTGCATTTTTCATTTTAGTTTTATCTTTTGCTATTCCTCTTAAAGAAAAAGTTAATGTAACTATAACAGCAATAAATAAAACAATTTGGCTAAGTAAAATTATTGGTGTAATTATCCCATAATCACCAGAGGCAGCAGCCATTTTTATACTATCATCACCAGTAGCAAACACCAATGATAAAAAAATCAAACCCAGTACCCCTAGGGCTATACACCCAATTCTAGTTATTTTTTCCAGATTCATAATAACCTATTTTTTTTGGGCAGAAAGAATATCAATTAATGTAATTGATGCGTCTTCCATGTCGTTAACTATTGAATCAATTTTAGCAACTATATAGTTGTAGAAAACTTGAAGTATAATTGCTACAATAAGACCAAATACAGTTGTTAATAGTGCTATTTTAATACCACCTGCTACAAGTGAAGGCTGCATATCTCCTGCTGCCTCGATTCTATCAAATGCATTTATCATTCCGATAACAGTTCCCATGAAACCAAGCATAGGTGCTAATGCAATAAATAGGGATATCCATGAAACATTTTTTTCAAGCTGTCCCATTTGGACACCACCATAAGATATCACAGCTTTTTCTGCACTTTCAACTCCATCTTTTGCTCTATCAAGTCCTTGATAAAAAATTGAAGCAACTGGGCCTTTTGTGTTTCTACAAACTTCTTTTGCTGCTTCAATACCACCTGATTTAAGTGCTTCTTCAACATCATCTGTGAGTTTATTAGAATTAGTTGTAGATAAGTTGAGGTAAATTATTCTTTCAATTGAAATAGCTAATCCTAAAATTAAACATATAAGAACGATTCCCATAAATCCTGGGCCACCTTCAATAAAACGTTTCTTTAATTCTTGTGTAAAACCAGCAGAGGCCTCATCTGAAGACTCCATCATTGGCTCATCTTGTGAATCCTGAATAGTAACTATACTATTAATAGTAGTCGAGGCAAAAGCATAGTTTGTAGAAGTCGTACCTACGATTACAGAAAGGATTAATGCAAATAATATTTTTTTCATTTTTATAATATTTTTCAATAATTGAGTATAGAAAGATATAAAAATTATTATTTGATTCAAATTTTTTTTATTGATACATTTTTTAAATAAATTGGAATTTAATTATATAAATTATGAAAAATAAAATCTTAATATTTACTATATTTTTTAGTGTTAATTTATTTAGTCAAGATATTCCTGCAAAATGGGAAGAATTAACAGCCTCTGACTGGTTACTAGCATTAGAAAAGTCTAATAAAACATGTATACTTCCCCTAGGAATTTTAGAAAAACATGGGCCTGGTGTACCGATAGGCTCTGATTTGATTAGAGTAAGGAACTGGGCTTCAAAAGCTACAGAGGAAGAATATGCAGTTATTTTCCCAGATTATTTTGTTGGACAAATAAATGAGGCTAGGCATGAATACGGTACATTTTCATTACCAAATAAATTAGTGATGGAGTTACTTGAAGAAACTACTAAAGAAATTGCAAGAAATGGATTTGATAAAATAATTTTAATAAATGGCCACGGAGGAAATCCTCAAATGATTAGATATTTTATTCAAAATCAATTAAATGTGAAAAAAGACTATGCCGTATACTTCTTTGAACCAAATTTTACAGAAGAGATCAAAAATGAAATACTCTCAGCAAGAAAGACAGATCCTTCAAAAGATCAACATGCGGGTGAGAGAGAAGCCTCAGAGATACTTTATTTAAGACCTGATTTGGTAAAATTGGACAGGGGAAATAGTGAGTCAGGAGAAAATCTCAAAAGATTAAATCTTTCAAGTAATTTATATACAGGAATTTGGTGGTATTCATCCTTTCCAAATCATTACGCAGGTGATCAATCATTTGGATCAAATAAATTAGGTAAGATTATAACTGATAATACTGTTTCTTATCTAGTTGATGCAATTAGAGAAGTCAAAAATGATTCAATGACTATTAAAATGCAGAATAAATTTTTTGATGAAGTAAAACAATAAAATTTATTTTAAACCATATTTATCAAATGGATATTTTTCAGGAAATACAAATGGTCCAGTTGAAATTATTAAAGGAAATTCTGATTTAGGATCAATTTTAAATTCAATCATTGTGGCTTTGTAACCTTTAAAGTTAGAACTCAGATTCAACTCATATTTATTATTGGCAGATTTATCAATATATGTTTCTTCCCAAAGCTCTCCTTCTTCCCAGAGCCTAAAGTCTCTTCCATTATCATTTTTAGCTGTCCAAACTGAAACATCATACTCTCCTTCATAATCTAATTCTGCGATTAATTTTTTATTTGTGAGATTCCAATTTAAAGATGGTATTTCTATATCATTTACTATTCTGTAAAAATAACTTACTAGATCTTCACTTAAATATCCTCCATCTAAAGAGTGATTTTTATTAGGTACATATCTAATAATTTTTTTACCTGGCAACTTATGGTAATAAAATCTCCAAGAATCAGTTGAAAAGAATTCGTCAGACCCTGCATTAATTATATATTTAGGCATTGTAAATTTGTCAATAAAAGAAAATGGCTCAATGTAGCTCAATAGCATTTTAAATTTTTCTGTACCCAACCAATCTTGAATATTGTAGTTTACATATTCCTGAACTGCTGGGGAAAACTCTCCATAGCTTCTAAAGTGATTCTCGAAGGAAGGAACTAAATTAAGCATATCAATTACCATAGGAACAACCCCAACAACTCTATCATCAACTGCTGCAGTAGTCCATGCAGTCCATCCTCTTTTAGATGCTCCTGAGACTACAAAGTCGTTTAATTTTTTATTATTCTGCGCAACTATTTCTTGTGCTAAATCCATTGATCTAACAACAGCTCTTGTCATTGGCAACCTAGGCAACCACTCAATATCCTCTTTCTTGGCACCTCTCTTTAAGAATTGACTCCAAGCATAAGCAATTAGATCATCTTCAACAAAATTTTCTTGATCTGAGGCAAGGAAATTTATTGGTTGAACAGGAATATTATGAATGTTTACAATTATAGATTTTGTTTTTAAAGCATAACCTACAGATACAGAGTCGAGTCTAAAATAATTATCATCTTTTACTCCACCATCAATAAACATTATTGCAGTTTCAGTAATAGTTTCGTTGGGTATAACAATATCAACATAATGCGACCATTCAACATCTTCTACCTTTTTCTTATCTAGCCATTCACCTGAGATCATCTTAATATGAAATCCTGTCCATTCTTCTTCATAAATAATATCTTCAATCTCATAACTAAA
>TARA_B100001057_G_scaffold215064_1_pt1 | contig 12155 bp, 7 predicted proteins | sample TARA_B100001057 | Tara Oceans TARA_B100001057 (sample SAMEA2621839) | marine metagenome | biome: marine biome (ENVO:00000447); feature: surface water layer (ENVO:00002042); material: "saline water (ENVO:00002010), including plankton (ENVO:xxxxxxxx)" | depth 5 m | reverse complement strand
AAAAATACAAAATGAAGATTTACCTTGGGCTCAAGTCGTGTTGCCGAGCACTGAGCCGGGTGTAACTGGACTTGGTGCTAATGTGCAATTAAAAAATAGAGCTCAAGTTTTCGGTGTTTTTCTTGACGGTAAAGATAGTCAACATCCTTTAGTGCTTGGCTCTATACCTAAAATAGAAACTGAAAAAAATGTTACAACTGAAGAGGTAATTGAAGAAAGCAATCTTGATATTGAGTTGACTGGAAATACTAATATTGAAAAATGCTTTTATTTTTTAACGTCGGTTGAAGGAGGTAATTTTACTCCGGAACAAGCCTGTGGTATGATAGGTAATTTTTGTGTTGAATCGGGTGCTACATCTAATAACGGAGATATAAATCCAGTGGCTCGATCTGGTTTTAACAATGAAAATTCTTTTGGTATTGCACAGTGGAATCCAGCTAAGGCAGCTGGAAATAGGTTCGGTGAATTACAAAAGTTTTCATCAAAGATAGGTAAAAATTATAGATCTCTTGATGCACAATTAAAATTTGTTAAATTTGAATTAGAAACACTTCCATTCTTAGGATTAGGACAACTACGTAATGCAAAAACATTTAAAGATGCTACTCTTGTGTTTCAGAATAAATATGAAAGACCAAACAAAGATTTAGCTCATACAAATCAAAGACTTGCTTTTGCGCAAGAAACATTTAGAAAATTAGGACCAGGAGCAACTTAATGGCTAGCACACAATCTGATGCAGATCCTAGGAATAGACCTGATGCCAGTGGAAGAAAATATAACGGTAGAATATTTACATTTGCGGATGGTGACAATGTAACTGCAGTCACTAAAGTTCAAGTCAAATATAACGAAAATGCTTTTTCTAAATCAACATTAATCAATGGCATAGATTATGTTTTTGCAGGTAAAAAGATAGAACTGCAAGGTGCATTTGCTTTTAGAATATTTGTTGATTTTGATATAGACTTAACGCCTGAACAAGCTATAGCTGCAGGTGTTCCAAAAGAATTTGTAGATAAGCAACTCGAAATAGCAAATGCTTTAGATCCTACTGCAAAGGGAATTGCTGAAAGTTTGAAAGGACAAAACATTGGACTTAATGGTTCACCTTTTAATGAACCTGGACAAATTTTAAATAATTTAAAAGGTGTATTTGGCGGAGGTAAACCTGTTAAAGATTCAATTCAAAAAATAAGACCTGCACTTATGCTACAAGGTGCCGGTGACGGTTCAGCAGATGATACTATCACTGAATCAGAACAAACATCACTACAGGCTTTAACTGGACTTGTGTCAACATCAAGAACTAAATTAAATAAAGTTGTTATTTCACAAGGTAGTCCGGCCGGCACACTTAAAATGTTCACAAAACATTTGACGGCTAAAAAACAAAAGATAAAAGAATTTGCGACTTCTACTAAATCTTCAACATTATCTACAAAAGTTATAAAACAATTAAAGACTGCAGTAGATAATGAAGAAAAAGGAATCACACCATCAGCTAATGCAGTAAAAACAGTAGCAACACAGATTCAAAAGAAACTTCCTAAATTAAACAATGCTGGATTAAGTCTTGGTGGATTAGTCAATAAACTTATGCCGGGTGGAGGAAGAAGTGGAATGAACGCTCTTTCTAATCTTATAGGTAAAGCGAGAAACGGTGCCAGTAATCCATTAGGAGATATCACAAAAACACTATCTGGAACACCAGTAGGTCTTAAAATACCAGAAGGTCAGAAAATACCAAATTTAATCGAAGGGCTGAATACTGAAACAGGAGAAATTTCCTTTGATACTAACTTTAGTAAATTAGTTGATAAAGGAGTATTAACACCTAAAACTATTAAACCAATCAATGTTGTGGATATAGAAAGTTCGGCATCTGGTTTTACAGGATTTACTACTTCTGATTCATATGAGTTTAAAACAGTCGACAGCCCAGATGAATTACAACAAGAGTTAGAGAATTGTGACAGGAAAAAAAATGAAGGGCCTAATGCTATAACAACACTAGTAGTTGGATGGACATCAAAGTATGCAGGTCCACCTCCTCCTGTTGGTAACTTTGATGCTAGGTTTATACATGCGAAAAGTAAGAAAGCTGATATAGCTTTTTTAACAGCTGAACTTAGTTCTACCGGTGGCGATCCAACAGAAATATCAAAACAAGTTAATTCTACTTTAAGTAGTAAAGCTCGGTTATATGGAATACAAAGTCACTATATAATTAGAACTGATGGAACTGTGCAGAGAGGTAGACCTATTGACGAAATTAGAAATCCAGACTATGCTACTTTTACAAAATCAGGTGTACAATTAACATTAGTTGCTACTAAAGAAAAACCTGCAACACAGTTTCAAATAAATGCACTTGAAGTTTTTTTATTAATATTTTATGAAGTATTTCCGGGAGCTAACGTTTATGGTGATTACGAAATTAATCGTAGATATGAAGGTCCTGGCTTCGACTTAGATGTTTACAGAAAAAACTTTCAAAAAACTACAAACATAGATGATCCAACTGCCGTAACAGAAGGACCTAGTAAAAAAGAAAGCGCAGTTAAAAGACCTAATGAAATTGCAAAAAGTTCTCAGACCGCGTTTAATGCTAGCAGAAAATTTAGTTTTGACGCCATGTTGAAAGATTTTGAAAAAATAAATGAACTTGACGGTGAAAAAATAGCAACCGATATAGAAACAGCACAGACAGAAATTGATGCTGCGTTAAGTGATACACAACAAATTAATAGTGACATACAAGATAATTTTGAAAAAGCAAAAGCAAAAGCTGCCGGTTCGTTAGGTAAGTTGACCAGTGATGCAAACATAACAAACTTAAAAGGTCAAAAAGATATATTATCAGGAAAAATAGATGGATTAATAAAAGATGCCGCACCTTCTACAAGTGTAGGTGCAAATAAATTAGCATCAGGTATTAAAGCATTTACAAAATTTATAGGTGGATAATGAGTAGAATATACGAAAATTTAGATGAAGTTTTATCAGATGCAGAATTAAAATCTAATCAAGATCCGCTTGATGCAAGAACTGATCCTACTGGACAACATCCTAAGGTAGATTACTTTAACGCATCTGGTGTTAACAAATATGCTAGAGGTACTGAGCGTAAAAATATTTACACTGGTGGAAGCGTTGCGGATATCGACTTAGAACTAATAGAAGAGCCAGTATCAACTTACACTAACACTCAAGTAAAAGAAACACCATCTGGTCATATTATTGAATATGACGATACGCCTGGTGCTGAAAAAATAATGTTAAGACATAGAACAGGATCAGGTGTTGAGATGAAAGCGGACGGAACAGTAGTATATAGTTCGACCGCAAACACTGTAAGAGTAACTGCACATGATGAAAAAGTTATTGTTGATGGTGATGGCGAGTTACAGTACAATGGTAACTTAAAATTAAAAGTTACTGGTGATTTTGATTTAGAAGTTGGCGGTGATTTTAACGTTAATGTTGATGGTGACATTGACGAAAAAGTAAAGAGAGGAATAACAAGACGTATAGCTGGAAACATAGAATCAGAAGTTATAGGTAGTGTTTCAGAAACAGTTGTAGGCTCTTCAAGTAAATTAGTGTTTGGAGATAAAACAGAAATTACAAAAAGGAATTATAGTAATTTTATAGGTGGAGATGAAAACCATAATATTGGAGGTTCATTAACATTAACAACAGAAAATAATATTATTGTAAGCACACTTAATGCAAATATATCTGCATCATCATTATTAGTTCAAGGAGATAGTGGAACTATAGGAGGTCATGAAATAGTTTACTATGGTAAGACGGCTCATATACCGAGAGTTAATTCAACTTCAATACATGCTTCACAAGGTGTAATTGCTAGTGTTGGAATGACGGCTCCAACTTTTAATGGAAATTTATCAGGTAATGCTAGCACGGCAGGAACAGCAGGAACAGCAGCCGCAGGACCATCTGGTGGAAGTTCACAAGCTACTGTTTCTATTACAGAAGCAACTAATAAAACAACCGTTCAACCTAATACAACTAATATAACTACTTTTTTAAATAAATCTCCAATAGCAATACAACAAGTAGATATTGACGATGGCGACTTAATGAAAAACTCTGTTGACAAAACTGTCAAGTACGGAGGTGTTGCAAAAGTTGATTTAACTACAAGAGAAGTAAGATCTAAATTAAGAGATCCTAACAATTTAAATAACGAAACGTTTATTGGTTCATGTATCACCGATGGTGTACTATCACCAAACTTTGCATCTTTAGTTCCAAAGGTTACAGATAGATCAAATGGTAGTGAAAAGATACCTTCAACTGGAAGTAAACCAATCGGTAAATCACGAAATCAAAATAAAAAATATACTACGCAATCAAGTAAGTTTGTACGTGCGGATTTTTTTGTAGATCCTAAATATAATCCTGTTTTTCAAGACATCATAACTATGCGAACAAAACTTGCACCCGGTATTCCTATGGCAAAATTTTTATGTGGTATAGGTGATTCAGTAACTTTAACACATATATTAGACGATAATGAAAAATTAAGATTAGCTAAACAGTATGTTTTACATGCTCAAGCTATGAAGCTTATTAATAAAAGTTCAGGAAATTCACGGTTTTCTGAGTTTAGATTACAAGTTGTTGAAGGATTGTATAGATCAGAACCCGGAGAAACGCTTGACGTAAGTGATGGTATCAACTATTTAATGTCGAGAGGACAGACTGTAGTGTATGAAATAATTGGTAAAGATGGTGAAATATCACAAGATAGAACTTTTGAACTAGCAGTTTTCTGGAAAAACAATCTGCAATTTGAAAAACTAATATTAGATTATGATACTTACAATCCAGACAACACTTTAAATGCACAAATCATATTAACTATGCCTGAAATAACATCGCCATGGAGCGTAGTCTATAATAATAATGTTGAAACTCGTTTTAATAACAGCGTTCAAACAACAAATGAATTGATAGAAATACTTGCTTAACGTTATAAATAACTAAAAAGGATTTTTGATGCCACAAAAAGTTTTTTCTGTTGAAGATGGAAATTTAAATAGCGTTTCTGTTAATACAGCAAGAAGTAGATCTTATAAAGATATTGATCTTACTTTTGCTAATAGAGCGTCAGGTGATGTATTTAAAAAAACAGATGCTGGAGCAGTTAAACAAGCAGTAAGAAATCTACTACTAACTAATTTTAGTGAAAAACCTTTTCTGCCAAGATATGGTGGAGATTTAAATTCATTATTGTTTTCTTTAAATACTGAAATAGATGAAATAGGACTTGAAGAGCGCATTTTAGAAAGTATAGAAATTTTTGAGCCGAGAGCTGAAGTTCTTGGAATACAAATAAGAAGAAACGATGATAGTAATGAAATACTTGTCACAGTAAAATTTAAAGTTATAAGTATTAATGAAGTAGTAACAACACAAATTTCATTAACAAGGTTAAGATAATGGCTACAACAATTAGATCTACAGAATTAGACTTTGATACTATAAAAGCAAGACTAAAAGATTTTTTTAAACAACAAACAGAATTTTCTGATTATGATTTTGAAGCTTCAGGCATAAGTAATATCTTAGATGTTTTAGCTTATAATACCCATATAAATGGATTAAATGCTAACTTTGCTTTAAATGAATCTTTTATAAACACTGCACAACTAAGATCGTCAGTAGTTTCATTAGCAGAAGGTTTAGGTTATGTGCCTCGTTCTTTTACATCTTCTCAAGCGACTCTTAACTTATCATTATTAATTACTGCTAGTGGAAGACCTACTACAATCACTCTACCTCGAAACACACAATTTACTACATCTGTAGATGGTACATCTTTCACATTTCAAACGCGTGAAGTGTTTAATGCCACTGACGACGGAAGTGGAAATTATCAATTTTTAAATAGTAATGGTGGAACAGGAATACCTGTTTTCGAAGGAACCGAAAAAACAAAAACATTTTTTGTCGGAGAAAAATCAGACAATCAGGTTTATGTCATACCAGATTCAACTATTGATACATCAACAATAAGAGTAAGAGTATTTCCTACTGGAAGTAGTGCTGAATTCGAAACATATACTAATATATTAACAGCTTTAAGAATTTTAACAGATTCAAGATTTTACCAAATTAAAGAAGTTCCAAATGGTTTTTATGAAGTAATATTTGGTGATGGAACAGCTACTGGTAAAGCACCTGTATCTGGCAATAAGATTATAGTTGACTACTTATCAACACAAGGAAACATAGCAAATAGTGGTAGTACTTTTAGTGCAGTTGGCGTAATTGCAGTTAATGGTGTAAATTACAATTTAACAGTAGTTACTGAATCTGCATCTGCAGGTGGCGCATTAAAAGAGTCCATAGAATCTATAAGACAAAATGCTCCAATAGCTTTTACTTCTCAAAGAAGATTAGTTACTGCAGAAGATTATAAAGCACAGATACTTACTAATTTTAATAGTTTTTTAGATGACGTAACATCATTCGGTGGAGAAGACAATTCACCTAGACAATACGGAAAAGTTTTTGTCGGATTAAAATTTAAAGACAACATAACTTCTACTGTTCAACAAAGTGTTAAAGATCAAATAGTTAATGATTTAACAAGTAATTTATCTATGATGTCAATAGATACTTTATTTGTTGATCCAGAAACAATAAAATTAGAACTCATTACAAATTTTAATTTAGATCCTGATTTAACGAGTTCTACACCGCAATCAATTCAAGTTCAAGTTCAAAATGTAATAAATAATTTCTTTGATGTTAACTTAAAAAGATTTAATAAAGTTTTCAGAAGATCAAATTTACTTACACTCATAGATGCTATCGATCCTGCAATACTTAACAGTAGAATATCTATTAAAATGCAAAATAGTTTCATTCCAACTTTAAATCAATCGCTTGAATACAAGATTTCTTTTCCTGCAATTATTGCATCTCCAGATGATGAAAATTTTATAGTCAATACAACTAAATTTACTCTTAATAATCAAAGTTGTTTTATTAGAAATAGACTTAATTCTAACGTTTTACAAATCATAGCGGTAGATGGATCTATAGTATCTGATAATGCTGGTGATTATGTCGGTGCATCAGGTACAGTAACGATAAGAGGATTTAATCCTAGCGCCTTTGAGGGTTCATCAATTAATGTTTCTGTAACACCTGCTAACCAAAGTACTATAAGACCTTTAAGAAATTTTATTATTGATATTGATACAAATGCATCTGTTTCAGTTGCACTACTTGATTTACAAAATACAGCGAACGTACTATAATGTCTATCGATTTTACTAGCCAAAGAAGATTAAAAAACTTTCAAGTAAGAAAAGTTAAAGAATCATTACCAGAAATATTCACTAGTGATTTTCCAAAGCTTGTAACTTTTTTAGAAAAGTATTATAATTTTTTAGATTCAGCCGATGGCACACATGCGTTTGGTGATGATTCTAAACAGATATTTGCAAAGAAAGATATACATGAAACAAAAGCCGGTTTACTTGATAATCTAGTATCTGAACTTTCTGGAGGAATGCAATCTGGAGAAATTTTTGCCGATAAAAGATTTGCACTGACTAGATTAGCAGAACTACATAGAAGTAGCGGCAGTAGATTTAGTGCAGAAGAATTTTTTAGATTATTTTTTCAAGAAACTGCTGATATACATTATCCAAAAAAAGATATTTTTTTAGTCGGTGATTCAGCCAGTACAATAGGTGTTGATTCTGTTAAATTTATTCAAAACTATGAAAGATATCAATTATTCTCAATACTAATTAAAATCGGAGTTGGAACGAGTGTATGGCAAGAATTATACAAAAAGTTTATTCATCCAGCCGGTTTTTATTTTGAAGGTGAAGTAACTTTTGACGGTGAAGCACTTAATACTCTTTTAGCACCAACTGTAGTTTTAGATTCAGCAGTTGGCCCAACAATCGTGTCAGAGGCATTACTGCCAATAACAAGACAATTTACACAATTGACAACTTTATTAGATTCTGAAGGCGGAAACGTCAGAGTATCTGACATAAATAAATTAGTAAGTGATTATCAAAATCTTTCACTTGATTATCTAGATAATACATATCACACATTAAGACAAGTAATAACACCAAATTCATTTACATTTGATGATAGTGGTGGAAGAGACAGTGATGAAACTGCAACACCAGACTTTTCAAATACTCTAGAAACAATGGATAACGAAATATTCACAAGGTATGGAAGTGATTCATCTTTCTAGTATAAATAGAACTATTATTAGGATTTAGAATGGCAAGACAAAATATAAGCATAGGTTCTTCGGCAAACGACGGTACAGGTGATACCTTACGTAGTGCTGGTAATAAGATTAATCAAAACTTTCAAGAGGTTTATACACAACTTGGAGGTGATAGTTCGTCATTAAGTACACTCGTAAAATTACTTGATTCTTCAAGTACAGGTGTAGTTTTATTCGAAGGAACATCTGCAGATAGTCATGAAACAAAACTTATTGCTACTAATGCTACAGCAGATAGAACGATATCTCTACCAAATGCCACTGGAACTATTGTTTTACAAGATACTACTGATACATTAACAAATAAAACATTAACGTCACCAGTATTAACTACGCCACAAATAAACGATACAAGTGCTGATCATCAATATATTTTAAAACCCGGAGAACTGGCTGCAGATAGAAATATTAATTTACCAGTTTTATCTGATAGTGATACGATAGTATTTCTTGCAGCTACACAAACACTAACAAATAAGACTATAACTTCACCAAAAATTGGAACTGCAATAAATGATACAAATGGAAATGAAGTTGTAAAGATAACTGCCACAAGTAGTGCAGTAAATGAATTAACAATAGCAAATGGAGCCGGTACAACTGGACCAGCATTGTCTGCAACCGGTGGTGGAAGTAATTTAAATTTAATTTTAACGCCAAAAGGAACCGGTTCAGTAAGTTTAGCTAAAGCTGCATACGGTTCTTCAACAATTACAGCTAACGGTGCAGCATCAACCGCAGCAACTTTAATTATATGTAATAAATCTTCTGCGTTATCAGTTAGTTTAGCCAATGGCACAACGGCAGGTGAATTTAAAATTTTTACGAATAAAGGAAATGGATTAGCTACAGTAACACCAACAAGTTTCGCAAATGGAACATCATTCAGTTTAACAACTAATCATGCAACTCAATGTATTTGGGATGGTGCAAAATGGTTTATGCTTAACGGTGCTGATTCATCAGATAACGGTATAAGTATAACTTAAGGAATATAATATGCCAGCAATTATTACAAAACCACTAAAAAGAAAATTAAGTCAACTTATATTCGATGAGGTCAGGCTAGCATCTAATCGTTACTACATAGGTATTGGAAAATCCGAGCCATATGATTCAGCTGAAAACGTAACAACGCCTCTTGACACTATACGTGAAGAAAGAAATGCTCGAGCAGGATTACAATCATTAAAATCCACAGCAGATTGTTCATACGTTATACCAAGATATAATTGGTCTTCTGGCAGTATCTATCAAGCATTTGATGATAACTTTGCAACACAACCTGCTTCAAATAGCTATTATGTCTTAACCGAAGACAATCAGATTTATATGTGTTTACAACAATCTAAGAATTCTGCAGGAGTTGCACAAGCTTCTACTATTAAACCGACTGGAACAACTTCAAAAGTGTTTAAAACTTCAGATGGTTATGCATGGAAATACTTATATTCTTTAACTGCGTCTCGAGCAAATAAATTTTTATCTGCAAACTTTCTACCAGTAGAAAAAATACTTGATTCATCTAATGTTAATACATTAACAGGAACTGATACACTTTCTGCTTTAGAGATACTACAAGCAACTGTTCAAGATTCAGCAGTTCCTGGACAAATTTTAGGTTTAAAAGTTACGACTGGTGGAACTGGTTACACTTCAGCACCAAGCGTTGCATTTGAAGGCGATGGTAATGGAGCGGCTGCTACCGCATTTGTAAGCGGTGGTGCAGTTACAAAGATAGAATTAGATTCAAGTACTGACAGTGGATTAACTATGGGCAGAGGTTTTAACTTTGCCAGTGTAACAGTATCAGGCGGTGGCGGTAATGGTGCAGGTGCAAGAGTTATCTTAGGACCTGATAGTGGTATGGGTGCAGATCCTAGAAATGAATTATTATCATCATCGATAATGTTCAACGCTAAGCCTACTGGCATAGAAGATAGTAATTTTGTAGTAGATCAAGATTTCAGACAAGTAATGTTATTTAGAGATCCAAAGGTTGTAATTGATTCAGCATTAACGGCGGCTTCTGGTAAAGCTTTAAAATTTTTACAAGTGACTAGTGTATCAGATGCTGCATCATTTAATTTAGATACAACTATAACTGGCGGCACTACTACTGCAAAAGCGTTAGTTGATGAGATTGATAGCGATAGAGTATATTTTCATCAAACAGAAGCAACTGGTTTTAAAGCATTTCAAGAAGGTGAAACAATTAGCGGAGGCGGTAACAATGCAACATTAGTTGGAGCAGGTGTAGATGCAAACACTAAAGCTGATTCAGCTGATGATGTTGATTTACTATCTGGAGACTTAATATATATAGAAAATAGAGCTCCAGTAATACGTAATGCAACTCAAACTGAAGACATCAAAATTGTCATAACACTTTAGGATTAAATATGGTAAGTATATTAACAAGCACTACATTAAGTTCAACCTATAAAGATGATTTTGCAGATAGTGCAGGTTTTCATAGAATTTTATTTAACTCTGGCAGATCTCTTCAAGCTAGAGAATTAACTCAACTTCAATCGATTTTGCAAAAACAAATTGAAAGATTTGGTAATAATATATTTAAAGAAGGCGCAGTTGTAAAACCCGGTGGAACAAATTTAAATCAAAAATATGAATTTATAAAACTAAATACAACTACTAATGATTTACCACCTGACACTTCAACTATAGTCGGAAAAGATTTTACTGGGTCAACTTCTGGAATTATTGTTAAAGTTTTACAAGTTGTAGATGCTAGCAGTCCTGATCCAGCTACACTATATGTTCAGTATGTAAATACTGGCTCAACCGGCGGAGCTACCACAAGAAGATTAACTCCTGGCGAAAATATAGTAAATGGATCAACAATATTAACGGTTCAATCAACAAATACTACTACAGATCCTGCGGTAGGGGTTGGTGTGTTAGCAACTATATTATCTGGAATTTACTATGTACGTGGTCACTTTGTTTTTACAGAAGATTTAACAAAGATAATATCAAAATATTCAGATAATGTTACTACTAATATTGGATTTAAATCAAACGAACAAATTATAAACGCAACCGACAATATAAATTTATATGATAACCAAGGAGCAAATCCTAACTTAACTGCGCCAGGCGCAGATAGATTAAAAATATCACTATCGTTAGTAGAAGAATCTGAAGTAAATTCAGACGAAAACTTTATACATATTGCTACTGTTAAAAACGGTGTTATATACAACGCTATTGACACTAATAGTTCTTACAATATACCTAATGAAGTCATGGCAACTAGAATTAAAGAAAATTCTGGAGATTATATAGTAAAACCTTTTTTAATGGAGTTCACAAAAGATTCTGCAAATACACATTTATTATTAAATGTAAGTCCGGGTGTTGCAGTGTTAGATGGTTATAGAGCAGCAAGAAGTTTTCCAACTACATTAAGAATACAAAAGCCTACTGAAACAATTACTATAAACAATGAAGCTACACAAATTGATTTTGGAAATTACGTACTTGTAAATCAAAATGTTAACAGTAGTGCAAAAGGATTGCCTAACATAAACGTCTTTCAAAAATTAAATTTAAGAGACGCTACTAACCACGGTGGTAATACAATTGGTACTGCAAGAGTTAAATCAATAAATGAAGATGGCATTCAACTACGATTTTATCTTTTTGATATTCAAATGAATGCAGGAAGCGCATTTAGACAAATAAAAAGTATTGGTACATCAGGTACAAATTATTTTAATGTTTTGCTCGAAAGCAGTAAAGCTGTTCTAAAAGAAACAGATAATAATAAAAATTTATTTAAATTAGCACATTTAAGACCTAAAACTATTACTGATATATC
>TARA_B100001057_G_C22870659_1_pt1 | contig 12158 bp, 13 predicted proteins | sample TARA_B100001057 | Tara Oceans TARA_B100001057 (sample SAMEA2621839) | marine metagenome | biome: marine biome (ENVO:00000447); feature: surface water layer (ENVO:00002042); material: "saline water (ENVO:00002010), including plankton (ENVO:xxxxxxxx)" | depth 5 m | reverse complement strand
TATGGATCAGTTTGAGATTTATAAAATGATTTTCTTGTAGTTTCCCTATATTCAAAACTCATAGAATTTGAAACAACACTTCCATGTAAAAAAATTATCAAAGGATATTCTTTATCTACAGAATAATTATTGGGTATTTCAACAATAAAAGAATATCCGCACATCCATCTTAATTCATCATTAACACATTGTTTAAAATTGTGGTTTGGCTGTACATATTCATTTCCCCAATAAGGATAATCGCTCCAAGGATCAACTCCATAATTCATCCACCACGGATCTATTTTCCAATAATTATTAGGGTATGCATTTTCAGCTAAATCATATTGAAATTTTGTAAGGTCATTTACTTTAATAATTGAACCTTGTTCAATAGATGACCATTTTTTTGTTGTTAGATTATGTTCATGCTTTGAAGCTTTAATTTCACATGGAGGACATTCATTGACCTTATTTGATCCATTATCCATTGTCATAACCATTAAACTTTCAGAAAAAACTTGTTTTGTACATCCAGTGATAGAATAGGATGAAAAAAATATTATCAAGAAAAAATATATGTATTTGAACACTTTTTAAGAGCTTAAAATTTAAAAACTAAAATAGAGGGATTTTTTTATTAGCACTTAAAATAGTTATTAATAAAAAACACTTAAGTCCCATTTTTCTTTCCACTCTAATTCAATTAATTTATTGTCTTTTATTTTAATTGGCAGCCATACATAAGTCCCTTCAATTGGATTTTCTGGTTTCCATCTGTCTGCCATGAAAATGAATGCATCTTTAATACCGTTTACAGGTAAAATATAGGTGCTCTGAGAATAATAAGTTGTTAAAGAGTCTCTGCTGACGCAAGGATTACCAAGTTCTTTCCATGATCCAAAAATGCTGTCTGCAATTGCAGATCTAGCCGGGTTTGGATTCCAACTGGTGCATCCAGATGCGATTATAAAATATTTTCCTGAAGAATTTTTCATCATTGTAGGAGCCTCATTAAATTTGCTTGGAAAAATTCTTTTATATTTTCCTGAATGTGAAAGGTAATCATCAGAAAGCATAGAAACATGAAGAGTACTATTATCCTCAGATGAATATATATGATAAGCTTTTTCATCATCGTCAACAAATAGTGTCATGTCTCTAGCCATTTGCCCAACAATAAAATCTCTGCCGAGTATGTTTAAGCTATCAACATGAACAGGTAAGTGTTCTGGGCCACCACCATAAATTTTTTTCACATCACTTGAAACCTTTTTTTTATGAAAGCTTTGAACATTTAAAGGCCATTTGCCAGCATTTGGTCTTATGGATTTAATATATTCAAATGGGCCATAGGGGCTTTCAGATATAGCGACCCCACTTTTAGCAGCACCATATCCTACATTTGCTCCTTTTGCTGTTTTATACTCTTTATTAATCGGTTCTAAATGAAACCACATAACAAACTTGTTAGTCTTTTTATTAAATATAACTTTGGGGCGCTCAATTATAGATCCTACATAAATATCTGATTCAGGATTTGTTTTGTCTACCTCAAGAACAATACCCTCGTCCTTCCAGTCATATAAATTTTTGGAAGTGTAAAGGTGAATACCAACCTGGGCAGTATTTCCAATTTCACCTTCAATTTTGTGTTCTCCATACCAATAATACAGACCTTCGTGAAATATAACTCCACCTCCATGAGCGTTAATATGAACTCCATTATTGTCAAGCCATTTTTTTCCTGGAAAAAATGATTTATCACTATTATTTCGGGATTGGTCACAATTAATAAATGACAAGAAGATAATTAAGAAAAGGATTTTTTTCATCAAAGTTTATTTTATTATACAAGTTAGAAAAAACAAATACTTAAATCAAAGACAAAAAATTAAATTGTTATAAGAATCTTTTTAATTCAGTTTTTAATTTATCAGCTGTACTAAAGTGAATTGTATTTATTCCTAATTTTTTAGCACCCATTATATTTCTGAGATTATCGTCAATAAATAAAGTTTTTTTTGGTTCCAAATTAAATCTTTCAATAGTTATATCATATATTTTTTTGAATGGTTTCCTGGTTTTTTCCTCACCGGATACAATAATCCCCTCAAACCATTTCAAAAATTCAAACTTCTTTAAAGCTATCGGAAAGGTTTCTGCGCTCCAGTTTGTTAGGGCATAGATTTTATACTTATTAATCGAGACTAACTCCTTCAAAATATTAACAGTACCCTGTATTTGGTCACCTAGCATTTCTTCCCATCTTCCATAATACATCCTGATTTTATCAGCGTGCTCTGGAAATTCATTAATTTTTTCCTCAGTTGCTTTGCTTAATGGGTAGCCGGCATCTTGATTTTCATTCCAATCCATTGTACATATATTTTCATAAAACCAATTAATTTTTTTTTTGTCTCCATTAAAAACCTTCTCATATACATAATCCGGATTCCAGTCAATCAAAACCCCACCAAGGTCAAAAAGTATCGCATTTATTTTGAAGTTCATTTAAATATTTTTTAAGTTTAATAAATTAAAAGTAGAATAATTTAATTTAGGTATTTCGTGTAAATTAAATTTACCACCAATTAAATAAAATTACAACTATGAAAAAAATAACAATTTTAATTTCAATTTTTTTAATTTCATCCGTTAGCTTTGCTCAAGAATACAACATAGACACTACCAAAAGTGAATTAAAATGGACTGGAACAGAATTAACCACTAATACTCATTATGGTTCAATAGATTTCAAATCTGGGAGTATTATCTTATCAGAGGGTCAACCAATAAAAGGTAAATTTATTGTTGACATGACTACTCTTAAAAACCAAGATTTACCTGAGGCATACAGAGGTAGGCTTGAGGGGCATTTAAGATCAGATGATTTCTTTTCTGTAGATAAGTTTTCTGAAGCTATCTTAGAGATAACTGGATCAAATAAATTGAATACTGGAGGCTTTGATGTAAATGGAAATTTGACAATAAAAGGTATTACCCATCCAGTCACTTTTTCCATGTCTCCTGAAGATGATTATTGGGTTGCAAATTTAATATTTGATCGATCAAAGTATGATGTTCGTTTTAGATCTGGTACTTTTTTTGAAAATTTAGGTGATAAATTGATTTATGATGACATAGTAATTGAGACACAACTTAGGTTTTAAATTTGACTAAGTTTACCTTTGATTAATCTCTTAATTGTATTTATTTTTTGTATTCGGGCTTAATCCTAAATGGAATGAAGACACCTATTAAATAATGTTTATCTTGATCAAAGGCTTAATATTAAAATTTAAATTTCAATATGAAAAAAATAATCACTTTTGGTGAGATTATGATGCGTTTGGCTCCCAGGGGTTTTCTTAGATTTTCTCAAGCAAATAATTTTGATTTGGTTTTTGGAGGGGCAGAGTCAAACGTGGCCTTTTCTTTAGCAAATTTTGGAATGGATACTGAATTTGTTACCCGGTTACCTAAAAATGATTTTGGAAAAAATGCTTTGATGGAAATGCGTAAATATAATTTGGGAACTAAATACGTTTTACAAGGAGGAGATCGTTTGGGTATATACTTTATGGAGAGGGGTATTGAAAATCGTCCAATGAAAGTTGTATATGACAGATCAAACTCTGCAATGTCTCAAATTAAGCCTGGAATGTTTAATTGGAAACAAATTTTTAAAAATTCTAATTGGTTTCATTGGTCAGGAATAACTCCGGCAATTTCCAGATCTGCAGCAGATGTATGTTTGGAAGCTATAAAAATCGCAAGAGATATGGGTCTTACTATATCTACTGATTTAAATTATAGATCTAAATTGTGGAGCTATGAATGCGACCCGCAAAATATAATGACAAAACTTACATCATATTCCGACATAATTGTCGGTAATGCTGAAGCGATCAAAGTTTTTTTTGGATTAGAACTTGATTCAAATAAATCACATACTGATAAGGGTTTTAATGGAGAATTATTTCTTTCGATCTGTAAAAAAATAAAAACAAAATTTCCAAGCTCAAATAAAGTGATTATTACCTCAAGAGAGTCAATATCTTCCTCATATCATAAATGGTTCAGCGTACTTTATGATGGATCAAACTTATATCAAAGTAAAAAATATAAATTTAAAAATATTGTTGACCGAATTGGAGGTGGAGATGCTTTTATGTCTGGTATTATTTATGGTTTAATAAATTACCCAACTGATTTTCAAAAAGTCTTGAGTTTTGCATCTGAAGCCTGCTGTTTTAAACATTCAATCAGTGGTGACGTTAACTTAGCTAGCGTATCAGAAATTGAAAAATTATTAAATAGTGATTATTCAGGAATCTGATTAAATAAATTATTGTATGGCTCAATATTCTAGAATTCAAGTAATTAACCAAATGGAAAAGTCAGGGATGGTTCCTTTATTTTATCATCCTGAATTAAATATATTGAAATCAATAGTAAAAGCTTGTTATGATGGAGGATCCCGATTATTTGAATTTACAAACAGAGGTGATTTAGCCATAGAAATCTTTTCTGATCTAATGAATTATGTAATCCTTGAATTACCTGGAATGATTATTGGTGTTGGCTCAGTTACTGATGCTGAATCTGCCTCAAGATATATGATGGCTGGAGCAAACTTTGTAGTTACGCCTGTATTCCGCGATGATATTGCTTTAATTTGCAACCGAAGAAAAGTACTCTGGTCACCAGGATGTAGTTCTCCGGCAGAAATTGCTAAAGCAGAGGAAATAGGTTGCGAGCTTATAAAATTATTTCCCGGAAGTACTTATGGACCAAGTTTTGTAAAAGCGATTAAAGGTCCACAACCGTGGACTTCTTTCATGGCTACTGGTGGGGTTTCAATTGATGAAGAGAACCTTAGAGCTTGGTTTGATTCAGGAGTGACATGTGTGGGAATTGGTTCAAAATTAATCTCAAAAGAGATTTTATTAAATAATAATTATGAAGCTCTGAAAAAGAAAGTTTCCAAAACATTAGCCCTAATTAAATCCATTAGATAAAACAAAAAAATCAATATTAAATTTATAAAAGAATAAAAATTAAATGAATATTTCAGCAGAACTTACACTATTACCTTTAAAAAATGATTTTATACCAGTGATCAAAAAATTTATTAAATCATTACGTAATTCCAAATTAAAAGTCATTGAAAACCCCCTAAGCACCCAGGTGTACGGTGAATATGATATTATATTAAACTTATTGCAATCTGAGATAAAAAAAACATTTAATGAAAATGAATCAATTATGATTTTATTGAAGTTGGTAAAAGGTGATAAAAGCGATTATAAACCTGATTTTTAGCACTATTTAATTTTACAACCTTAAAGCAAAATTTAAATATAAGTTTCTTCCAGGAGCTGGCTCATAATATCTCGACCCAAAAGCATTTAGTCTGATATTGTCGTAATATTTAGTGTTTAATAAATTATTTATTCCAGCTGATATTTCTAAAATATTCGAATTAAAATTAATTGACTTTAATATTTGATATCGGGTTTTATAAAAAGAATTAATAAATACTGTATTTAGATTATCAGCATAAAACCCACCAATTTTTTCAATCGTTAATCGTGTTACCCATCTATTCTTATGGTTATAGTTGAAATTAATAAACCACTGATGCCCGGGTATTCCAGGTAAATTATTTGAGCTTTTAACTTTATTAAATGAATTATTATTTAGAAAAGTGTATTGGGCATAAGTTAAACTTCCTTCCAATTTCAATTTTCCTAATTTCAATCGAGAATATAATTCAAATCCTTTTCTTTCAGTTTTCCCTGTATTTCTGTAAAAGGACCTCCCTGGAAAATTTTCTAGCTCATATGGTAATATTTCATTAGAACTTCTAATAAAAAATAAATTTGTCTCGATTAAAAAATTGGATTTGTATGATCTCCATCCAAACTCGTAGCTATATGCTTTTGATGGATTGAGATTAAAATTGAATCCTTCATTACCTGAGGGATTGGCTGATAATTCTGAAAGAGTTGGTGTCTCAAAACTGGTTGAAAAGTTGAAGAATAAATATTTATCATTATTAAGTTTATGAGTAACACCAAAACTTGGGTTAACTACATTATAGCGCTTATTATATTTTGTGCTATCCGTATTTATAAAAAGATTATCATATCTTAAACTAGTTCTTATAATCCATTTATTTAATTCAATATTGTCTATCAAATAAATCCCTGTAGTATTGAAGTTCTCATTTTGATCAAAAACATTACTGCCTTTAGTTCCCATTATATTTTTATATCGCTTACGAAAATCATTTTGAAAGTAAGATTCAATTCCAACTTGGATACTATGAATCAAATTTTCATTTATACTATTGTAAGTAATATTTGAACCAAAACCCTTATATTTCCTGTCTAAATCAATAATTCCTCCATATTCAAAAGGAAGCTTTCCGTAAAAATCCCTATTGGAATAGAAGCTAAAAAGGTTAAATTTTATCTTATCATCAATTTTTTTTTCCCAGTTAAAACCAATTTTAGCCTGATTAATTTTCTCAAAAGTTTTATAATCAATATTTCTTTGCCTTGCCATATTCCATTTAAAAGAAGCTTCCTCTTTAGTCAATCCGCCTGCATCTTCGGCTAAGGGACTATCGGTATAATTAAACTGGAAATTTAAAATAGATTTATCTGAGAATTTATGCTTTAGTTTCACATTTAATGCTTTTTGTTTCAACGAGCTATTCTCTCTAAATCCATCGATTTCAATGTCATTCAAATAAATTATTGCACTGGTATTTTTATTATTTAAATAGCTTGTAAATTGATATGATTGCAGATTGTAATCTCCTAATGAAGATTTAAATAAATACCTGCTTTTTGACAGACTATCGATTGTTTTAATAAAAATTACTCCACCCGATGCGTTGCCATAAAGACTCGCTTGAGGCCCCCTCAGTACCTCAATTTCTTCTATTATTCCTAGAGAAACGTTGTCGATTTGACCTTGTCCATCAGGAGTTGTTTCAGGAATTCCATCAATTATAATTTTTATCCCTCTAATTCCAAATGCCGATCTAGCTCCAAATCCTCTTAATGACACCCTGAGGTCTTGAGCAAAATTATTGGCGTTCGAAGAAAATAAACCTGGAATTCCCTCCAGGTACTCTTGAAGAGATAGTTGTTGAAATTTTTTTTGGGTTTCATTAAAGTTTATTAAACTGATTGAAAATGGAACAGTCTTTTCGGTATTATTAATTTTTAATGCTTTGATTTTAATTTCCTCAAGAGTAATTGTTACGGTTGACGAATTGATCTGAGAGAAAGTTAAATTGACTCCAAATATTAATAAATTAATTAACGATTTAAATCTGATATTTATCTCTTTCAAAATATTTATTATCTAGGAAATTTAATATTTTATAAAAGTTAGTATTAATAATTTAAATCCTTATGAGAATTTATGTACTCAGCCAATTCTAACCTTTTTTTTTGCCACTCCTCGTTAAGTATAGATATCCAAATAAGATCAATATAAACACCATTTATTAATACTTGGTTGTTAAAAATCGCCTCTTCTTTAAAACCCATATACTCGTGAAATTTTCTTCCCCTATCATTTATAGCTAAACTATTGCCATATATTTTTTTTAAACCTAAATTGTGAAATGCATATTCAATAATTAAATATGAAGGTTCTAAGCTAAAAATTAATTTTCTAAATTCAGGATAAGCAATATAAATTCCCCAGCATGCATTTTTGTTTTTAAAATCGATATTTTCAAGAATAGTAATTCCAATAATTTTATTTGATTCTAAACTTATAATTGATAAGTAAAGTCCATTTTCATCATTCAGTTTTCTGTCAATCCAGTTTTCACTTTTAACCTCCTGTAGAAAATTAGAATTTGGAAAATAACTAAAGTTTCCATCCTCCTCACCCCAATCCTTGATAGATTCATAATCTATTCTGTTTATAAGCCTAATTTTTATTTTTTTCCCCAAGCATGATACTTCTCTGTTCCTCATAGTTAAAATATAGTATAATTTAATTAAAACTCAAAATTAATAATTTATTCCAATATAAATATCTATATAATTATATATATTTGTTTAAATTATATAGATTCATAAGGATTTATTTTTTCAAATAATATTTAAAATTAATTATAAAATAGTTAAATGAGCATTGTCAAATTATTACAAAAAAAACGTATTACACATATTTCAGACGATCAAAAGCCTATTTGTGATAAGTTATCCAAACTTAACCATGAAGTTAATCTTTTGAAGAAAAATAAAATAAAAATATACAATAGCTATCTAAAGATTAAAAAAAAAATAAAACTCATCGAAGACCAGGTATCGAATTTAAATAATAAAATTGATTTTGATAAAATAGTTGTAAAACCTAAAATTTCAATTGGCTTTGATAAAAGATCTAATACATACAACTGTATATACGACAGAGGTAAAAATAAACACTGTTTTTATCTTGGAAACGAAAGTACTATCAAATCTAAGTTAAAACCTTTTCATACCAGTGACATTTGCAAACAATCATTTAAATCCATAAAATCACAACTAATCGATGTTATAGAAATTGGTATCAATCAATACGAGAAAGAAAAGCCTAATTGTGATTTAAAAGAAATCAATTTTAATCTGATAGTTCGTAAATACATAGAAAGTGCAAAATGGAACACATGGAGAGTTGTTTAATTTAAGCTTTATATATGTTTTGTGGGGGAGTATGCGAGTTGTAACTAAATTTTAAATTATTAATATTCCTTTAGCGATTAATAATTAAAACTTATATAGATATAAGTTAAAAATATCATTTTAAAATATTTTCGTTAAATGTTTTAGGTAAGTTTAAATAAAAATAATTTTATGTTCGGATTACATGACATACAATATTTATATGAGTTCCTTTTTTGGTTAATTATGTATTTATCATTGAAGAGAATTTGGCACAGAGAACAAGTTAGAGTTGTTTATGCATATTCTGTGGCATCCCTAAACTTCGTTGCAGCAATATTTTTTATTTCCGCTTCTCTATTTGGCGATTTTAATATTTTTAATGCTATTGCTTTTGGTTTCTTACACTCGACAGTCGGTATTGTTTTGATAACAACAATGAAAGTAAACAAAAAGTTCAACGATGAAGATATAACTCTCAAAGTAAAGTCATAATTTTTTTTTTTTTATTGCGTTCGACTGCTAAAGTATTTTTAAAAAAACTTTAAAGTGTAAATTACTAAAAACATTGCTTTCAAAGAAAAAATTAAATATAGTTTGGTTAAAGAGAGATCTTCGGACGCAGGACCACATCCCTTTAATGGAGGCTGAAAACTCAGCGCTTGAATACATTTGTATTTATATATTTGATCCCAAGCTAATTTCCACCTTAGATATTTCATTAAGACACTTGCAATTCGTTTATCATTCTATTTTAGCAATGAATAACGAGTTAAAAAAGTATAATCGAAAAGTAGTCATATTTAATGCCGATTCCTTGGAAGTATTTAAGCAATTAAATAAATATTTTGAATTAAAAACAATTTTCTCTTACCAGGAAACAGGAATCTTAAAAACATGGACTAGAGACATAGAAGTGTCTCAGTTTTTTAATAAACATGATATACATTGGAAAGAATTTCAAAAAGATGCGATAATTCGTGGTATAATAAATAGAGACAATTGGGATCAAGGGTGGTATAAGCATGTAAATGAAGATATAACTAAAAATAAATACTCAAAATCTACTAACATTAATATAACATCAAAATTTAAAATAGGTATCAGTTTTGTGAATAAATTGAAAACCTATCCAGATTTATTTCAAAAACCTGGAGAAATTAATGGATGGAAATATTTACAATCTTTTTGTAGGAATAGAGGTAAAAACTATAGCTCACACATTTCCAAGCCACTTGAAAGCAGAAGATCGAGTGGGAGAATATCCCCATACTTAGCATATGGAAACCTAACCATTAAACAGGTTTATCAGTACGTTTTAAATCATAGTAATTATGAATTGAATAAAAGAAGTTTTAGTGGGTTACTTACAAGATTAAAATGGAATAATCATTTTATCCAAAAATTTGAATCAGAGTCGGATTATGAATCTAAATGTGTTAATAAGGGATTCGAAAGTTTGAAATATACAAACAATATAAATTATATTAATGCATGGAAGAAAGGGCTCACAGGGTTTCCACTTGTAGACGCGTGTATGAGATGTCTTAGAGATACAGGATGGATAAATTTCAGAATGAGAGCTATGCTTGTTTCAGTATTATGCCATCATTTTGATTGTGATTGGAGAAATGGTGTTTATCACATGGCTAATTTGTTTTTGGATTATGAACCTGGTATTCATTTTACACAATTTCAAATGCAAGCAGGGACAACAGGTATTAATACTATTAGAATTTACAATCCAATTAAGCAATCAAGAGATCATGATCCAAATGGCATTTTCATAAAAAAATGGGTACAAGAGTTGAAAAATATTCCCAAAGAGTTTATTCATGAACCATGGAAGATCACCGAACTGGACAAGGGATTCCTTAATATTAAAGTTAATTACCCTGAGCCACTAATTGATTTGCAAAGTGCTGCAAGAATTGCCAGAAAAAAGATATGGAGTCACAGAAATGATCCAACTGTCAAAATAGAGAATAAAAGAATATTAAATCTTCACGTAAGAAAAAATAATTAGATAAAAATCTATATTTTTTTATTACATATGTTTATATAGAAATGTCAATAAATAATTATTCTTTTAGATTGATATCAGGATACTCCTTTTTTATAAAACTTAATATTTCTTTTGCTCTCTTTTGGTGCTTTTTGAAAAGTCCAAGTTGACCAACATTAACAGTTTTTACATAATGTAAATTACTTAGGAAAAGATTTATAGCTTCAATGTTTTGTGAATTAATTTTTGGATTACCAGATGGATAAACAAACTCTATATCATATACATTCATTTCGTCAAAAACCCTGGGATCAAATATTATATTTATTTGATCAAATAGCCTTCTGACTAGATACTCTTCTCTCTGTCTTATAAAATCTATAAAGATATAATTGTCGTTATATTCTAGAAGTTCATCAATAATTTTTTGGTTTTTAATTAAAATAAAATTTCCTGAATATTTTAACTCCTCATTTGTAGTATTGTTAGCCCAAAATACAAATGGTCGAGGTAAGTACCTTGCGTAATAATATAAATCTTTTCCGTAATCATTTTCCAAACCATTATTTAATATGTATATGATGGAGTCAATTCTTATCTCTCTTATTTGTCTTCGCTGAATCACTACATCTAATTCTTTTATATCAGTTTCAATGTCATTTATAAAGGATGCAATTACTTCCTTTTCTTTTTGTCTATCGACCAATCCAACTCTGAAATTCTCAACAAAAAAACCTAGAGTAATAGCAATGAATAACATTAAAAAATCCCAAAATCTATTTAATATTTTTTGCATTTCTAGACTTATTTTTTATGGTTAGATATTAATAGTATTAAGATAGTAAAAAGATATTATTAGAAAATTATTTGTTAATTCAAAACAATATTTTTAAATCTATTTTTTACTTTTGTGAAGTATTTAAATCTTTAATATGTTAAATAGTAATAAATATCTTGTATTCTTATTTGGGATGTTATTTTTCATTTTTTTAAATTGCTCTAAAGATGATGATGTTCCAAACGACACAACCTCCTCAGTTGTCTGGAATGGAGCAATAAAGTCTTTTGAAAAGAAAGATGGAGCTAATCCCAACAACCAAATTAACCAGGATAGACTCACCTCTAGGGTTTGGATTACCAGAGGTAATAATGGTGGGCAAATTTATAATAAAGCTATTGAGGATAGTTCGGATAAATCTGAAAGTCCATCAGGAACCGAATGGTCAATGGGTAATATTAATGATATTGAGTCTTTAATATTTACAAGTTTCAGAATTGCAGTTGGAAAACCTCAAGATATTGTTGGGAAAGACCTAGTGTTACATCTCATTGAGGATGACATATACCTGAGTGTAAAATTCACTTCATGGTCTGGAGGAAAGAAAGGTGGTTTCGCATATGACCGAAGCACACCTTGATTGTTCTGTTTTTTATTTTTCAAGGTATTGTAATTAATTTTGAATTGGTATTAGTTTAAGTTCATTTGAACC
>TARA_B100001057_G_scaffold23735_1_pt1 | contig 12160 bp, 7 predicted proteins | sample TARA_B100001057 | Tara Oceans TARA_B100001057 (sample SAMEA2621839) | marine metagenome | biome: marine biome (ENVO:00000447); feature: surface water layer (ENVO:00002042); material: "saline water (ENVO:00002010), including plankton (ENVO:xxxxxxxx)" | depth 5 m | reverse complement strand
AAGCAATAGGTGGAACGGGCCAGAAAGAAGCAACCACATCAGATATCATAGCATTAGCAACAAAAAGCGCAAAGGCTAACTCGCAAACATTAGGTACAGCAGCTGTAATTAGTGAAATCAAAACAGGAATTATAGTAAACCCTTACACAACACAAAACTTTGATGGCGTAACCGTACGCTCATTTGCATTCAACTTTAAATTAATTCCTACTTCTGTAGAAGAAGCAAAAGACATACACAGAATTGAGAATCAATTTCGTAAATATATGTACCCTAAAGACAGAGGTGCAGGTAGTTTGCAATACCCACCAACATTTAGAATAAGATTCATGATAGGCTCTAGAGAAAACAAATATATGCCTAGAATTATTCAATGTTACCTTACAAATATGACAGCAACTGTTAACTCTACCGGCAATGCTTTTCATAAGAACGATGACCTTGGTGCATCACCTACTGAATTGGATTTAGCACTTACATTCCAAGAGGTCAGAGCAATTACCAGAGACGATCTTTATGATGCTGGAATACAATATAAGAATGATAGAACAAACGACGGTCATGTTGTTGGGTCACTACCTGATAACGATATAGTAGCTACAGGAGGATAAATGAGTTTCTTTAAGCAATTTCCAAAATTAAAATATGATTTCGATCGTAATGGTGTCCTTCAAAACGTAGTTAATATCTACAAATCAGTAAGACCACTTAAAAACTTCGAAGATAACATTAATACGTATACATTCTATGATGTAAAGAATGGTGAAAGGCCTGATATTATATCACAAAGACTATACGGTTCACCAAGATTCTATTGGACATTCTTTATTGTCAATGAATACTTGCATGACGGACTCGCTGCATGGCCAATGAGTCAAGAAAAATTGCAAGAGTATATGACAAAAGAATACGATGGTATCGTAATTACTACAAACCCTATCATAGAAAGAGATACTGATCAATCGATTACCGATCACCGTAACTCTCTTGCAGGTAGATTCACACTTGGTGAAACAATCACAGGTGTAACCTCAGGCGCAACAGGTGTTTTGCATAAGAAAAACCTTGACCTTAATCAAATCGTGCTCAAGAATGTCACAGGATCCTTCATTGGTGATATCAATACATCAGAATTGATTCAAGGTGGCACATCGAATGATAACGTAGGTACATACCAGGTGTTCAAATACATCGATGCACCTCATTACTACTATCTAACAGGTGATGTAGAGAAGAGAGTACAATCAAATTCAGTCTTTGTCGAGGGTGGAGTAGAATCAGGGCAACTTTCTTTTGTTACAAATCGTGCATATCTCGAAGAAGTGAATGAACTAAGATCAAAAATCAAAGTCGTAGATCCTAGATATATAAGGCAATTTGCCGATGAGTTCGAGGATATGCTCAATGGCTAGAGTCAATACTAAGTTTGCAAATGGTTCAGATGCAATTGTACCTGGATCATATGAGCTCGTCTCTTGCAAAATTACATGTAATGATGGCCAAGTCTTCGACATTCGTGAGCTCATAGCAAAGTTTGTCATAGACGAGAGTATACATTCTGCCTCAATCGCCGCAACATTCAACATACTCGATGCAAACGCATACCTCGAAAAGCTTAAAATGTCAGGTAACGAAAGGTTAGACCTAAGGATTGCACGTAGAGATATCAATGGAGAGCGATATACAATCGACAAAGAGCTCTATATCTCAAAGATTGGCATGTACGCAAAGACAAGCCCAGGCAACTCGACATATGTCATCACAGCATTAAGCAAACAAGCCTATCTCAACTCATTACAAACAGTCTCGGAAGCATTCTCAGGCAGTGTAGGATCATTAGTAGAGAAGATCTGTAAAGACAAATTGCAAGTCGATCCATTTCTGATTAATAAAGACACAAAAGATATCATCAAAGGTGTATATCCACGCATGAGACCACTCGCACTCATACACTGGTTGCTTAGAAGAGCCTATGACAATGAGACACCTTACTACTTCTATGAATCATTCTGCCATGGAGTCACATTAGATTCATACGAAAACATGGCAAACGCTGATATATACGAATCATATAACCATACACCATTCTCAGATACAGTCATAGGGTCAATCGATAATTACGAACAGCAAAGAACACGTGTCATACACCTCTCGACCGATAAAATGGATATATCTCAATACTCTTCTGCACAGAAAGGAGCATATTCGTCCACATTACATACAATAGATATTGCAAACAAAACATATCAAAAGTCTAAATATACATATTCTAGTAAGAAGATAGGTAAACTAAACAATAATCAACCATTCTCTAGTAATATAACATTCAATGATAGGAAGATCGATTCCTATACAGAGGCTAAAAACCATTATATATCACTCAATTCTAAGGCTTTTGGCAACATTTCTAACTATAGTACACCTGCAGACAACAGTATCTGTATGGCTAACGCCTATAGAGAGAATCTAAACGCATTCATATTGGATATCAAAATCAATGGAGACCTAGAAATTGCAAGTGGAAAAAAGGTACATCTGGCAGTCCGCAAAGGGGTCAACGTATCTGAATCTGACGAGTCTACTCTTGATAAGTTCCTTAGTGGCGACTACTTAGTAGATTCAATAAGACATTCATTCGATACAGAGTATACTCAGATACTTACACTCAAACGAGATAGCTATATAGAGTCATTAGACCAATTACAAATAGGAGGAGCGTAGGTGAGAGAGCATGAAGATCAATTTGTAGGAGCGCCTTTTACATGGTTCATAGGAGAGGTTAGATCAATCTCAGACCCTCTTAACATGAATCGTGTTAAAGTTTTCCCTTATGGTTATTATGATGATGAGAGAGTGCAGGAGAGCGACCTTCCCTGGAGCACTGTAATGATGTCTAATGCACACGCTTCCTATAAGGGTATAGGAGGTAATCATCATTTAGAAGTAGGCTCCTGGGTTGTAGGATTCTTTCGAGACGGGTACTCTGCACAGGACGCTATTATATTAGGTAGTATACCAACACAAACAGATGGCGTTATTGATATACCACCAGAGTCCTCGGAGACCAACAAAGTATATAAGTCTAAGGCAGGACACTTAATTGAATTAGATAATACCACTGGCGAGGAACGAGTGCACATCAAGCATGCGGTTGGTAGTACTATACTAATAGAATCAGATGGTACTATAAAGATAGACGCTCAGAACGATGTCATTCTAGTGGACGGAGACACAAAGATTACAGGTAAGTTAGATGTAACAGGCGAGGTGAAAGCGAAGTGTGACTCAGCCTCGGAGAGTGTCACTCTGACAGGCCACCAGCACGTATACAAAACTGGGACAGGTACTGCTCATAATACAACTGATAAAGATACAAATGTACCAAAGGGTGGGACTTAATATTATAACATATATAGGAGGAAATGTAAACAGCAAAGGGCACGTTTTATATGAGACAGAAAACCTCAGATCGTAGTGGGGGGTCTAGCATCCCCGTGTATTTTTAGATCCGTAGTTTTCGTTCTAAACGTCACTGATAAAAAATTTTTTCTGGCGAAAAATGCTCCAGAAACCTCGTCGGTAGATTACTAAACTATCAGCCTTGCTATTATAAATACTAGTATGAGTACTATATTACAATCAGATAAGAGTATATCAGATGGATTTAAGAAAGCCTCAGTTGATTCTCGTAGGAAATCCTGGAGCGACCTTGATCTCTCTTTAACACTCCATCCTATACGGAAAGACATTGTTCCTCTTAGAGATGATAACGCTATACGTAACGCTGTAAAGAACTTATTGTTAACTAACTTTTATGAGCGTCCTTTTAATCATTCTATTGGTGCAAATTTACGAGCGCTTTTGTTTGAGCCGGCTGACGCAATTACGCGAATGGCAATACGTGATAATATAGAAAGAACACTCACACAACATGAACAAAGAATTAAAATATTAGATATACAGGTTAAGGATCTCTCAGATGAGAATGCTTATAATATACTCGTTAAATTCCTTATTAAAGAGTTCGATACTAAGGAAGAGGTCGAGATTGTACTAAGACGGATAAGGTAAAACCATGGCACAGAATTTAAACGTAACAGAATTAGACTTCGATCAGATCAAGAAGAATCTAAAAAACTATCTAAAGACACAGTCAGAATTTAATGACTATGATTTTGAAGGCTCCGGCCTCTCTACACTCTTGGATGTACTCGCTTATAATACACATTATAATGCGATGACCGCTCACTTCTCTCTGAATGAAGCCTTCCTCGATTCCGCTCAGATTCGCGGGAATATCGTTACACGTGCGAAACTCCTCGGTTATATACCTCGTTCCGTACTCTCTCCTCGAGCCACTGTAAATATCGTGGTGAATGTTACGAATGAAGTCGGTACCGTCCCTTCCACTCTGACATTACCTCGCGGAACAAAGCTCAGTACAAATGTGGACGGCACAGAGTTTCGATATGTGGTCCTTAACGAACATCAGGTATCGCTCAATACAGATGAGTCTACCTCGCCTAATACTCGAACCTTTACGTTTAATAATGTAACCGTAGTCGAAGGTACAAGAAAAACTCTTAAATATCGAGTCGATAATGATATCGAAAATCAAAAGTTTCAGTTATCAGACGATGATGCAGATACTTCGACACTACGTGTCCTGGTTCAGGCTAACGAAGAATCCTCTGCCTTCGATAACTATACACAATTCGAATCTCTACTGAATGTAAACGCTACTTCAAAAGTATATTACTTACAAGAGAATTCAAATGAATATTATGAAATATACTTCGGTGACGGAGTCACAGGTAACAAACCAACCAACAATAATATCGTAACTCTGGATTATATCTTTACTCAGGGATCAGAGTCTAATGGTGCGAAAACATTTACGATCGTCGACAATGTCGGCGGATTTTCCAATGTTACGATAACCACAAGCGCGGCGGCTACTGGTGGTACAGAGAAAGAGACCAATGAGTCTATTCGATTCAATGCTCCTCTAACCTTTACTTCTCAGAATAGAGCCGTAACCTCCGATGATTATAGAGCAATCATCCAAAAATCCTTCTCCAACATTAAATCCATTTCGTGCTGGGGTGGAGAAGATAATGATCCACCTGATTATGGTAAAGTGTTTATTTCTATTAAGCCATTAGTAGGAGATAACCTTACACAATCAGAAAAAGATAATATTACTGGAACAATCTTAAAAGGTAAGAATGTCGTATCGATTACACCGACAATGGTGGATCCTTCCTTTACCTTCTTAGAACTTGACGTTCATTTCAAATATAATCCTAACCTGACTGATCGTTCAGATGTCGAATTACAATCTGTCGTCAGAGATACAATATCTGATTATAACTTTAATGAACTTGAAAAATTCGACGGTGTCTTTAGACATTCAAAATTAACTAGAGCAATTGACAACGCTGATCCTTCTATTCAAAACAGTACAGTTCGTCCTTTCATGTTTATGAATATTACACCAGCAAATAACGCAGCAAATAACTTTGAATTAAAATTTGTTGAGCCCTTCTTTAGAACTGGCGCTCCAACTGATTTTACAATTTCATCTACAAGCTTTACACTCAATGGAGAGACAGTATTCTTTGGTGATACAGAAATTACTGGGTCTGCAAATCGTAAAGTTATTATATACAAAGTTGTCAATGGTGTCAATGTTACTGTGAATAATAGTGCTGGACTCGTCAATCATGAAAAAGGTGTTATAACATTAAATAACTTTATACCTGATACTACAGCATCGATCAGAATTACCGTTACACCTAATTCATTAGATTTAGCTCCTCTTAGAAATCAATTAATATCAATTGATCCACTTAGAGTGACAGTAACACCTATCGTAGATACAATCTCATTATCAGGTTCTTCAGGTACAATTAATTATACAACGACCTCAAGGCTTAGATAAGTATGGCAAATAAAATAACTAATAAGTTTTTCTCTTCAGATAACATATCACCTGGTTATGTAGAATCAGTTGCTTCATCTAAAAAGAAAACTAAGGAAAACTTAAGAACTAAAGAATTAGTTCCTTCTGAAATTTTAGCAAATGCTTCATCATTAGAAACATTACTAAATGCTTATTATGATTATATGAACTTAGAAGAGTTTATATATCAAGAAACAGAAATTTATAATGAAATAGTATTAGATAACAAAGCCGTCTTTCGGATATCTGATCCAAGAAATGAGAATGATCATTTCTTTACAGATGAGGATGGCGCTAATTCAACACTAGTACTAACTGATGCAGCAGGTAATACAACAAACATTACATTGAATGATGCTAATGTTGCGATTACAAATGGTAATAATTTACCAGGATCTTTAGCATCATCACTTTCTGAAATTGGTAAAACATTTACCGTGTCTGGATTAGATGCGCATAATACTAAAACTGCCACACTTACAACACCAATAAAATTTTGGGCTGGGCCCGGTGCATCCTTTGCGCTCAATACAATTGAAGACGCAATGGACATTGATAGCGCAGCCGCTAATTACTTAGAATTAATTCAAAAAGAAATAGCGGCTGTTATACCTAGATCTATTCAGGTTAATAAAAGAACATTATATAAAACGATTATTGATTATTATAAGATTAGAGGATCTGCAGATTCAATTGAAGTATTCTTTAGACTATTATTTAATGATACTGTTGAGATTGAATATCCATATGATAAGACATTAATACCTTCATCAGGTAATTTCGATACAAGCCAAAGCCGATACTTAGATAATAAAGGTTTCTTATCAGATACTATTAAAATACATGATTCAGACTTTTATCAAAAGTTTTCTTATCTTATTAGAACAGGACAAAATTTATCTTCATGGAATGATGTATACTCAAGACTAGTACACCCAGCTGGATTTAAATACTTTGCAGAAATATTATTGCAATTATTCGCAACAAGAGATGCATTAGGCGATGATGAAAAAGAATCATCTTTTCTTTCTAATTATTCTGGTGGAACAGATTCATCAGGTACAGATTTTAGACCATCAGGTAATTTAAGATTTAGAGAATATCCTTCGGGAACATCTGAGAATCCTAGGTTAACATTATCATCAATGCCAGGTAAACAGCCAGGTGTTATTGGCATAGAAGATTTACCACTGCTTATAGAAATGTTTGCTTCTGTATTCTTACCATTTACATTTGCTCAAATACATAAATCAGCTTCCATATCATTAACTGTATCTGGAGGCCAGGTTACAGCTGCTACTATTAATGAACCAGGATTCGGATATAGTTCAGCACCAACAATTACTGTAAATGGTGTTCCAACAACTGGTAATACAATTACTAATGCAACGGTTACATGTACAATTGATTCAGAAGGTAAGATAGAAACTGTAACTGTTTCAGGTGCGGGTGCTAATTATCAATCGGCCTTTGGTTCGGTTGCGGCTAATCCAAATGTTGGTAAAGTAGCATCGATAAGTATTGTTGCAAATGAAAATAAATCTTATTCAGAACCACCAGGTATTACAATTGATGATCCTACATCCGTAGATGAAAATGGTTTACCTTTATCTTCAAATGTAACCGCACTTGCTAAATATCTATTACAACCAACATCAGTATCTCATATTGAATTAATATCAGGTGGTAGTAATTACACAGTACCACCAGCAGTTAATATATCAGCTCCACCATCAGGTGTCACAGCTACAGCTGTAGCTCATATAGAAAACGGTTCAGTTTCTAATATAGAAATAACTAATGCTGGTTCTGGTTATGTTGAATTACCAACAATTACTGTAGGTGGTAATGCAACAGCTAAAGCACAATTAACTCCATCTGAAATAGCTTCAGTAAGTATTGTAAATGCGGGAGCTAATTATGTATTAAATCCAAACATCACTCTAGCTTCTAGACCTAAACATGAAGATAGAGTTAAACACAAAGACCAAACAATAATTTTAGAATTAAATCATACATATGATGATCCACAATTTACTACACAAACAAATCCTGTACAAAGTACTGGTTCAGTAACTGGACGTACATTGTATAATGGTGGTTTACTAAAAGTAGGAACTTTAAGTTCAGGTTCAAACTGGACAATATCACAAGGTTCTACTTCTACTAAAACTATGGGTGGCTATGAAGTATTAGTCAAAGCAGCAGGTTATAGAACACAACCTGGCAATGATTATTATAGCCAAAAAAGTAATATATTGAATAACTATCGATTATATGATTTTAACGAAACAATTGAGTTTTTAGGTAGTACAGAATTACAAAGTACTTCTATAACTGATATAAATAAATATAACGTGAATAGTTTTATTCATACAAATTAAATAACGGGAAAAAAATAAAATGACGGCAATAGTAACATCTAAATTCAGAACGTTGAATGCAGAGAACTTTAAAGCGGATATTGCTGATGCTGGTACTAGTGTATATGTTGGTATTGGTAAATCAGATGTCTGGTCTTTAACAACATCTGATACAACAGACACAGTACCTTTCACACCTAGTGATACATTAGATCAATTAGGAGAAGCACACCAAAACGTATTTGCATATAAACTTTTAGGAGCAAGTGACGTATCTCATGTGGTTCCAAGACATACATGGACCTCAGGTAGAGTCTATGTAGAATATGATTCAGACGATCCAGATCTTTTTGATAAAGCTTTTTATGTTATCACATCAGAGTTTAAAGTATATAAGTGTATTAAAGCAGGATCTTCAGGTTCTACAGAAGAACCAGTACAAACATTAACAGCTCCGACACCAGAGTCAGATGGTTACACTTGGAAGTATATGTATACAGTTTCCGTTGCTGATGCAGAAAAATTCCTTACAACATCTTACATGCCAGTCAAAACTGTTTCCCTAGCATATGCAAATGATGCTGCTGCTGAAGCTGCTTTATCAGAAGCAGACTATGCTCAATACCTAAACCAAAAAGCATCAAGAGATCATGCTAATGCTGGTGGTATTGAAAGAATAGAAGTAGTTGCAGGTGGAACTGGATATACAAGTGATCCTACAGTAATTATTACAGGTAATGGAAACACAGCTGCAGCCACAGCTGCAAGAACAGGTAATGCTGTAACATCGATTACAGTATCAAACAAAGGAACAGATTATACAGTTGCAGACATAAGAATCTCAGGTGGAAGTGGAAGTGATGCTTCAGTAAGAGCAGTCATTGCACCAATCAGTGGCCATGGTGTAGATCCGGTCAAAGAGTTAGGTGGATTCTTTGTTGGTGTAAATACATTACTATCTGGTACAGGTGGTGGTGACCTTACAGTAGGAAATGATTTTAGACAAATTACTTTAGTTAAAAATCCTAAAAACTTTGCTTCACCTAATGCAGTAGCTACAGCCACAACATTGAATGCAACGGGTGCTTTAGACTTTGCATCTAAATCTGGAACATTCCAAGTAGATGAATTAATAACACAAGGATCTGGTTCTTCATTGGTACAAGCATTTGTTGTATCTATAGATTCAGGTACTGGTCATGTTTTTTATAATCAAAATAGTAAAACAGGATATGGTACGTTTGCTCATGGATCAGGTAATACTGTAACTGGTCAAACATCAAGTGCAACAGGAACACCGAAGTCAACAGCTAGTGCTTTCTTAGTAAATCCTGAAGTATTAAAAGAAAGTGGACAAATTCTTTTTATGGAAAATAGAAATCCAATTAATAGAACAGCAACACAAATTGAAGACATAAAAGTAATTATAGAATTCTAAAAAATAAAAGAGAGATAATATGAGTACAACATCGATTAAAACAAATTTTACTGAATATACATTTGATGATTTTAATGAGTCAAAAAACTTTCATCGTATTTTATTTAGGCCAGGAAGATCGGTACAAGCTCGTGAACTTACACAAATGCAAAGTGCTTTACAAGCACAAATCGACCGACATGGGCAATATGCTTTTAAAGATGGTTCTCGCGTAGTTAATGGTGAAGCTTCACTAAACATATCTCATGAATATATTAAAGTTGAAGGTACATTTACACATAGTTCAACTGCATATACTACAGCTAATTATATTTCAGAAATAGTTAAAGGTACTATTTTAACAGGCACAGCTAACAGTGGAAATCAAGTAAAAGCTATTGTAGATAAAGTAGTAACTGCGGCTGGCTCAGATCCAGATACAGTTTATATTAAATATTTAGATAGTGGAGATGCAAATAGAACTACTGAAAAATTTGCCGTAGGTGAAGTTGTATCATCTGATACAGGAACAACAAGATTTCTAATGGTAGGCGGTGGTGCTAATACCGATGGTAATAATACTGCATCAACAATAGCTAATGCTATTGGAACTGGTTCATCATATAATATTAGAGAAGGTGTATATTTTATCTCAGGTTGTTTTGTATTTGTACCTGGCGAAACACTTATTCTAGACAAATATACAAACACACCAAATTATGTAGTTGGTTTACAAGTAACCGAATCAGTACAAACATCAGCTGGTGATACATCATTACTTGATAATGCTGCTGGCACACCTAACACATCAGCACCAGGCGCTGATAGATACAAAATTTCTACTACATTAATTAAAGAAAATTTAGATGTTGATACACAAAGAACAGTTAATGAATATGTTCCTTTAGCTAGAATTGAAAATGGTGTAACACAATTAGATCTTACAGATAAAACTAATGATACTGAATTAACCAAAAGATTAGCTACTAGAACTGAAGAAGAATCAGGTAATTATGTTGTTGGTATATTTGAACTCGATGTTAAAGAGCATTTAGATACAGGAAGCAATTTTGGACAGAATGCTGCAGGTGATGGTGGTTCAGCAGATAAATTAGCAATTGGCGTAGAAAAGTCTACTGCTTATATACAAGGTTTTAGAGTAGCTAAAACATCAAAAGAGTTTGTTGATGTTGATAAGCCTAGAGGCAGTGATGCAACGGAAACAGAAACAAATACTAATACACAAATTACTGTAGGTAATTATGTTAAGTTAATTAAAACAGGAACAGGTGCTTGTGAAGGTATACCTGATTTAGAAAATTATACTACATTAGATTTAAAAATTAGTAGTACTGCAAGAGGTTCAGCGAGAGCAAGAGGTCTCGAGATATTTAGTGATCATATTAGATTATATCTATTTGATATTGTTATGGATTCAGGATATTCATTTAATAATGTTACTACTGTATCACAAACATCTACATCATTTAGTGCTACGTTAGCATCAACTGGAACAAGATTTGCTACTGGGTTTAATAGTGGCTTACATAAATTACCATATAACGCAATTAAAGAATTAGCTAACAATGAATATAAAGTTAGACATGTCTTAACTGGTACGGTTTCGGCAGGTTCATTACAAGTAAGTTTACCATCTGGATCTGGTGTTATTTCAGATCAAACAGATATTATAATTGCACAGGCTTCGGGTGCTGTTAAAACTGGAGTTGCTGGTAATATTACTGCAGGCGGTAATGGTTCAACATCTGTTACATTTAATGCTACTGCATTGAGTATTTCTGGAGCATGTAAAGTTTTAGTTACAGCAAAGAAAAACTTAGCAAGAAAAAGTAAACAAAGAGTTAATAATCAAACACATACAATTGCATCAGGTAGTATTAGTACTGGGCAAGAGTCTTTTGCCTTAGATCATGCAGACGTAATTAGAATTGTATCTGTACAAGAAACCGGTGGCAATGATGTAACATCAAGATTTACATTAGATAATGGCCAAAGAGATAACTTTTATGAGAATGGTAGAATTATTAAAGATCAATCTACACCAGCTATAGATACAGGAAAAAATTTAGTTATAACATTTGATTATTACAACCATGGTGATGGTGATTACTTCTCAGTAGATTCATATCCAACTGCAGATTACGCAGACATTCCATCATTCAATAGTTCAAAAGGTAAATTAGAATTAAGAGATTGTGTTGACTTTAGACCTAGAAAAGCTGAAGCTGGAGCAAGTGCAGGATCTGAATTTAGTACAGGTACAGGATTTAAATTATCTAGAGCACCTAAACCATCACATATATTTGAAAGTGATATATCATATTACTTACCTAGAGTTGATAAGTTAATTCTAAAAAGAGATGGTACATATGAAATTATTAAAGGTGTTCCATC
>TARA_B100001057_G_scaffold501007_1_pt1 | contig 12163 bp, 9 predicted proteins | sample TARA_B100001057 | Tara Oceans TARA_B100001057 (sample SAMEA2621839) | marine metagenome | biome: marine biome (ENVO:00000447); feature: surface water layer (ENVO:00002042); material: "saline water (ENVO:00002010), including plankton (ENVO:xxxxxxxx)" | depth 5 m | reverse complement strand
CAAGCGGCCATCATGAAAACGAGAATCAAATGGAAAAAAAATATGCAAATAATTTTGCATACTTATCAACTTACACAATGCCGGCTGGATCAAACCCAGCAACTTTGTCAAGAAGCCTACTAAATAATGTAAAAGATCTTAAAAAACAAGGTTATAACAATTGTGGACTATTAAGACATGCCTTTGGAGGCGATAGAGCATTCTACAGTTATTGTTATTTTGATAGTTGGGAGCAATTTGCTGAAATTAATGATAACAGCAATAATTCTGATGTTAGACAACTATATGGCGATCATGAAGATAGGCTTGTTTCAGTTGATAAAAAAAATCTAAAGCCTTCACAATATTTAGTTATGGCAACATATTCATTTGGACCCTATCTAACCATTGAAGAAAGAGCAAAACATGCAAATACAATTTTTGAAGTTTACGACCAAGCTTTTGGTGGTTGCAATATGATGTCACATGTTTGGGGGCCAGGCCTTGAGTGGCAAATAGTTTGCGGATTTCAAAATTATGCTGACTTTGCAGTTAAGCAGAAAGTTCTTGGCCCTCTAGTCACAGAGCTTTCACAACAAAAGCTAGACATACTGTCACATTCTGATGATATTATGGTGCGCGTACAATAAAAAAACAAAAATTATTTTAAAAGCTGGTTAATGCCAGCTTTTTTTATGTTCTCTCATTCTCATGATGTACTATATTATTAAAAATAATGATTACTAATAAAAGAATATTTCATCTTGCCGGTTTTGATCTTACATCTTACTCCTTATCATTTTATTCTTGCGATAGGAAAATTTCAGACGGCCTCATAAAAAATAACAATATTGTTAAGGAATTTAGCTATAACGATATTATTAGAATGAACAGTTTAATTAAAAGTAGAAAATTTTTTAAAAATAAAGGTCATGAGATACTCTTTTCAACTATAAAAAACTTTCAACCTGAAATAATTTTAATTGGACATGTAAATTTATCAGATGAGGTAATGAAAAAAATTAAATCACTTTGCCCAAAGGCAAAAATAGCTTCTTGGTATGTTGATCCTCCTGAATTAGATCGAATGAATAGATATAATATTTTACAAAAATACATTGATATTTTATTTATGACATCTGGAGGTAATACTATAAAAGTATTAAAGGAAAGCTTCAAAGATTTACCTAAAATTGCTTTTTTTCCAAATCCCACGGATAGCAGTATTGATTTCCATAAGAGTTTTTTAGAGGAGAATCATAAATATGATGTAATGTATTGCGGTAGCGATAAGAGATATTCAAATCGAAGAAGTTTCCTTGAAAAGGTTATTGAGTTAACACCTAAACTTAATTGGTTTATAGCTGGATCTCTTGGAAAGCCAAAAGTATTTGGAGCCGAATATTATAAAGTCCTATCTCAAACGAAATTTGCTATTAATATTTCAAAATTTTCTCCTAACACATATGATTTTTACTCATCAGATAGGATATCCCAGCTGACCGGAAACGGACTTTTAACTTTTAATCAAGACTTTCCAAGCATTTCAAAGTTATTTAATGAGAACGAAATTATCATTTTTAATGAGCCTGAAGAACTTGCAGAAAAATTAAATTATTATCATGAAAATAAAGATATCGCCAAAGAAATTGCACAAGCTGGATTCAAAAAAGCTCATTTTTCTTATTCGTCTGAGAGAATCGCAAAATTCATGCTAGAGGCAATTTACAATAAAGATTTTTCAGAGAATTATGAATGGAAGAATGAGATTTACTAAATATGTTAATTAGCTATCTAATTACGGTCTTTAACAAAGAGACTTCAATTGAAGGAACCATTCAGTCAATTCAAAATCAAGAGGGGCTTCAAAATATTGAATTTGAAATCATTTGCTATGATGACTTCTCTTCAGATAACTCTGTTAAAAAAATAAAAGCTCTACAAAAAGATGACAGTAGGATAAAAATATTTTCAAATGAAAGAAATATTGGGCCGTCCAAATCAATCAATAAAGCAGCACAAGATGCTCTCGGAGAATTTCTAATTCCAATTGATGGCGATGACTATATTCCAGTAGATTTTACAAAGACAATTTTAAAAATGCAGGAAAAACATAATGCTGATCTATTATTTGGAAAATCTAAAAGAGTTTCGAACTTTCCAAAAAAGATAATTCATTTAAATGATGAAAAGTTTTTTCAAAATTTAAAAGGTTTTGAATTTTGTGTTCAAAAAAAAATATGTCATATGGGATTTTTGGTAAAGAAAAAACTTTGGCATGAATCAGGAGGCGCAGATGAAAAAGTATTTATTCAAGATCAGTCATTACCTTTAAGGCTTGCTTTAAAAAGTAAAAGCATGGTTTACCTTGAATCTTATATTTATTTTTTAGAATCAAGATCGCATTTAAGTCTCTCTCAGAACACAAATCAACAACATCATGACAGATTTTTTACATGTATTAATTTGCTAGAGACAAATAAACTTTCATTGTGTGCAAAAAAAGGGCTTGAGGCTCAATTGATTAGCTCTATGTGGAAGTACCAGAGGGATAACCATTCATATAGGGCTCTATTTTCCTCAATATTTATAATATATATTTTTAATAAGTTATTTGGTTGTTCACCAAAATCAGCAGATATAGAAAATTGGACTCTTTTTTTTAAAAATTTAACAGACGTAAGAAAAATGTATGGTTAGTTTTTTGTTCTGGAAGTTTCTTCATGAAAAAAGAATTTAGCTAATACTTGCAAAGGATTTGTTATATCCATTTAAATCAGAAGGCATTAGAATTAGTTTTTATTTTTTAGACAAATGTTTAACTATATTAAAAAGCATAAATCATTATTTATCTGCTTGATCTTTTTATTTGTATCAAGTTTTATTGCATCATTAATTCAAACTAGTTTTGGTAAAGTAGAAATCAAGTTAATGAAACTTGACACCGCTGATGGCCAAACTTTAGTTTACGATTTATATAAACCTAAGATTGCGACAAAATTAAATCAATTACCATTTATAGTTGTTGTTCCTGGCTTTCAAAGATCAAAAGAAGCCTTATCAAATATTGCTATCGAATTATCAAGAAGGGATATCGTAGTTGCTTTAATTGATCCATATGCACAGGGTATGTCGTCGTCATCTACAAGCAGAAGGGCTGCAACAACGCAAGGATATGGGATGTTTGGTTTAGTTGATTATGCATTTGAGGGAAATTTCCCATTTGTGAACTCTAATCTCATAGGAGCTACTGGACATTCAATGGGAGGTAATGCTGCCATAAGAGGAGTTAATTATTTTGGCAAAGAGGCTTCAAAAAATGGAACTAATAGCAAGTTACATTCAGTTTATGTTTCAGGATATGTTTTAACTCTTCGTGATGATATTTTAAAAGAGTCAAAATCAAATATGGGAATTAGTTATGCTCTTTATGATGAAGGTGCATTCAGAAATGAATTAAAAGGATGGAGTGCTGCAAATATGAAAATAGCTCCAGAATCTCTTCGAACAGTTAATGCTGTTTTGCCTGAAAGTGCAAAAATTAATAAAGTTAAGCTTGGTAAGTATTATGGCAATAAGTCTGATAGAACTCTTAGAGTTATTTTTAATGAAAAGCTTCTCCATCCATTTCAACCATACAGCAAAGTAGCAACCGCTAATCAGATTGATTATTTTAAAAAAGTTTTTGATCTTCCAGTCGAAATCGATTCTAGCGATCAAAGATGGCAGTTTAAAGAAATTTTAACCTTATTAAATATGATAGTTTCTTTATATATGCTGATACCATTAACCAAGCTACTTTTAAGGCTTCGTTTTTTTAGCGGCATAATAAAAGATGTTCCTAAGGGTATACCAAGCCCATCAAAAAAAGGTAAGTTAGTATTTTGGACTATTTTTTTTGTTAGTGCTTTCATAGCATGTTTTTCATTCATTCCAATGGTAGATGTGGCAAAAATTTTATTTCATGAATCAGCAAATCGGCAGTTGACATGGTTTTTTCCACAAAGAATGAATAATTCAGTAATGCTTTGGGCAGCCTTCAATGGGGCTGTGGGGCTTTGTATTTTTTTTATTTCATATCAATTGTTTGGAAAAAGAAGCGGAGTAAGTAGAGATTCATGGGGAATAACAATTAACTTGAATGAATTTACAAAAACCCTTTTATTAGCATTCAGTATTTTTAGCATTTTTTACTTAATATTGTTTTTTATATATTATTTTTTCCATATAGACTACAGGTTTTGGTTTATGGGTATAAGAGTCTTTCAAATAGAAATGCTTATAGTTCTTGCAATGTATTTTCCTTTATTTTTTATATTTTTCTTTTCAAATTCATTAAGATTAAATGGATCAATGCGTTTTGAGGGTCAACCTGAATGGAAGACGAAATTAATTGCTGGGATTGCAAATTCACTCGGACTAATAATGATTATTATCATTCAATATACAACTTATGCTTTTTCAGGAACTGTTTTTTGGACAACAAATTGGTTGAGCGTAAACCTCCTATTTGGAATAGTTCCTATGATGTTTATTCTGCCATATTTTCATAGAGTCTTTTTTGATATGACCGGCAGAGTTTTTTTGGGCCCTATTGTTACATGTTTAATCTTCATAATGATCCTATCTACAAACACAGTTGTCTATTTACCAATAAAATAATTTATAAAAAAATCTATAACCAATCTATAATATTTGTATGAAGATTATTTTGCCTGATAAAAGTGTTAGAGAATTGCCTTCTGGTGCCACAGGATATGATCTTGCTAAAGATATTGGTCCTGGTTTGGTTAAATCTGCTGTAGCGATAGCTGTTGATGGGGAGCAAAAAGATCTGTTTGATATCTTAGATGAAAATTCAGAAGTTTCTATAATTACAATTGATTCAGAAGAAGGCCTTGAAATAATGAGGCACACTTTGACGGCTCAAGTTCTCGCAAAGGCAGTTAAAACAATTTATCCAGACTCTCTCCTTGCAATAGGTCCAACAATTGATGATGGTTTTTACTATGACATAGAAACAAAAGAGCCCATTTCAATAGATGACTTGAAGAATATTGAAGAAGAAATGCAAAAAATTATTAATTCAGGCTCATCAATTACCAAAAAACTTTTTTCAAAAAAAGATGCTCTCGAAGTATTTAAGAAATTAAAGGAACCTTATAAAGAATCAATTATTAATGACTCTGATCAAGAAGATGGCTTTCAATTATATTATCAAGATGATGAAAGTTTTGTTGATTTATGTAGAGGCCCTCATTTACCTAATTTAAGCTTCATTGGATCATTTAAGCTTACAAAAATTTCAGGTGCATATTGGAAAGGTGATTCAAAAAATAAAATGCTTACAAGGATATATGGTACTGCATGGACCTCAAAAAAAGAGTTAGCTAATTACTTAAATTCTATTGAGGAAGCTGAAAAAAGAGATCATCGTAAACTTGGAAAGGAAATGGATTTATTTCATTTTCAAGAAGAAGCTCCCGGTATGGTTTTCTGGCATCCATATGGATGGACAATATATAGACAATTACAGAACTTTATTAGAGATAAGCTTGAAGAAAACGATTATCTCGAAATTAATACTCCACAGGTAGTAGATAGAAAATTATGGGAAGCTTCAGGGCATTGGGATAAGTATCGTGAGAATATGTTTATTACTGAGATAGATGAAGAGCATGCAAATGAAAAAAGAATAAATGCTCTAAAACCAATGAACTGTCCTTGTCATGTCCAAATTTATAATCAGGGTATTAAATCATATAGAGATCTCCCACTAAGATATGCGGAGTTTGGTTCCTGTCATAGGTATGAACCATCTGGCACTATGCATGGTTTGATGAGAGTGAGAGGATTTACTCAAGATGATGGACATATATTCTGTACTGAGGATCAAATTGAATCTGAAACTGGCAAGTTCATTGAGCTTTTATCTCAAGTCTATAGTGATTTGGGTTTTGAGAGTTTTGATATTAAGCTTTCAACAAGACCAGAGGTAAGGGTAGGTACGGATGAAGTTTGGGATAAAGCAGAATTTGCACTTGAATCAGCAATTAAAAAACTAGGATACCCCTATGAAGTGGTAAATGGTGAGGGAGCATTTTACGGTCCAAAATTAGACTTTGTTCTTACAGATGCTATTGGACGAGATTGGCAATGTGGTACTTTTCAAGCTGATTTCAATCTCCCAGAAAGATTAGATGCAGAGTTTATAGCCGAAGATGGGAAAAAATATAACCCAGTTATGATTCATAGAGCTGTTTTGGGATCATTCGAAAGATTTATTGGGATTTTAATTGAAAACTATTCAGGAAAACTTCCTTTTTGGATGGCTCCTCAACAAGTTGTCATAGCGTCAATTGTTTCAGATGCCAATGACTATGCAAAAGAAATAATGGAAAAACTCAAGGAAATAGGAGTTAGATGTCAAGTTGATATCAGAAATGAAAAAATAAGCTATAAAATCAGGGAACATAGCTCAAAAAAAGTTCCAATAATTTTTGCTATTGGCAAAAAAGAAGTGGCAGACAAAACAGTCTCAGTAAGAAGAATTGGAAGTAATAATACTGAAGTTATTGCATTAGATAATGCTATTAAGGTAGTTTTCAAAGAAAATAATATATAAATTCAATGATAGTAAAGTTGTTTATTATTCCAATTAAATTCTATAGATATTTTATATCTCCTTTATTTCCACCTTCATGCAGATTCCAACCAACATGCTCAGAGTATGCAATAGATATTATTAAAGAGAAGGGTGTTTTGAAAGGCACTTTTTTAGCTTTGAAGAGAATATCTAAATGCCATCCTTGGAATTAATTAAATATATTCATAATATTTGTTTATTTTTCATTATTAACAACACTTATTTTTAGTTAATTTTTTTTGTAGCTACAGTTGTTTAGTGATATCATTTGATCCATAAATGTTCTAAAAAGCCATTATTGGGGGGATTAAATATGAACAAATTATTCAATTATTCATTCGGTGTGATATCAAGCCTTTGCTTAATATTTTCATTGAATATCATTTCGCAAGAAGTTGAAGAGGTTGTGGTTACAGCAACTAAGAAAGAGGAATCTATTCAGGATATTGCTGTTTCAATTGAAGCTTTTACTTCTGAAGCTTTAGAGGAAAATCTAATTAGGGACGCCTCTGATCTTCAAGAAGTAGTTCCAGGACTAATAGCAGATAAGGGAATTGGTTCAGGAGTTACTTATGCTATCAGAGGAACTGGTTCTTACGGTGTTGGTGCCGCAGTTGTTGGAGCAGTAGTTGTTTCCACAAACGGGCATGATACTGGTGGAAGTAGATTCTATGACTTAGGCTTATTCGATGTAGATCGTGTTGAGGTTCTAAAAGGTCCTCAAGGTACACTATTTGGAAGAAATGCTGTTGTAGGTGTTATTAACACAATTACAAAAAGACCAACCTCAGAGTATGAAGGAAGTTTTGATGTTGATTTTGGAAATTATGGTTCACAAAATACTAACTTAATGTTGAACTTTCCTATGAGTGATTCTGTTTCAGCTAGATTAGCTTTATCTACAGTTGATAGAGATGGATTTAATACAAACATTAGAACTGGTGAGAAATATAATGATAAGCATGCATATGGTGCAAGATTATCAGTTGATTGGGATATAAGTGATGATACAGTCCTTAAGTTAACTTATTCAACATATGACGCAAACGATAACAGAAATAATGTTGGTACTCCTTTCTGTGATACTCACGCTCTTTATGGTTGTAATCCTTTAACTGTAGGCTCTGCAAATCAGCCAGCTGATTCAAGAGGTAGTACTGCTGCATTATTTAATGTTGTTGCAGCTTTGAATAACACAGCATATGCAAATAGTTATGCTAATTCACCTGTCCCACAAGATTTTAATAAAGCTTACCTTACAAGAGTGCCTGAGCATGAATCATCAACAAGATTCGCACAAGCTGAGCTTGTACATCAGTTAAATGATGATTTAACTATGACATTAAAGGTTACTCATTCAGATGATTTTTATTATCACATGAACGATAACGATTATTCTCATTCCGATGAGCCATTCCCAGGATTTGTTCCTGCCTTTGGCCCAATATCATTCATGGGAACATTTGGTGGAACTATTAATGATAGAAACTATGGCTTCACAGAAATTGTTTCATCTGATAGAACTTACGAGTTTTCTCATCAGATAAACAATACTCTTCAAGCTGAAATAAATATTATTTCAGACTTTGATGGTCCTTTTAACTATACCGTTGGTTACTATTCTTATGATGATAGAAGTCATAATAGATACCAAGTTCAAACAGCAGCATGGAATCTTTCAGGAGATTTTTCAAAGCATCCATATAATGCCCTTATAGGTGGTGGTATGTTTGGTGCTTATGGTGGTATAGATTTTATGAAAACTTTTGTTTTAGGTGGAATAGCGGGTAGTACTGTCTGTGCAGGCTTACCTCCAATTTCTGCAACTTTCCAAGCTGCAGCTGCTAGTCCAAACACATTAAACCCAGCTTGTTTAGGCGTACTTCTTGGTGGAGCAGGTGTTTCACCATTTCATGTACCAACAAATCTCGCTGGTTATATAAATGATGATCATATCAGAACAAAATCAAAAGCTTTTTATGGTGAAATGTATTATGACCTATCTGAGGCAACAAAATTAACAGTTGGTCTTAGATACAACGATGACGTTGTAATGGATAACATCATGACATGTTTAACAGACTTTGATTGTCCAAATTACCCTGATGAGCAGTGGGCAACAAATGTATACGGTTTTCATCCACTAAGCGAGTTAGTTGAAGATGATGCTACAGCTTATAAATTAGCTGTTCAGCATAATTTATCTGACGATCAAATGGTTTATGCGAGTTATACAACAGCTGTGAAAGCTGGTGGTAATAACCCAGTTATTGGTACGACTGCTGATCCATATGATCAAGAAGAGACAGGCGTTCTTGAATTAGGTATGAAAAGTATTTTATTTGATGGAGCAATGTTATTTAACGCTGCCTTGTTCATGAATGATACAAAAGGAATGCTTATCTCAAATCTTGAAGATGCTGGTTCAAAAAACTATAACGTAGATGCTGAAATTATGGGTTTTGAAGGAAATATACTTGCATTTTTAAATGACACAACAAGCGTTGATGTTTCATGGTTGATTGTAGAAAGTGAATTAGGTGATGCCTCAATGCCTGATCCAATTAATCCATTAAATATTGTTACATTATTAAATGTTAATCCCGCTGCATGTAGTCCAACAACTGGACTTTGTGCACCAGTACCAGTTGGTACTGCTGGATCAGTTGAAAGTTGGCCTGCAGATCCATTAGGGGCAGTTATTTATGGTTATGGTATTGATGCTGCAGGAAATACTAGGTTGATTCTTAAATCAGCTGGTTATCTATGTTCATCACTTCCATTTAATCCTCTTGGGGAAGTCAGTTGTTCAGATCCTACAAACCCATTAGATATCTCAGGTAATACATTACCTCAGTCTCCAAAAACTTCATACAGCATTGGTTTAAACAAAGACTTTATGATGGATTCTGGTGCTTTATCAATGAGAGTCGCATATAGATTCCAAGGTGAAAGAGAAGGGCGTGTGTTCAATGACCCAAGATCAAGACCTGGTGAATCAAAACTATGGGATTTAAACATGACTTATAGACCGAATGATGGTGATTGGTTTGTACGTGTATATGGTAAAAATTTAGCTGACAAACAGTACATTGGTACATGGGCAGCTTCTTCAGCATTGCAAGGTGGTGCTCAGTTTGCTACATACACAGACCCAAGAACATTTGGTGTTCAGTTTGGTACTAACTTCTAAGTTAGCAAAACTTTTAAAAGCCCAGTTTACTGGGCTTTTTTTTTGCTTATACTATGCACATGAAACCACTTCCGTTTAATCCAGACTCAATAAAAGTAACTGAAGATATGTGTGACCATAACGGTCACATGAATGTTAACTACTACTATCAACTTTTTGATAGCACCTATACATCTTTTTACATTGATGAATTAGGTTTTGGAGATGATTACATAAAAAGTGGTTTTTCAACTTTTACATTAGAAGACAGCATAAGATATTTAAACGAATTTACTTTAGACGAAGATGTCTTTCCATCATTTACACTTTATAAAGCCAACAAAAAATTACTTCACTTTGTAGGAATTCTTCAAAACAAAGATTCTGAGTTAGCTGCCATTTTTGAAACGGTACTTGGTCATATTGATCTTAACAAAAGAAAGGTAGTTAATTTTCCAGATGAGAAATTTGAACACATTCAACGAATATATAAAGAGCAAGAAGAGAAGAGAGAAATTTCTTTTGATATAAAATTAAAAATTAAAGATATTAGTGAATAATCTAAAGTATAGATTCTTTTTAGCAGTAATTCTTATATCGTCTGCAGTGCAGTCAACTGACTTTAGTGTTATGACATTAAATGTTGATAATCTTTTCGATACTATTGATGACCCAAAGAAGGACGATAAGGCATATTTACCTATAGAATTAAAACAATCTGAGGCTCATAAAAAATCATGTAATCGAATAAAAGTAAATTCATGGAAAAATGAGTGTTTATATTTAGACTGGAACGAAAAGACAAAAAATTCAAAGCTACAAAATATTGTAGACAGCATAGTTTCTTATAACGGTGGTCCTGATATTCTTGCTCTTCAAGAAGTAGAAAACATTAATATTCTTAACCAGCTCTTTTATCTTTTAGAGCCATACGGATATATTGACAAAGTACTAATCGAGGGAAACGACTACAGAGGAATTGATACAGCAATTATTTCTAAATTCAATGCTATCAATGCTGAATTACATAATATAAATTTTACAGGAAGATTTGAAAATAAAGATACCAGGCCGATATTGGATATAACGCTTGATATTAATGGAAGTAAACTTAAGATTTATAATCTTCATTTTCCATCAGGCTTTCATGATGTCTCTATGAGAATAGATTCTTTAAATACTCTAGAAAATTTGTTAGAAAATCATGATTATCCTGCTGTTGCTCTTGGTGATTTTAATGTTAATACAAAGGAAGACCTGAAGTTGGGTATATATAAATCTCAGGAAAGCTCATGGAGAGTTGCACACATTGAAGGCTGTAATGAATGCAAGGGTACTTATTATTACAATTACGGAAGAACATGGGAGTTTTTAGATACTATCTTTATATCCAAAGATAGAGGTATCTCATATGTTGAAAATAGTATTAAAGTTCACACCACAAGCAAAAATTCGGTTGGAAATAATGGAAGACCTAATAACTTTGATCCAATAGAAAATACAGGTGTTTCTGACCATTTCCCGATGGTTGCAAAAATAAAATTAAATTAATTAAAAGAACTAGGTCTCGTGACAAGAGCAGTTAAGCTCTTTACATATTTGATGATTTCGGAAGTGTGCAAATGCAACGATAAGGGCTCCTGACAAAGTTATGATTCTTTCAATCATTTCGTCACCTATAAAAACCGCAAGTGTTAATAGAGATAGGCCAAATAAACCAATAATTAAAAATGAAATAGTTCTATGATTTCTATATCCTAATGATAAAGCAATAATACTAATTGGAAGCGCAATCATTAAAATAGCATAGTGGATTAATTCATTATCAAGTGAAAATGAAAGAAATCCATAGGCAATAATTATTATAGAAGGCGCAAAAAAGCAGTGTACTATGCACGCAAATGAAAGGGTCATAGCCAATTTATCTGAAATTAATTGGGTTTTCAAATCTATTGTCTCCAGCCGCCTCTATCAAATACTCTTAAATATGTAAGCTGATCATGATCAGAGTCATTAACAACTTTACAATAATCACCAGATTCAACAAGAACAATATCTCCAGCAGATAGCTCATAAGAATCCTTATGTTCAATACCATATGAAGGATTTGAGCCATGACCTTCATCTGAATTCATATATTCGACTATTTCCATTGTTCCTCTACCGTTAGTAATAATGTATACAACATCTGAGTCAATAAGCTTATGACCTTGGGTTGCAGCTCCAGGTTGAATTACTGTCTTACTTGCGATAATTCTTTGCAAAAGGTCATTTGACCACACTGTATAGTCATCTGTGACTTTTTGCGGCGAACCACCTATTCTAAAATTTGTGTATTTTTTTGCCATAATAAATTTCCTTCGCTA
>TARA_B100001057_G_scaffold251328_1_pt1 | contig 12164 bp, 13 predicted proteins | sample TARA_B100001057 | Tara Oceans TARA_B100001057 (sample SAMEA2621839) | marine metagenome | biome: marine biome (ENVO:00000447); feature: surface water layer (ENVO:00002042); material: "saline water (ENVO:00002010), including plankton (ENVO:xxxxxxxx)" | depth 5 m | reverse complement strand
CTCATGCGTGTCATGCATGCGCTCTAACCAACTGAGCTAATCCCCCGAGTGGATATTCCCAAAATGCAAGAATGAGGGCGTCGTGTCAATTCAGTTGAGCAGCTTGCCCCCCAGCAATATGCATTCTTTACGATATCGTTTTTTTAAAATATTGTTCATCTCATATGAAAAAAGCGCTCGTTACCGGAATAACCGGACAAGATGGTTCTTACTTGGCCGAACTGTTGTTGGAAAAAGGCTACGAGGTCCATGGCATCGTTCGGAGAGCATCGACTTTCAATACCGATCGATTGGACCATCTTTACAAGGACCCCTTAGTGGATGACACTAACTTGTATCTTCATTACGGAGATCTCGCTGATGCAGTCCAATTGGTCAAGTTGCTGTATGATTTGCAACCGGATGAGATTTATAATTTGGGCGCGCAAAGCCATGTTCGGGTATCTTTCGATATTCCTGAATATACGGGCGACGTCACTGGATTGGGTGCCGTGCGGATTCTTGAGGCTGTACGCGAGGCCGGTTTGGTTGAAAAGGTTCGATATTATCAGGCTTCTTCTTCGGAAATGTATGGTAAAGTTCAAGAGGTACCCCAAGTTGAGACCACGCCCTTTTGGCCGCGATCGCCCTACGCTTGCGCAAAAGTCTATGCCCATTGGCTGACCGTAAATTATCGGGAATCCTATGGCTTGCATGCTAGTAGCGGTATTCTTTTCAACCATGAGTCACCTCGAAGGGGGCAGACTTTCGTTACCCGAAAAATCACCCTGGCCGCCGCACGAATAAAGCTTGGACTGCAGAAAAAGCTTATCCTTGGAAACTTGGATTCCAAGAGAGATTGGGGGTATGCCAAGGAGTACGTGGAAGCCATGTGGCTCATGCTCCAAGAGGAGAAGCCGGATGATTTCGTGATAGCAACCAATGAAACGCACACCGTCCGTGAGTTTTTGGAGGAAACCTTTTCCTGTCTTGATTTGGATTGGAAAGAATACGTCGGGTTTGATAAGAAGTACGAACGCCCTGCCGAAGTGGATCTGTTGATCGGCAACGCATCCAAGGCTAAGGAAAAACTAAATTGGGAACCCCAAGTCACTTTCAAGGAATTGGTCTCCATCATGGTCGAGTCAGACATGAAGTTGGCCGAACGGGAAAGGGCTTTGGCCGACGTCGATCTTGCGTGATGTCACGGATTTTCGTCAGCGGTCACGGTGGAATGGTCGGTTCGGCCATTCTGCGGGCCTTGTCATCGTCGGCAAAAGATTGGCAGATTATTACGAAAACCAGGGCAGATCTCGATCTTTGCGATCAGGGTGCAGTGGAAGATTTCATTCGTAACGAAAGGCCTGAGTTCATAATCAATGCGGCCGGAAAGGTCGGTGGAATTCATGCCAACAGCACCTATCCTGCTGAGTTTATTCGTGAAAATCTTCTAATCAATGCCAACTTGATTCATTCTGCATGGCAGCATGGCGTCAGGCGATTTCTTAATTTGGGTAGTTCCTGTATCTACCCGAGGGATGCACACCAACCTCTGAGGGAGGAATGCCTGCTTAGTGGTCCCCTTGAACCGACCAACTCAGCTTATGCACTCGCTAAAATCGCTGGCCTCGAAATGTGTCGTCATTACAGGGAGCAATACGGAGTTCTTTTTCACTCGGCCATGCCGACCAATCTTTATGGCCCGGGTGACAATTATCACGCCGACAATTCGCATGTCCTCCCTGCCTTGATCCGTCGTTTTCATGAGGCAAGAGAAAAGAAACTAAACGAAGTTTGCATTTGGGGAACCGGCAAGCCGAGACGCGAATTGCTCCATGCCGATGACTTGGCCGAAGGTTTGTTGCATTTGCTTGAATTGGAAGATCCGCCCGATTGGGTGAACTTGGGTTCGGGGGAAGATCAAACTATCCTGGAGTTGGCAAACATGGTCAAGGCTGTGGTTGGTTTCAGTGGTGAGATCACGCATGATTTAAGCAAGCCCGATGGTACGCCCATCAAAAGCTTGGACGTGAGTGTCATGGCCTCTCTCGGATGGCAATCCGCTATTCCCATTCGGGATGGGATTACGAGGACCTACGCTGATTTCAGGCAGCGACTCAAAGAAGGTTCCCTGAGAATTTAGAGAAAGATGACTTTTATTCGAATTCCTTCCGGAAATTCTTGAATTGGTCGGAAAGCTCGCGCAATTGATAGCGAAGGGCCTCGACCTCTTCCTTGAGCTCCTTGAATTCCGATGCCATTTCTTCTACATGATCCAATCGCTCGTCGGGGGCGGGAACATATACGGCGGAACCGTCCTGCAATTCCTCAACCCTTGGTGGAGGTCCGAAATTGTGATGCCAGCGCCGTTCTTTTTTCCCAGGAACGGGATCCATTTGTCCGACTAAGGCTGGTTGCCGCTCCTCCATTTCCCGAAGGGTCTCATCGACGTCGGACAGACCGTCGAACTCGAACATTCTATTGGCTCGACTGTTCAGTTCTCCGGTGGTTTGGGGCCCGCGGTTGAGAAGTTCGGAAAGGAGAGCTCTTTCAGCTTTGATCAGATCAAGTTCCTTTTCGGCATTGTGCTGAAATTTTGGAACTCTGGAACCGACCAAGTCCACTCGGTGGACCAACCGCTTGATTCGAAGTTCCTCAATGGTCCGCCCTACCTCTTCTTCGCTGAGCTCGGATCGGGGGAGGCGATTGTTTTTTTGGTTGCAGGCATTGACCAAGCCGTTGAGAGACATTGGATAGTACTCGGGGGTGGTGAGCTCCTTTTCAATTAAAGAGCCCAACACTCTTGCCTCTTCAAAAGTGAGGGTTTCGAGCGAATCTACCTCACCTTCGTCATTTTGTTCGTTTTCCTCTTCCATAATACTACAGAAACGGAACAGCCAAAAGGGGTGATTTGTTAGCTCGTTTAAAAAGAGCGCTTGGTCGGAGGAAAAGGTCGGATTCAGTCACCAACCACGTTGACCAAGCGGTGAGCCTTGTCGAACTCTACCTTGCCGGGAGTGAGGGCAAAGAGGGTGAAGTCTTTACCGAGTCCCACATTGCGACCCGGGTGATACTTGGTGCCGCGTTGGCGGAGGATAATGTTTCCGGCAAGAACGGATTCTCCACCGAATTTCTTGACTCCAAGCCTTTTGCTGTTGCTGTCTCTGCCGTTTCTGGAAGTGCTTTGTCCTTTTTTATGAGCCATGGTCGGATTTCCTTTTGGATTACTTTAAATCAATCGATTCGATTTCGATTACTGAAATATGTTGTCGGTGCCCTTTTCTGCGCTTGTAGCCTTGCCTTCTCTTTTTCTTGAAAACGATGATTTTCTTGTCTTTCTTGTTTTCAAGAATCTTCGCGGTGACGGAAGCTCCCTCCACGGTGGGGGTACCGAAAGTGGCTTTGCCGTCATCGACGACCATGAGGACTTGGTCGATCTTGACTTGGTCACCTTCGTTAGTCTCGGGGAAGCGGTTCACGAATAATTTGTCGCCTTGTTCTACGGTGAACTGACTGCCTTGGGTTTGTATAGTGGCTTTCATGTTGAGGAAAATCGTTAAAAAAACCATTTTTGGTTGTCTTTGGCAAGCGTCATCTTGGCTTTTGGCTTGTTTGCAATCAGCTCTCCATTAGTAAGAGATGGAATGCAGGGAGAGGAAATCGAGGTTTCAAGGAGTGACGTTCTTGGCTATTACAAGGGCCAAAGTGTTCTCGAGCACTATGAGGAAGCAACCCGTAGAGTCGGTGCCTGGGCATCGGAACAATTGGTTTTGCGTCAAAGTTTTCCCGATCGTCAAGCGTCCTTGTTGGAGTTGGGATGCGGAACGGGGAGAATTTGTCTTTCACTGTGGATGCTTGGCTACGAAAACCTGACCGGCACGGATTTTGCCAAGGATATGATCAAACGAGCGCTCCAAGCTCAAAAGGAAAGAGCTTCCGGTGTTCGCTTTGCCGTGGAGGATGCTACCCGACTTTCCTATTCCGAAGAATCATTCCATGGAGTGATTTTTGGATTTAACGGATTGATGCAGATTCCCGGCAGAGGCAATAGGGTGCGAGCGATGAGCGAGGCTTTCCGGGTCTTGAAGAAAGGGGGAAGATTCGTTTTTACCACACACGACCGAGCTTTTCCCAAGTGGAAGAAGTTTTGGTCGGTGGAAAAGAAAAAATGGCGAAGTGGTCAACAGGACAAAAGCCTGATCGATTTTGGAGACCGGTTCGAGGAAACGCCCAGAGGCAAGCTTTTTATTCACGTTCCCGCCGTTACTGAAATTCGAGAAGACTTGAAGAAAGCGGGTTTTTTAGTGGAGCGAGACCTCCTGCGTTCCCGTGTTGCCGAAGAGTCCGAGCTGGTCAAAAAGTTTTCCGACGAATGCCGATTTTGGGTCGCACGAAAACCCTTGGATTAGAGGCATTCGTTATCCAAGATCATCGTGGCGACCCTAGTTGCCGGTCCGGTCATGCGAACGTTGAAATCGTCATCGATCATCAAGCCGATTTCCCCTCCCGGCATTTCCACCGTGATTTGTTCGTCGCAAGATCCCATTTTTCGAGCGACTGCGCCGGCTGCCGAGCTACTGCTTCCCGAGGCCAAGGTATAGCCTGCTCCACGTTCCCAAATTTCAATTCGTATTCGATTTCGGTCTATGATTTTAAGAAACTGGACATTGGTCCGGTTGGGAAAGTTCGGGTGGTTTTCCAAAAAGGGTCCCAAATCACGGGTTAGTTTTTCACTCAAGTCATCCGTTGGGACCACGCAATGGGGGTTTCCGATCGTGGCCGCGTAATACCTCAGGGACTGACCTTCGATTTCGATGGGTTCGTTCAGTACTTCCCTCGCATCTCCCTCAAGGTTGACCGGAACGACATCGCTGTGGAAACTTACTTTGCCCATTTCCACCGAAATGACCGATGCGTCTTCGGAGACCTCGCAGGTTACGATTCCGCCCAAGGTATCAACGGTAAAAGGGGAGGTGCCTGCTTTTCCCGAATCGAGAAGGTAACGGGCAAAGATCCTCAGTCCGTTCCCACTTTTCTCTGCCTCGCTTCCGTCGGGATTGAGAATCCGGAGACCGTAATCGGCTTTTTCGGAAGGCAAGGGACCCAAAAGAATTCCATCCGAACCCAGGCCGAAGTTACGATGGCAGATTCGGATTGTCTCCTCCTCGGTAAATTGGTGGTCTTCGCCTTTTGGGTCATACACCAAATAATCGTTTCCCAAGGCGTGATATTTTTCAAAAGCATTCATTGAAATTGTTTCTTCTTTGATTTTCGATTTCCATTATTTCTTGCGGGCTACAACCCAATCTACGATAGCCCCGTCATTATTCCCCGACCGCTTGACGATTCTCAAGAATTCTGCGGGATGAATGTCGTTTTCCTGAAAAAAATTACGATCTCCGCCACAACAAAACATAGTGTCGGGAGGAAGTTCGCCTCTGAGTTTCGCTCGAGCTTTTGGGATGATTCTGGGAAGCCAGCGGATGCCCATGATTTCCTCTTTTTTGGCGGGTAACGTGGAGGAGTCGAGTCTGTCTTCGGAAGTTTTCCCTTTCTGAGTTTCGATGAAATAATCTCTCCTTTGCTCGTGGATGAGAAGAAAAGTGGCCAAGTCGGGGGCACCTTCGCAGACCCAATCCTCGGCAAAGTCGAAAACATCCATCCGGTTGAGTCCGATGGAAGAAAGAAAGGAAAGTTCGTCTTCGATCGGGAAACTTTCCGCCGATCTATGCCCTTCCTCGTAGAGTCGAACGGCGTTTGCCCAAATCCGGACGAGTTCTTTTGGAAAATCTTGATTCATGTTTAGAGCAAGATGTTGTTGATCGGGGAGGACGCAAGTCTGTTTAGCCTAAGCGGAAGTCCAATTGTTTGTCCGAGACGAATACTTTGTCGATGACGACTTTTATTTCCTGACCCAGTTTCAGCTTGTTCTTGGGGTTTCGTCCGACCAATGCGGCGCCGTTTGACGAAACTCGGTATCCGAGTTCCTTCGACAAAGTGCGGATGGGAACGAACCCCCTGGCCTGAGTGTCGGTCAATTCGATGAAGAGCCCTCTGCGTCCGATTTCCGTAATGATCGCGTTGTGTTTGACGGGAGGTCTTTTATCCAAGTCTTTCTTGTAAAAAAGAAGAAGCTTGTCTTTGACCGACTCACGTTCGGCATCGACGCTGTTGCGTTCCATGGCAGAGAGATGCTTTGCCAACCCCTCCAATTTTTCATGGCCCCTTTTGTTTGCTTTTTGATGCCTGACGATCTTTTCGATTACGCGGTGGACCACTAAGTCGGCGTAGCGTCGAATGGGTGAGGTAAAATGAAGGTAATCCCTCTTGGCCAATCCATAATGACCATCGGGGGAACTCCGGTAACAAGCTTGCTTCATACTGCGTAGAAACTTGATTCTGAGAACCTGAGCGAGAGCGTGCTTGTTGATTTGAGTGAGCATCTTGTTGACTTCCTTCCGGCTAGTCAGTTCGCCGCAGGATACGCCGAAGATCGAGAGGAAGGAACGGAGCTCTTCGAGATTCTCAGGATCCGGATCGGGGTGAACGCGAAAGATTCCAGGCAGTTTTTTCTTTCTCAGTTCCTTGGCCACGGTTTCGTTGGCCAAAAGCATGAACTCTTCGATCAATTGATGGCTCTCGTCGCTTTCACTTTGAATGATTTTTTCCGGTTCTCCTTTTTCGTCGACCAATATCTTGACCTCGGAGGATGCGAAGTCGAGCGAACCCGACTGCATCCGCGAATGCCTGATTCGGGATGCAATTTTCCAAAGCATGCGGATTCCGTCCCGTAGGTCGCCAAGCAGCTCGTTGGACAGTTCGTTCAAGGCTTTGCCCGGATTTCCGGAGTACCGACTTGGCAGAGGCTTGGCATTCTTGATTGTGTCCATGCTCTCTTCTTCGAGAAACAGAAGAGCTTGTTCGTAAGTGAGACGCTTGTCGCTCTTGATGACGGATTCGGCCAGTTTCGAGCCGAGAAGCTCTCCCTCCTTTGAGAATCGGAAGAGGACCGATTTTACCAAGCGTTCTTCCGCTTCAACCAAACTGCATATGCCGCTCGACAAACGATGCGGGAGCATGGGTACGACTTCACCGACCAAATAGGTTGAATTCCCCCTTTTTTTGGCCTCCCTGTCCAACTGGGTTCCCTGCCCAACATAGTGCGAGACATCCGCAATGTGCACTCCGATTTCCCACTCGTCGTTTTTCAACTCGCGGAGGGACAAGGCATCGTCGAAGTCTCTTGCATCCAAAGGATCGATAGTGAGAGTGAAAACTTCTCGTAGGTCGTTTCTACCCCTCCTGTCGTCAGCCGTCACTTTTTCCGGGCAGAGTTTTGACTCTTGGACTACTTTGTCGGGGAAGTTTCCGCTGAGACCGAATTTCGCCAAAATACCCTTGTGATCGGTCAAGGGATCGTCACTTGGCCCGAGTACGCGGAGAACCTTGCACATAGGCAAGCGGGCAGGGGGGTCCCAACGAACGAATTGGCAGAGCAACTTGTCCTCCTCCTCAGCATTTCTGGTATCACCAAGAATCTTGAAAGGAATGAAGAGCCTGGAATTTTCAGCCCTGACGAGCGATCTGCCCAAATCTTTTTTCAAAAAGCCGAGGAAATTTATCGTTTCCCGCTTTACGATTTTGCGGACCTCGTACCTGAGCTTGACCGGCTTTCCACGGTGCCTCCGACGGTCGCCTTTTTTCTTTTTGGGCGGAAGGACTTGCAGTTCCACGAAGTCTCCATGAAGGGCCGTACTGGAGGCTCCCTTGGCTAAAGAAATCGGCTCATCCCGACCTTCTACAACGACTTTTGCCCGCCCCTGTCTGCCAAAGAAGAGAGTCCCGCGGACCTTATCCTTGCCCACGTATCAGATTTTGGCGAAAAGAACCGGCGATTGTCCCAATCAAGTTCCTCAGCCTTCAGGCTTCAAGACTTCCCACCCATCAGGTATCGCATCTTGGATGTTGGCGGTAAAGGAGTCATCTTGGTCGTCTCCGCGTTTTCTCCATTTTTTAAAAACGCCCTCCGTATCACCATCTTCATCCTTGGTGGTTTCGTACCATTTGACTTTTCCGTCACTGAAAAGCACGTGACCGCCTTCCCCTTCCCATGGAGAGTCGTCTCCCCATTCAGACTCGGAATCTCCTTCTCCCAATCCTCGCGTCCACATGATTGGGAAAGGACCGGAGGGAGGTTGCGTTTTGATGGTGTAATATTTGTTATCGGGAGCGGCGATTTCATATCCAAAAGCGGTCTTAAAATCATCAAGGGATCCTTCTTTATTCAAAATTTTGTCCGGAATTACCTTATCGTCTTCTTCCAAAGCCTCGATAGAAGGATCGTTGGGCAAAAACCAAATACCCGCATCATCCATGGAGGTCTTCTTGACGAACCAAGGAGCGAAACCCTGAGCGGAACCGATTGTTTCCTTACCCGGCCATTTTACTTGGGTGTTGTCGCTTTCGGTCTGCAGTTTCTTGAACATCTCTTTCAAGCTAGTACCGGAGGCATCCTTTGATGCTCCGAAAATCAGATCTCCCATGGGTCCAATGGCAACCGTGGCCAAAATGCCTATGATGGTAATGACGACGAGAAGCTCGATAAGGGTGAAACCTCTTTTTCTTTGTGAATTGGGATTCATAATCGTGAGTATGTAGTAAGGTGAAACAAGGTTATACGATAAGTGAAGTGAATTAATAAGGTAATCCGAAATTACCACAAAGCGCAAGAGTCTTCTCTTTGGCGGAGTTTACGGACTGTTCGTCTTCCGGAGCGGAAATGACTTGCTTGATGATGGATCCGATCTCGCGCATTTCGGGTTCCATCATTCCTCTTGAAGTAACCGCAGGTGTTCCGATTCTAAGACCACTGGTTTGGAATGGACTGCGGGTTTCACCGGGAACGGTGTTTCGGTTGAGGGTAACGTTGGCTCCTTCGAGGGCAATTTGGGCTTGCTTGCCGGTGAGGTCGGGATGGGATGGGCGCAAGTCAATCAGCATCAAATGGTTGTCGCTTCCTCCGCTGACTAGGTGAAAGCCGCCCTCGGAAAGTGATTCGGCCAAAGCCGAAGAGTTGGCGATGACTTGGGCTTGGTATTCCTTGAAGCTAGGCTTGAGGGCCTCCCCGAAGCAAATGGCCTTTGCCGCGACGACGTGCATGAGGGGACCGCCCTGGTTGCCGGGGAAGACGGCGGAATCAATGGCTTTGGCATGTTCCTCCTTGCACATGATGAGCCCTCCGCGCGGACCGCGCAGGGTTTTGTGAGTGGTTGTGGTTACGAAATCCGCATGCGGAACCGGAGATGGGTGCAGACCTGCCGCAACCAAACCGGCGATGTGGGCGATGTCCGCGAGCAAGAGGGCGCCCGTTGACTTCGCGATTTCCCCCATCCGTTCGAAATCAATCGTGCGGGGATAGGCGGAGGCTCCCACGGTGATAAGCTTGGGATTCTCCCGTTTTGCGATCTCCTCAATCGAGTCGTAGTCGATTCGACCGGTTTCGCGATCAACTCCGTAATTGATCACGTCGTAGAGCATTCCGCTGAAATTCTTGGGGTGTCCGTGGGTGAGGTGCCCTCCGTCTTCCAGACTCATTGTCAGGATCTTGTCACCGGGTTGTAGAAAGGCGAAATAGACTGCCGTGTTGGCTTGACTGCCCGAGTGAGGCTGGACGTTTGCGTGTTCCGCTCCGAAAAGCTCCTTGGCTCGGTCGATGGCCAGTCTTTCGGCCACGTCGACGTGTTCACAACCGCCGTAATAGCGCTTCGCCGGGTAGCCTTCGGCGTATTTGTTGGTCAGCACGCTTCCGGTCGCCTCGATCACGGCGGGCAAGGTAAAGTTTTCCGAGGCAATGAGTTCGAGGTGAGTCCTTTGCCTGACTTTCTCATCTTCGATAACCAAGAATATGGCCGGGTCGAGGTCCGACAAGGAGCGCCGGTCAAGCGTGAGATTGGATTGCGAATGCGAAGGTTCTGGATTGAGCATGATTTAGAATGAATATAAAGGTTTAGAGGTTTTTTTCAACCCACTCCAAGAGGGACGGCAACGCTTCCTTCATGTGATCCCTGCAAGTTCGATAAACTTCGATGTCCTGACCATAAGGGTCGGGCAGTTCGGTGGAACCTTGCGTCACGAATTCGCGCATGAGAAAAATGGGGGAAGATTCGGGAACCTCGAAATACATGTTGAGCAGGGCTCGGTGCGACTCGGTCATACAAAAAATCACCGAGGCGTTTTCGATCATGGCCCGGGTTAAGGCAGAACTACGGTGATCCGTGAGGTCCAAGCCGACCTCCGAGGAAGCAATGATTGAATTTTCGGAAGCTTGGTCACCGTCCATAGCCGATATGCCGGCCGAGAAAACGCGAATTTTCTTTTTCGTCCCTGATTTTTCAATGGCTTCCTCGAAAAGTTTCTCGGCCATCGGGCTTCGGCAGACGTTGGCGGTGCAGATGAAGACGATCAATTTCTCCTGCTTTCTTTCCTTTTTGGCTCTGCTCTTTCTACCCATTCTTTGGTTCTTTTCTTTTTCTCTAGGCAAAAAGGCAAGTTAGAACCGATTCAGGTCCTTGAAAATTCACGATGTCCGATATCCCTGCGGAAATATTTGGAAGGGAAATCGACTGCTTCGCATACCGCGTTCGCCTTTTTTCTGGCTTCCTGCAAGCTTGTTCCGATCCCAACCGCCCCCAACACACGTCCTCCGGCAGTTATGCATTTTCCTTCTCCATCGAGTTTGGTGCCCGCGTGGATAAGTTGGGAGCCCTCCGGGAAGTCGGAAGGAGAGGAAATCACCTCTCCTTTGGGGTAGCTTTCCGGATATCCGGCGCTGGCCAAGACGACGACCATGGCATAGGCATCCTTGAAATGAACGGAAGGCGGAAGTTCTTCCCCTCGAGCCGAAGCGAGGAGCAAGGGCACGAGGTCCTCGTCCAAAAGAGGCAGGATCACTTGGGTTTCCGGGTCGCCGAAACGAACGTTGAACTCCAATACCTTGGGTCCGGTGGCCGTCAGCATCAACCCGACGTAGAGAGTTCCCCTGAACTCGATGCCCTCGGCTTTCAGACCTGCCAAGGTGGGACGGACGATCGATTCCTCGTATTGGGCAAGCATGTCGGCGGTGACCAATCGGGTTGGAGCGTAAGCCCCCATTCCTCCGGTATTGAGCCCGACGTCACCCTCGCCGACTTTTTTGTGGTCCTGACTCATGGGAAGGGCCAGATAACTCTCGCCCGAACAGATGAGGTGCAAGGAAGCCTCCTCTCCCTCCAGAAACTCCTCGATTACGACTTCTCTGCCGCTTTCTCCGAAACTCGAACCGGCCAGCATATCCCGGACCGCCTCCTCCGCTTCAGCCCTGCTTTCGCAAATCAATACGCCTTTGCCGGCGGCCAAACCGCTTGCTTTGACCACGATGGGCAGGTTGCAGGTCGAAAGGTAATCGAGGGCGGGTTCTACTTCGCTGAAATTACCATACTCAGCCGTGGGAATACCTTGTCTGGCAAAAAAATCTTTCGAGAAGGCCTTGCTTCCCTCCAACCTCGCTGCCGATTTGTTCGGACCATAGGCTGCGATGCCCGCTTCAGTGAGAGCGTCAACGGCACCGTTGCACAAGGGGACTTCCGGGCCTACGACCACGAGATCGATTCCCTCTTCCTTGGCCAAGTTCACGATGGCCTCATTGTCTTCCACGCCGATGGAAAAGGTTTCGAACTCGCCGGCCATGCCACCGTTTCCAGGAGCAACGGCGACTTTTTCCACGATTGGGCTCTCTGCGCAAATTCTTGCCAAGGTATGTTCGCGGCCTCCGCTTCCCAATACCAGCACCTTAAGGTTTTTATCGTTCATCCATTTCGATTTCCCGAAAAGAAGGGCCTAAGTCGAGACAAAAGCAATTTTTCGGCCCTTAATGAGGGATTTGGTTTTCCAAAACCGCTCTTTTTGCGCAAACTCCGCTTCATGCGGGTATTCTTTATTGGGGTGTGTGGGACGGCGATGGGAAACGCCGCCGTTCTTCTTAAGAAATTGGGCCATAAGGTCGCCGGTTCCGATGCGGGCGTATACCCGCCCATGTCCGACGTTCTTACGGACGCCGGCATTGACCTTTTCGAAGGTTTCGAGGAAAACCAAATGCTCGATTGGAAGCCCGACCGAATCGTAGTGGGTAACGCCGTTTCACGGGGCAA
>TARA_B100001057_G_scaffold253551_1_pt1 | contig 12167 bp, 10 predicted proteins | sample TARA_B100001057 | Tara Oceans TARA_B100001057 (sample SAMEA2621839) | marine metagenome | biome: marine biome (ENVO:00000447); feature: surface water layer (ENVO:00002042); material: "saline water (ENVO:00002010), including plankton (ENVO:xxxxxxxx)" | depth 5 m | reverse complement strand
AAAAAGGCGTTCTTGCTTCAAGGGAAACTGCCATACCCATTCTATCTGGCTTTACTAAGTTATTTCCTGGCAATAACATCATCATATCAATATATAAACTTTGATTTATATAATCCCAGTGTTGAACTTTCATAAGATGAAAATTAAATAAATTTTTAGGAGATTTAATATCTATTTTCTTGTTAGCAATGAGTTTTTCCTTTTCAGAGGAATTAAATAAGCATATATTTTCATAATAATTATCTTTAAATAAATCATTATTTTTATAATTTTTCTCTTTGCTAAAAAAACTTTTATATTTATCGTATCCAGCAAAGATTTCATCACCGCCATCTCCAGTGAGCACCATTTTTACTTTGGTCTTTGCAAGCTCAGAAAGTTTATAAGTTGGAATAAATGATATATCACCATGCGGTTGGTCGCAGCTATAAAGAACCTTACTCCAATCTTTGGTAATATTATGATCTAGAATTTTTAGATTGTGATTAGTAGAAAATAAATCTGATGCTTTTTGAGCATAAATTGATTCATCAAATCTCTTGTCTTCAAACCCAATGCAAAAAGTTTCTACAGGCTCATTCATCTTTTGCGACATTAAACCTGTTATAGAAGAAGAGTCTACCCCTCCTGATAAAAAGGCACCAAATTCTACGTCAGATCTCAGGCGAATAGAGACAGCTTCTGATAATATGTGATTAAATTCTTCTATGAAAGAATCTTCCTTTTGGTTTTTTTGATGGAATTCCGAAAGTTCCCACCATGATTTTTCTTGAATTTTGTTATTTCTTGATATCACCATATAAGAACCAGGCTTTACATGATAAATATTTTTAAAACCTGTTAAAGGCGGAGGAATATAGTTGAAAGTTAAATATTGGTTTATTCCATCTAAATTAATTTCTTTTTTTATATCTCCTTTTAAAATAGACTTAATTTCTGAGCCAAACAGAAATTTTTTATCATCTTTATAAAAAAATAATGGTTTCACGCCAACTCTATCTCTGTAGAGAAACAATTTATCTAAATTTTTATCAAAAATTGCTATAGCAAACATGCCATTTAGTTTTTTTGCAAAATTTTCTCCGTCTCTTTCATAAAGTTTTAATATTACTTCTGTATCGCTTTTTGTTTCAAATGTAAATCCTTCTTTTATTAAAGATTTTTTTAATTCTAGATAGTTATAAATTTCACCATTTTGAACGACTTGAATATGCCCATCTAAAGAAGAAAAGGGTTGATTCCCACCATCAATATCAATAATTGAAAGCCTTTGATTTCCTATAGCTTCTGATTTGCCAAAATAGATTCCTTGATCATCAGGACCTCTATGTTCAATAGATAGACCCATAGCTACCAGAAGATTTTCATCTATCAGGGAACTATCAAAATTATACGCTCCAAAAATTCCACACATCTTATGTACCTATAATTGAGTTTATTTGTTTTCTACAATCTTCATGATTTATATTTAACTCAAAATCAGAAAGTTTTTTTAGTTCTAATTCAGCTTTCTTTAATTTAAAAAGTTCTTTCTCAAAGTTTATTTTTTCTTCTAACTCAAAAATATTGCTTGAATTTTGATGAAATGATCTTGAAAGTATAACGGAGTTAGATTTTAGTCTAATGTGTTCGCTTAAAATAATTTCAGCTTTTAAATCGCCTTTCCCTATAGGGCCTATACCTCCAAATCCAAAGGGTATATTATTTGCCACAAGTTTCTTTGCTAAATTATCCATAATTCCGTTAATCAGACTTTCGAACATAAATCTATGGCCTAAAGAAATATGAAGATCATTTAAGCCTATATAAATTCCCTCAAAATCTTTTAAATTAATAATTTCATCTATGATTTGTAATGACTCTTTGGTTTCTATTAATAATATTTTCCGCGCTTTTTTTTCTATAATATTTAAAAATGATTCAACTTCTGAAATATTTTTTATCATTGGAAGCATTATGCTATCTGCTCCTCTGCTAATTACTTCATCTATTTGAGCCATCGATTCGGAGTGAAAAGGGTCTATTCTTACTAAAAGATCATTATTTATAGCATTTCTTACAGAGGAAACTGTTTCAAAATCATGATTGGAAATCCATGTTCCATGACCTTGTCTTGCAAATTTCCCTTTTCTTTCTAGATCTACAAAGATTGTATCTACGCCTTTATCGCAAACATATTTTGCAATTGAAGCATTTCCACAAATCATTAAGTAATTCATTAAAAATATGGTGCCGACCAATCCAAAATTAAGCTATCTAAATTATCTTCTAAATTATATTCATTGAAAAAATCATAATCTAAATTCATATTTATCTGATTTAAATTAGACCCTCCAAATATTAAATAATCTGGATTAATAAATATTTTAATCATATCGTAACAAAACCATTCAAAAGATTTATTCTTAGGTGAGTTTAAAGATTTATAAAAATTATTAATCGATTTAGCTTTAGATTGTCTTAATTTCAAATTAGGACTTTCTTCAAATCTTTTTCTAAAGATATCAAAATATTCTTTTTTATAAATATTTTGACCAGACAATAATCCAGAAGCTAACAAGCTCCTTGCAAAAACTTTCTTATTATTTTCTTTGCATAAAAACACAATGTCTAAATTATTTTTTAAATCTAAAAGGTTTAATGGAATTTCAAAATAATCAATATTTTTATTTTCAATCAAATCATTAATTGGCTGTTCAAGGCAAACCCCAGCTTTTATATTCAATTTTTTAATTTCTTTAACAATGAAAGGTATTTTTCTCTTTTTTTTAAGAGGCTTATGAATAAAAATAGATTTTAAATTATCACCAAATAATTCTTTATAACTTTCTATTTCTTCTACAATCAATTTATTTGTTTCAAATTCTTCTGGTTGAGAAAATAACTTTAAATGAACAGGAATTTCCGTTTCTTGAATAAATCTTGCAATTATTTTATTCAAATCCTTATTTAAAATTTCATAAGCTGACGATGAATGAAGCTCTACTTTTTTTTTACTATTTACTATTTTTTTTAAAATTTTATAAAAAGATTTCGTAGAAACTTCTTTATATAAACCACTAAATCCTAGTGTTCCAATACTAATCAATTTCTTTGAGCCTTAATTCTAAAGAAAATCTAGTTTCTATTCCTTTGTTTGATGCTCCCCCATGAACTAGGCGAGGTGAAAAGATCATAAAATTACCCAGCGAAACATCAGGCCTATGAATGTTTAACTGTTTTTTACTTTTTTTAATAGTTGGCACGGAATAAGCTATTCCATCTTTTATAGTTTTCTTTTGCTCTGAATAAGAAAATGAGGATTGTATTTCCTCATCATCCCAATTGTGAGACATTGGAACTATAGATAATGAACTGTCATTCCAACTTCCTGATAATGGTAAATATATATTCAATAAATTATTGAAATACGGAAACCAATGATCTCTATGAAGGGGGTTATTGTCTCCTTTGTTTGGTCTTACAACTCTGAATTCTATTTTTTTTTCAAAAAGTTCAAAATCTATCTTTAGATTTATCGAAATGGTTTTAATCATATCTTTTATAAAAGGATTTTTAATCAGTTCGTTAGATATATCTCTTGAAAAAGATTTTATAAATTCATGATGATCTATATTACAAACATCAATGAAAGAATGATAATTCTCCAAATCAAATTCAGAAATTTTTATTTCTTTAGAAGAGAAGGCTGATAACCTTTTGTATATGAGTTTTTGAAATTTAGATTTTAAAGAGTTAAATTTATAAGCATTTCCATTGATAACTTTGTATCCATATCTAGTAAAAATTGGATCAAAAGAGGCTTTAAGATGAAGTGGCTTTAAATTTTTCCCCTTCCATTTTGTATATAGCTTATTCAAAGACTATTTCCTTTAGCAATTTTTATGATTGTCATAATACATATTTTTAAATTCATCCAAAAATTTTTATTTTTTACATAATAAACATCCAGCGCTTGCCTTTCCTTCTCTGATTTATATTCAGAAATTTGAGATAAGCCAGTAATGCCAGGTTTTACCGAGTTTCTTATTCGCCAGTCCTCTTCAGTATAATCAAATTTTTGTACAGGGACATCTGGCCTAGGGCCTATCAAATTCATATCTCCTTTAAAAATGTTAATAAGTTGAGGCAACTCATCTAAATGATATTTTCTAAGAATAATACCAAATTTTGTAACCCTAGAATCACCTGTTTCTGTTGTCTTATATAGTTCTCTCTTTTCCTTTAGATTATCACCATCATTTAGTTGAATATCAGAAAATTCATTATAAAGCATTGTTCTAAACTTAATTATTTTGAATATTTTAAGATCTTTTCCGATTCTATTTTGAAAAAAAAAGATAGGTCTATTTTTATATAAGATGATTAAAATGAGCAAAAATAAAGGTGAACATAAAATCATTACAATTAAAGCTATAAATTTATTCATTTTTATTAATTAAGTTATAATTTTGAGTAAAGTAATGAATGAAAAAAATAATATATATATTGATATTAAAGCCATAGAAGAGTTTTTTCGCTACAATTTTAAAATTTTTGTTATCACAATTATCTTCTCTTCAATCTCGTCACTTATTTATTCATATTTTCAAACAGAAAAATACACTTCCTATTTAATTATAGGACCAGCTAATGAAGATTCTAGCATTAGGAATTCTCTAAATAAATTAGATAATTTAATTCCATTCTCACAAAGCTTTTCTAAAAATGAAGATTTTAATCAATTAGATGATTTTTTTATAACTATTGAATCGCTTGATGTGATGTTAGATTTTTTTGACCCAAGACCAATTATTTTTTCAAATAATTTTTCTAAAGAGAAAAATTTATTTGATAGTATGATTTATTCCGATACCAGACTATTGATGGAAAGCTTAAATGGATCTATAAATATCAATCAATTAAGAAACTCAGGTTTGTTAGAAATTTCTACTGAATTTAAGGATCCCAAATTTTCAGAAAAGCTATTAATTTCATTACACAAAGGAAATGAAATGTTGGTTAAGAAGATTAAAAAAGAATACGCTTTAAAGAAAATAGATTGGTTAAATAAAGAAATAAAGGAATCTTCATATACAAAAGAAAAAGAGAGTTTGTCTTCTCTTTTGCTAAAAGAATTGAATTTATTATCGCTAATAGATGCCGATGTGCCTATAGTCTCCCAAGTTATTACCGGCCCATATTCCACTATTAAACCTTCAAGTCCTAACTATTTATTTAATTTATTTATTTTTATTTTTTCATCTCTTTTAATTTTATTATTTTATTTGATAAGGAAAAAATAAAAAATGCTTTTAAATAAATATCTATTTATTTATATTTTCTCGTTCATCATATTTTTATTTATTTATGCTCTTTTAGGAAAAACTTTTGATTTAAATATTTGGAATCAAGTCTTTGAATTAAGAAATGTGGAAGACCCTCTTTACTTTTTAATAAATATTAATGCCTTTACAATTAGATTTGTTTTTTTAACCTTTCCTTTATTTTTTTTAGAAAGATTATCAGGTCTTAATTCCGAAGTTTCTTTCCATTTTTTATGCATGATATTGACGCTATTGTCAGCATTTTTTCTCTCTAAAATAACTAAAGACTTTTTTAAAAATAATTCTTTGCAGATAGATATTACTTCTATTTTATTTTTATTTGGATTGGCTTATTTTGCAAATGGAAGACTTTTGTATGCAATTTTAGGGATATTCATACTTTTTTACGTATCAATAAGCTTAAAAAGACAATCTGTGAATAAGAACTTTTTTTTATTATCAATAGGCTTGTTTGCAGGAAATATTCTTTCAAATGTAAGTAGTGGCACCGCATCTTTTGCAATGGCTTTGACAATTATGACCTTATTTTCTGGTTTATTTCATAAAGCATCGAGATTCTTTTCTATTCTGCATATTTTTTTATTTGCATTTCCAGGATTTTATTTATTTAAAATTTATCTAGAAAAAAATCTTTCTTTTTATGATTGGGATTTTATAAAAATGTTAGATCACGGTTTAGGCAGATATATAGAGATTTCGAATGAGGTTATTTTCTTACTTTCTGTAATAGCCTTTTTTTTATTTTTCCTTATTTTTAGAAATCTTAATAGTTTCTTGAATTTTAATAAATTTTCTTTGTTGCTCTTTTATTTTTTTACAGCTTTAGTTATTGGTCTTTTTGGATATAGCGCAATGCTTCCTATGATGTTGATAACATTTTTTTTAATTTCTTGGGATTTATTTTTTCAATATTTTAACAAAAAGATATAAATATATTTAAATTGAAATATCTTTTAAGCACTCTAACTATTAGCATACTTATTTTTTTGGGAAGAGTTTCTGGGTTAATTAGAGAGTTATCTCTGGCGAATGTTTTAGGAAGTTCTTCTAAAGCAGATATAGCTATAGCTATTTTTACTTTACCAGACTTGTTTACAGCTTTTTTTCTAGGGGGTGGTTTTTCTTTAGTAATTGTTCCATTAATCTCTCAAAAGGGTAAAAATTTCTATAAAAATATCTTATATTTTTTTAGTAAAAGGGCTTTAATTTTTTTGACAGCAATATCTGCTTTAGCTTTCATATTTAGAAGTTATTTATTTTCAATCTTAGCTCCAGGAATAGAGATATCTGAATTTAATTTTTTTGATAAAGGATTTTTTCTAATTTGTTTGTCTATTATCTTTGCAGGTTTTTCATCTTTGCTAAGTTCATTTTTAGGAGCTAAAGAAATATTCTTCACATCTTATGTAGGAACTTTTATTTTTAATTCTCTGGTTATTTTTTCAATATTTTTTTTAATAGATTCAGATATTTTAATGTCGATATCTTACGGTGTTTTTCTAGGATCTTTCTTAAGATTGTTAATTCAAATTTTAAACATATCTTTTTTAAATTTAAAATTAGAGGAAGAATCTATATTTTCATTGGAAAAAGGTTTTTATCTAAAGTTTTTTTCTGCAGTTATCTTTATTTCAACTCTTGCTTTACTACCAATAATATCAAGATCTTATGCTTCAGGTTTCGGAGAGGGAATGCTTTCTATGTTTCATTACTCTTTAAGAATCATCGAGCTGCCAATAACCTTTCTTATTTTGCCTCTATTAATAGCTTCATTTCCATCTGTTTCAAGTTTTTTTTTAAAAACTTCAGAAAAAGAAAAGAAAATCTTTATTTTACTAGTTTTAAGAACGGGTATAATTTTTTCCTCTATATTGAGTATTCCGTTGTTTCTTTTCTCAGACGAATTAATCAGATCGGTTTATTTTTTTGCAAATTTCGATAATTTCTCTTTCAAAAGTATTGGAGAGATTTTTAAATGGGGCGTTTTAATAATTCCTGCACTAAGCATAATTAGTATTTTGCAATATTTAATATCTTCAAGCCTTAAAACCGCTTTTTTAATTTGGCCTTCTCTTTTAATTTTATTATTTCATGTAATTTTTTCTTATACATTAAAAGAAATATTTAATTTTAATGGCGTATTAATTTCATATATTTTTACTTATTATTTTTTTGCAATTATTATGTGTTTAAACATAATTAAAATTCATAATATAAGCTTCTTTCAATTAATTTCTAAAATTTATCTTGGAATAATACCAATTATTTTTAGCTTAATTTTTTCATTTTTAATAAGTACTTTAAAATTAAATCTAATATATAGTTTTATGAGCTGTTTTATAATTTTCATAATTTCTTTTACGATATATTTATTATCTGATAAAGAATTAAAAGAACAGATAGATATCTTGAAACGACTTAAATGAAAATATTATTTGCTTCATATGGAGCGGGGCATGTGAAAGCTCTGATACCTGTCGCTGAAGAACTTAAAAAAAGAGGACATGATGTAATCTTTTTTGCTTTCACAACAGCTTTTCATGAATTAAAGAAATATGATTTCAAAGTTTATAAAGTTTCAGATTTTATTCATCTAATCGATAAAAAAACTATTCTTAAATTAGGCAATAAATATTTTAATGGAAAAAAATCTAAGCTTGTTTCGTATAAAGAGACAATTTCTTACTATGGACTGGGAATGTTTGATCTTATAAAAAAATTTGATACAGATAAAGCAGAAAGGCTTTATTTAAATAAAGAAAGGCATGCTTTTAATCCAATAGACAGTATGGGCAAAGTTTTAGATTTTTTAGATCCGGATATCTTGATTTCTACTAATTCTCCAAGATATGAAAGAGCTATTATAAAAGCAGCCAGAATAAAAAAAATATATTCTATTGTAATAAATGATCTGTTTGCTACTGACGAATTTAAATGGCTTTCAAAAAATAATTTCGGCAATAAAATATGTGTAGTCAATAATTATGTTAAAGATTTTTTAGTAGAAAAGGGAAGAAAACCTGATTCAATTGTTGTAACCGGCAATCCTAATTTTATTTCTAGAAAGAAAAAAACAAGATTAGCTCCTACAAAAAAAACTCTTAAAGAGTTTTATAAAATTAAAAAAAATCAAAAAGTTATTTTATGGGCCTCTCAGACAGTACCAGAAATTAATAAAATAAATGGATTGAAAGGAGATAAATCTTTACCAAACAATATTTTGAAAAAACTTTTTGAAATTTCAGCTTATAGAAAAGATTTATTTTTTATAACTAGAATGCACCCAAGTGAAAAAAAAGAATTCAAAATAAATGAGACAGATAATTTTATCGTAAGTAAAAAGGACGATGTTTATGATGATATCCTGATCTCTAATATAGCCATTGTTATAAATTCCAGCATCGGATATCAAGCATTCTTAGAGCAAAAAAAAATAATACAAGTTATAAATTCAAATCTATCTAATTCCAGTCCCTATAGTAAAATGGGAATTGCAAGCGCTTTAGAGGATATAAATTTCTTTGAAGAAAAGTTAGATTTTGTCTTAAGTGAAGACTACATAGAAAAAGGTCATAACTACCGAAATCTTAATAAAAGCGCTACTCAAGTAATTTCAAACTTAATTGAAGAATCTTATTCTTCATAAGGAAGATAGCCTTCTACATAATTTACCAATAAATTATTTATTTTTTCATTTTCGCTATTTAATAAATTTTCTTCAATTTGATGTTTGAGATCAATAACTTTTTTTAAGGGATAGCTTTTTTCAATTCCTTTTTTTATCTTTTGATGATCAGTTGAGATGGGTTTATTACTTAATAATAATTCCTCATAAAGCTTTTCCCCTGGCCTTAATCCAGTATAAATAATTTCTATACCGTTCCTATTTAATTCATTTGATACTGAATTACCTGAAAGCCTAATCATTTTTTCAGCCAAAGTTTTAATTTTAATTGGATCACCCATGTCTAATAAAAAAACTTCACCTCCTTTTGCTAGCGCGTTAGCCTGCAAAACTAAACTAGATGCTTCTTCTATGCTCATAAAAAATCTATTTATTTCTTTATCAGTTACAGTAACTGGACCCCCTTTACTAATTTGATCCCAAAAAAATGGTACAACTGATCCTGAAGAGTTAAGGACATTTCCAAATCTAACCATGGAGAAACATGTAGTATTATCCTCATCAGATTGAAAGGCTTGTAAAGAGATTTCCGCAAGTCTTTTTGAAGCACCCATTATGCTTGTAGGATTTACAGCTTTATCAGTCGAGATTAAAGTAAAGCTTTCTACATTGTTATTTTTAGAAATTTCACACAAATTAAATGTAGCAAAAAAATTATTCTTAATTGCCATTTTAAAGTTATCATCTTTTTGAAGTAATGGAACATGCTTATAAGCTGCTGCATGATAGATGATATCAATTTTCTCTTCTTTTATTACCTTCTCAATTTCATCGTAAATCTGAATATCTCTTAGGTAAAATTTCATATTTTCAAATCCAACATAAGATTTGAAATCTTTTTCTAATTTATACAAATTGAATTCAGATGAATCGAGAAGAATAAGTTTTTTAGGATCAAAACTTGCAATTTGATATGCAATTTCAGAACCTATGGATCCTCCTGCTCCCGTTATAAGGATATTTTTATCAATTATATTGTCTTTTATAAGAAGGTTATCTTTTTCTACTATTTCTCTATCTATAAGATCATTTAAGCCAATATTTTCAATAGATAATTTTGTTTCAAGAGCTCCGTATTTTGATGGTATGGTCTTAACATGTATTTCATACTGTCCTAATAAAGAAATTATTTTTTTCCTTTCTGATTTTGATATATTTATGATCGCTAATATAACTAAAAGATTTGGATAAGATTCTTTTATTTTTAAAACTTTTTGAATGTTTCCTAAAACTTTCGATCCAAGAATGCTGTAATTCTTCAATTTAGGATTGTCATCTATAAATCCTAATATATTGTATTTATAAATTTGAGACAGAGAAGCTGCCGTTTCTCTTCCTGCTTGACCTGCGCCATATATTAAAATTGGAATCTGTTTATTGTCTGTATTTCCAGATAAGAATTTATAAGCGAATGTTCTTAATAAGACGTAATAAAAAATTATAGTAATGAAAAAATAAAAACCAAATCTAAAAGAGAGGATTGGGGAATGATCTTTTTGTAAATAAACTAATAAAGAGATTAAAAAACTAAAAACGAAAGCACCTAAAATTCTTTCTATCCCTACTGCACTATTTGCCGGAGAGCTTCTAAAAAAAGTTTTATAGCCATTTAGAAAATAAATAATCGAAATAGAAAATAAATTTATAACCAAAATATAAATATTAAAAATGTCGAAATACTCTGAAAGTATAGGCGAGTTGACAGAAAATAAAATGAGATTATTTTTGTGAATAAAAAACGCGAAAAAGAAAGCAAGGATAAAATTAAAATTAAAAATTAAAATATCACTTAAAATTAAAAAAAGAGTTTTTTGTTCTCTACTTCTAGATAAAAGATAGTTTCTAATTTTTTTCATAACGTATAATTGAAATTATGTTCTATTATAAATTTTTTTGAAGATTAAATATGAGTATCGTAAAGAAAGTTTTAATTCCTGTAGCCGGCCTTGGTACAAGAATGCTTCCAGTTACAAAGACAATTCCAAAAGAAATGCTCCCCGTAGTTAATAAACCTATTATTCAATATATTATAGAAGAAATAGTTGATGCAGGTTTTAAAGAAATCATTTTAGTGACTCATTCAAGTAAGTATTCTATTGAAAATCATTTTGATAAGAGCTTTGAATTAGAAGCAACATTGGAAAAAAGATTACAAAGAAAAGCGTTAAAAGAAATTATAGATATTTCCAAATTAAATATTTTCATACAAAGTATTAGACAGGGAGAGGCGAAGGGCTTAGGGCATGCAATTCTTTGTGCTAAAAGATTAATAGGAAAGGAACCTTTTGCAATTGTATTGCCAGATATGTTGATTAGTAAAAAAAATGGAAATGCTGGAGATTCGCTCAAAGAGATGAGATTAAACTTTGAAAAGGAAGAGATTTCTTCTGTTCTTCTTGGCAAGGTAAAAAAAGCAGACATTTCTAAATATGGAATTGCTCAAATCAAAAAGAATTCTAAATTGCCTGGGCTTGGATTAATTAAAAAAATGATTGAAAAGCCTTCAATAAAAGAAGCTCCGTCTAATTTGTATGCAGCAGGGAGGTATATTTTTAATAATAATTTTTTTAGCTATCTTTCTAAAGTTCAGCCAGATAAATCAAATGAATTTCAGTTAACTGATGCTATAGATGATTACATCAAAGACAATAATAAAGTTAATGCTTTTTCTTTAGATGGAAAGATATTCGACTGTGGAGATAATGTTGAATATATTTTAGCTAATTTAGAATTTGCAATGAGGGATCCTTTAATGAAAACTAAAATAAAAAATTACCTAAAGAAAAGTTAACTTTGATAGGCATTTTAAAAAAATTAGGCTTCAACCTAAAGTATAAAAAAACAATATATCTTGTTGAATCCGAAGAAGATGAAGAGTTTGTAAAAGAATCTTTAGAAGAAGAAAAATACATTGGCATAGATACAGAGTTCAATTGGAGAAATACTTATTTCCCTGAAATATCCTTATTGCAGATATCTACTAGCTCGAAAATACTTTTAATTGATTGCTTAAAATGTAAAAAATTAGGGTATTTAAATAAACTTTTACAAGATAAAGCCAAGACAATTATTATGCATTCCTCAAGGAATGACACGACGGTCTTAAACACTAACTTAAAAATAAAATTAAATAATTGCTTCGATATCCAGATTGC
>TARA_B100001057_G_scaffold169066_1_pt1 | contig 12169 bp, 10 predicted proteins | sample TARA_B100001057 | Tara Oceans TARA_B100001057 (sample SAMEA2621839) | marine metagenome | biome: marine biome (ENVO:00000447); feature: surface water layer (ENVO:00002042); material: "saline water (ENVO:00002010), including plankton (ENVO:xxxxxxxx)" | depth 5 m | reverse complement strand
GCATATCCAAGAAAGAATCTTTGTTTTTATCAAAAGTCTGGTTGCGGGTGTCAGCGTGAATGTAAAAACCAGTGCTCCAATTGGAATTAAGTCTTGAATTTAAATGGGTATTGAGTTCCAATCGCCCATTGATTGACCCATAAAGATTTACAAATAATTTGGGGTCTGTCAATGGCTTTACAAACTCTGCATTAATCTGTCCCGTAATGCTTTCAAAACCATTGGTGACACTCCCAGCACCCTTAGTAACCTGTATACTTTCAACCCAGCTGCCAGGAATAAAACTCAACCCATAAACTTGAGCAGCACCACGTACTGATGGAATATTTTCATTGGTGATGAGAATATAGGGGCTGTTGAGACCCAACATTTTAATTTGCTTTGTACCAGAAACCGCATCTGAAAAATTCACATCAATTGATGGATTTGTTTCAAAACTTTCGGAAAGATTGCAGCAAGCCGCTTTTAAAAGCGCTTCACTGCTAATGAGGGTTATGTTTTGAGAAGCTATGTAAGAAGTAGCTGAGGTTTTTTGACGGGCTTTAACAATAACAGTCCCTAAAGAGTCCGTAGGCTGTAGGATGATTTTAATAAATTTAGATGGGGTTTTAACATCAATTTTTTTTGTTTCAAAACCTACATAACTAAAAACCAGTGTTTTATAGGATTTGTCATACGGCAGTAAAAAATTTCCGTCTTGATCGGAAACGGTGCCTACCGAAGATCCCTCCCAGATGACATTGGCACCGAATAGCGGCAACTCAATGCCTTCTGAGGTGATTTCAAAGACATTGCCTTTTATTTTGTCTTGAGCAAAAAGCAAAGTAGGAATGAAATAAAGTAAGATGAAAAGATTTTTCATTATTTATGAATTTAAAATTATTTATAAGTTTTGGAGTACACAGAATCATGTATACATCAAAAATCCAACTAGGATTAGGAATATAAAATCAGTAAATGATCAAATAAGAAAAATTTGATTCCACAGTTGCACATCTGCAATTAGTGGAGGAGGATTATAGTTTCTATAGTAATGTTTAACTGTAGTTTCGAGAATAAATTCAACTGGAAGCTCGATATATGGAACAATTGCAAGTGTTGATAGAGAATAAACCGGTGTCGAAAACAACAATTGGTAATTATTAAACCCATCAACAACCAGATTTAGACTGGAACAACAGGGTTTTTTTGCTAGATTTAATTGACCATCTTTGGCAACAACACAACAGCAGGAGGCAGTTTCTGAAGTTACAGAAATATCGATCAAATTTGAACCACAATATTTTTTTTCTATTTTGAAGGAAAATGAAGCCATTACCACAGCAAAAGCCATGAACGTAGATACTATTTTTGTAAATACAGAAGATTTCATATTGCAAAGTTATAAATATTTATATATCCATTGAAACAAAGACTGTTTTTAATAGAAATTTTGGTTGTGGAATAATCCTTGTGATTTTTTACTTTTACCAAAAATAACACATGTCATTTAATGATTTAAAATCCAAGGTTTCTGAACTTATAGAAAAATCTTGTACAACTGAAGACACTCTATTGTACATTTGTGAATTACTAAAATCAAATGTCCCCCATTATGATTGGGTGGGGTTTTATTTTAGAAATGGACAAAAAAAAGAGCTTATTTTAGGACCTTATGCTGGAACCCCTACCGAACACACCACCATACCTTTTGGTAAAGGCATATGCGGTCAAGTAGCTGTTAATAATCAGAATTTTGTGGTTCCAGATGTACAAGCACAAGACAATTATATCGCCTGCAGTCTAACTGTGAAATCTGAAATTGTTATTCCCATTTTTGTCAATGGTGAAAATATTGGGCAAATTGATATAGATTCCAAAACCTTAAATCCTTTTACAAAAGCGGATGAGGTTTTTCTAGAATTTATCTGTACAAAAGTAGCTTCCATACTGTAGATGTTAATAACTCTAATTATTGTTTAAAAATACTTCCGTAATTATCCCCCTATCAAGATTTTATTTGGGGTTTATTTCGTTATTTTTGAGCGTGTTAATTTTATCTATATAATGAGTCAATCCAAAACAATTTCATCGGCCCTAATCTCGGTGTTTAGTAAAAATGGGCTGGAACCCATCGTCAAAAAATTAAAGGCCCAAGGTGTTACGATTTACTCTACTGGAGGCACCCAAAAATTCATCAATGATTTAGGCATTGAAGTGGTTGCGGTTGAAGCAGTTACAGACTATCCCTCAATTTTAGGCGGACGTGTTAAAACCTTACATCCAAAAGTGTTTGGTGGCATTCTAAACCGTCAAGATAACGCTTCTGATGTTGGTGAAATGGACCGTTTTAACATCCCTCAAATTGATTTGGTAATTGTAGACTTATATCCCTTTGAAAAGACAGTCGCTTCCGGAGCGAGCCATCAGGATATTATTGAGAAAATTGACATTGGAGGCATTTCTTTAATTCGAGCAGCCGCTAAAAACTTTAAAGATGTTATGTGTGTGTCTTCTGTAGAGGACTACAGTGAATTCCTAGAATTACTCTCCGAAAATAATGGGGCTATAACTTATGAAGATCGACAGCGGTTTGCCGCCAAATCTTTTAATGTATCTTCCCATTATGACAGTGCCATTTTTAATTATTTTAATAGGGATAGTGCTGCAACAGCTCTAAAATTAAGCGAAACCAATGGAACCGCTTTACGCTATGGTGAAAACCCCCACCAAAGAGGTTATTTCTTTGGCGATTTTGAAGCTATGTTCGAAAAACTTCACGGCAAAGCACTCAGTTATAACAACTTATTGGATGTTGATGCAGCTGTGAATTTAATGAACGAATTTACAGGAGAAGCGCCAACTTTTGCGGTTTTAAAACACAACAATGCTTGTGGTGTGGCCCAGCGCAGTAATTTGCGCCAAGCCTATCTAGAGGCCTTGGCTGGAGATCCAGTTTCGGCTTTTGGAGGCGTTCTTATTTCAAATTCTGAAATTGATGTCGGCACTGCGGAAGAGATTCACAAGTTGTTTTGTGAAGTCGTGATTGCTCCAAGTTTTAGCCCAGAAGCACTGACGGTTCTCAAAGGAAAAAAGAACAGGATTTTAATGGTTCAAAAATTAACCGAATTACCTCCCAGCTCAGTGCGGAGCTGTTTAAATGGTTATTTGGTTCAGGACAAGGATGAAATTACAGATTCAGCTGAAATTTTAGAAACGGTCACCGAATTAGAACCAACAGCCGATGAAATTGAAGATTTACTCTTTGCCTCAAAGCTTTGTAAGCACACAAAGTCCAATACAATTGTGTTGGCTAAAGGCAAACAATTATGCGCCAGTGGAACAGGCCAAACCAGCCGCGTAGATGCGCTAAATCAAGCCATTCACAAAGCGAAATCTTTTGGCTTTGAATTAAAGGGAAGCGTTATGGCAAGTGATGCCTTTTTCCCATTTCCTGATTGTGTAGAAATTGCAGAAAAGGCAGGAATTAGAGCAGTCATTCAGCCAGGAGGCTCCATTAAAGACCAACTAAGCATTGATTATTGTAATGAAAATAAGGTCGCCATGGTCTTCACTAAGACCCGTCATTTTAAACATTAAAAAAATGGCTTTTTTGTAGATTGACTAAAAATAATTTTTACTACATTTACATACAAGCGTATTTTTACAAACACTATATAATTTTTTACTTTCTATGGGATTTTTTGACTTCTTAACAGAGGAAATTGCCATTGATCTTGGAACGGCCAATACACTCATTATTCACAATGATAAGGTCGTGGTTGACAGCCCCTCAATTGTTGCCAGGGATCGTGTCTCTGGAAAAATTATTGCCGTTGGTAAAGAAGCCAATTTGATGCAAGGGAAAACCCATGAGAACATCAAAACCATTCGACCTTTAAAAGATGGTGTCATTGCAGACTTTGACGCCTCTGAGCAAATGATTAGCATGTTTATCAAAAATATTCCAGCGCTAAGAAAAAAACTTTTTGCACCCTCACTCAGAATGGTCATTTGTATTCCCTCTGGTATAACAGAAGTAGAAATGCGAGCGGTAAAAGAATCTGCGGAACGCGTTAATGGAAAAGAAGTCTATCTCATTCACGAGCCCATGGCAGCAGCCATTGGAATTGGAGTTGATATCATGCAGCCTAAAGGAAATATGATTGTTGATATTGGGGGAGGAACTACCGAAATTGCTGTTATTGCCCTAGGGGGTATTGTATGTGATAAATCCGTTAAAGTTGCAGGAGATGTCTTTACTAATGACATCATTTACTATATGCGAACACAACACAACTTGTATGTTGGAGATCGCACCGCTGAAAAAATTAAAATTCAAATTGGTGCCGCTACCGATGACTTAGAACTACCTCCAGATGAAATGAATGTTCAAGGCCGTGATTTGCTCACGGGTAAGCCTAAACAAGTTCAAATATCGCACCGTGAAATCTCTAAGGCCCTTGATAAATCCATTTTAAGAATTGAAGACTCTGTGATGGAAACTTTATCACAAACCCCTCCTGAACTCGCTGCCGATATATACAATACTGGCATCTATCTTGCTGGCGGCGGATCCATGTTGAGAGGGTTAGACAAACGCCTGTCTCTAAAAACTGATCTTCCAGTTTACATTGCTGAGGATCCACTTAGGGCTGTTGTTAGAGGTACAGGAATTGTATTAAAAAACATTACCAAATATAAGAGCGTCTTAATAAAATAGAATTTAGGCGATGCAGCAACTCCTTAATTTTTTCTTTAAAAATAGAACTTTTCTTCTATTTTTAATGCTGTTTAGTTTCTCGATTGGGATTACCATCACCTCGCATGATTACCATAAAAGCAGATTTTTAAACTCATCAGGGCTTTTAACTGGCTCCTTTCATGCATTGTTTTCAAAAATTGGAAACTACTTTAATTTGAAGAAAGAAAACATCCTTTTGTTAGAGGAGAATAACCGGCTTAAAGCATTAAATTTCAACCACTCAGCACAACCTCAAGCAATCTCAAATGAAGCTGACAACTATCAACTCACCCCCGCTTCTGTCATTAAAAACAGCTATGCATTTCCTCAAAATTATTTGACCTTAAATAAAGGAGAGAGAGATCTTATTAAAGAAGATATGGGAGTCATTAGCTCTAAAGGTGTGGTAGGGATTGTTGATAAAACGTCCTCAAAATATGCCAGGGTAATTTCCATCCTAAATATCAAAAGTAAAATCAATGCAAAACTTAAAAAAAGCAGCCATTTTGGAACCTTAGAATGGAATGGAGAAAACCATAGGTTGGTACAACTACATGACATTCAAGATTTAGTGGAAATAGCAAAAGGTGATACCATTGTGACAAGTGGATATTCTTCATTGTTCCCTGAAAATATACCAGTTGGACGCATCGAATCCTTTAAATTAAATGACACCAAAGACCTTTACATTATTGATGTGGCCTTATTTAATGATATGACCAATTTGAGGCACGTATACATCATCGAAAATCTAGATTTGGAAGAACTAAAAATGCTTAAAGAAAAGAATGAATAGTGCCTTGTTTATAAATACCATTCGTTTTATTGCGTTGGTGCTGCTTCAAGTTTTGGTGTGTAATCAATTAAATTTCATGGGGAGCTTAAACCCTTATGTGTATGTGCTTTTTGTGCTTTTGTACCCTATAGGTAGCAATCGAATGGGTTTTATTTTTCTCGCCTTTTCACTTGGGCTTATTTTAGACCTTTTTTTAGACAGTGGGGGGGCACATGCGGCAGCGGCCGTAAGTATGGCATATGTGAGGCCAGTATTTTTAAAGTTTTCTTTTGGTGCCGCTTATGAGTACCAAGCCATAAAATTGAATGCTGCTGAAGCATTGCCAAGATTGACTTATTTCGCATTGTTAATTCTTATCCATCACTTTATTTTATTTACACTCGTTTATTTTGACAGTAGTAAATTTAAAATAATCATTTACAACACGTTGATCAATGGAGGCTTTACGCTACTTTTAGTATGGCTTTTAAACGCTTTATTTAGCTCTAAAAAGTCATGAGAAAATACCTCCTTTTAATACTGGTTATTGGCTCAGGAATTTGCTTAATCGGGCGTTTATTTTTTCTTCAGGTATTAGATTCGGGTGCCAACACTCTAGAAAATGACAATGCGATTCGCAAAATATACCAATATCCAAAGCGCGGCTATATATATGACCGTAGTGGTAAACTCTTAGTCGCAAACCAACCAACTTATGATGTGATGGTGGTGCCAAGAGAGGTGGAACCTATGGATACGCTCATATTTTGCGATTTATTAAAAATAAACAAAACAGAATTTTTAAAATCTTTCAACCGAGCCAAGCGCTACTCACCACGGCTTCCCTCTTTATTTCTTTCGCACCTGTCCAAAGAAGATTATGCTTTCTTATCTGAGCAAATGAGAAAATTTAAGGGCTTTTACATCCGAAAAAGAGCGGCCAGAGATTACCAAACAGAGATTGGGGCCAATGTTTTAGGGTATATTGCTGAAGTCAATCCAGACAACCTCTATAAAGACGATTATTATAAATTTGGTGACCTCATCGGTAAAATGGGAATTGAAAAATCCTATGAAAAGCAACTTCGTGGCGTTAAGGGCGTCAATTACATTCAAAAAGACATCTACAATAGAGATATAGGCCCCTATAAAGCAGGGCAATTCGACACCCTTCCCATTCCTGGTAAAGACATAAAAATTACCATTGACGCTGAGCTTCAAGCTTATGGAGAACGCTTGATGCAAAATAAAATGGGGGGCATCGTGGCCATTGAACCTCATACTGGAGAATTATTAAGTTTGGTGTCTGCACCTTCATACAATCCAGGGTTATTGGTGGGTAGAGAACGCTCGAAAAACTACATGAAGCTTTACCGAGATTCGATTCACAGACCGCTATTTGACAAAGCACTGATTCGCATGCATGCGCCTGGCTCACCCTTTAAAACATTAGTCGCATTAACTGCACTTCAAGAAAATGCAATTTCTGAAAATGACCTCATCTATTGCGATGGAAACTATACCTATGGTAAAAAACGCCGTGTCATGAAATGCCACTGCGGGGGTGGTTACCGCAATTTAAATTCAGGAATTAGTAATTCATGTAATTCCTATTTTGCAATGGCGTTTAGAAAAACCATTGGAAAATATGAAGACGCTTCTGAAGCTATGGATGTTTGGAGTGCACACATTCAAAGTTTTGGCCTGGGTAATTTTCTAGGCAATGATTTATCCGTTGGAAAAAAAGGAAACATTCCAGATGGAAGTTATTATGACAAATGGTATCCTGACTTCAGATGGGGGGCCACGACCATTCTATCTAACGCCATTGGACAAGGAGAAATTTTAGTTACGCCTATTCAATTGGCGAATATGACTGCAGCAATTGCCAACAAAGGGTTTTATTTTACACCACACATTATAAAGTCTATTGAAGGAGAGGGCATTGATCCCAATTTTAAAATCAAAAAACAAACCTCCATTGATGCTGAATATTATGAACCTATTATTGAAGGAATGTACAGCGTTTATAAGACAGGAACGGCCAATTTCTTAAAAGTACCGGGAATTGAGATTTGTGGAAAAACAGGGACTGCTGAAAATTTTACAAAAATCGATGGGATTAAAACACAACTTACAGACCATTCCATTTTTATTGCATTTGCACCAAAAGAGAATCCAAAAATCGCGATTTCAGTACTTGTTGAAAATGGGTACTATGGCGCGCGTTGGGCAGGACGGATTGCGAGTTTAATGATTGAAAAATACCTCAAGGGAGAAGTCACACTAAAAAACACTGAACAACTTGTACTCAATAAAACCTTAGAAAGTGAATACCTCAAACCTTACAGCGGAAAACCCTTTAAAATTAATCAATAATGAACCTCAACAGAGCAAATAGTTTTCAATTGGATTGGCTACTGGTTTTCATATATGTGGGATTGGTTGTGTTTGGGTATTTCAATATTGTATCGGCAGCAACTGGCGCTGAGTTTACCTCTTACGTTGATGTTTCAAAACCCTATGGTAAACAATTGATTTTTATTGGTGCTGCATTTATTTCAATCGTTTTTATTTTGGCTGTGGATGCAAAATTCTACGAAAGATTTGCCAGTATTATCTTCCTGTTTTCAATGTCAACACTCATTGGTCTTTTTCTCTTCGGGAAAAACGTCAATGGGGCACTTTCTTGGTATGATATTGGAGGGTTTACCTTACAACCCAGTGAATTTGCAAAATTTGCTACTGCTCTAGCCTTGGCAAAATATGTGAGTGATCTTCAGACAAACATAAAAGAAGTGAGACATCAAATTCGAGCCAGTCTAATTATTTTAATTCCCGCAGCCCTCATTCTTTTACAAAACGATGCAGGCAGTACGCTGGTTTTTATTGCCCTCATTTTTGTACTCTACAGAGAAGGCATCCCCGATAAGTACATCTTGATTGGTTTCGCGCTTTTTTTAGTCGCCATTGGAACTCTAAAGTTTTCAGCCCTTATTGTATGTAGTATTGTTGCCAGCTGCCTTTTAATTAATCAGTTATTTTTCAAAAAAAAGAAAAAGAAGTTTGGGGTTGCGATTTGGATTTTAATTGTTAGCATTAGTTTGGGTTTTGCAACGGAGTGGAGTTATAACAATGTGCTTCAAAAACACCATCAAGATCGTATTGGTCTTTGGTTGAGGCTGGAAAAAGATCCCGTAAAATTGAAAGAAATGAAACGGAACATATCCTATAACCTAAATGAATCGGAAAAAGCGATTCGTGCTGGTGGGATGACTGGAAAAGGGTTTAATGAAGGAACGCGCACCAAAGGAAAATTTGTCCCTGAGCAACATACCGACTACATCTTCAGTACGGTTGCGGAAGAATGGGGCTTTTTGGGCAGCAGCTTAATAGTACTGATGTTTGTGGCTCTAATCGGAAGAATAATTTTTCTGGCAGAACAACAAAAATCTCAATTTAGCAGGGCTTATGGTTACGGTGTGGCCTCTATTCTGTTTGTTCATTTTTTAGTAAACATTGGCATGGTGATGGGGTTGATTCCAACCGTTGGAATTCCGCTGCCTTTTTTTAGCTATGGTGGCTCAGGGTTGTTGGGGTTTACTATCTTAATATTTATTTTTTTAAAATTGGATGCCAACCGGCTTAACGTTTGGTAGTGCTATTGCTTTTTGAGTTCTAATTTTTCAGCAAAATAATCACAGAAATCTTTCATTGTTGCAGTCATTTTTTCATCCTGTGTGGCCCGCATAAAAGTGTCGCTCATGGTCACCAAGGTTTGATGAAAAAATAGTTTCATTTCGTCCACTGGCATATCTTTGGTCCAAAGATCTATACGCAATGATTCTTTATTTACAGAATCCCAAACTGATAAAAAGAAGGCCTTGGCTTCTTGATTGTTTACGCCTCCATCTTCAGCGGTCCAACGAAGAGATTCAGGAATTTTATTTTCATCTAATTCAACTTGTAATTCAATTTTAGAAGTCTGTGTTTTTCCCATCAATTTTTAGGTTTAAATTTAGCCTTGTTAAAAATGGATTGCGCATCCATTTGAAGCATTTGCAATAAAGATGTATTGTTGTTTTTTACATAAGATCTAATTATTTTCCAACCTATGTAACGGCCTATTGACCCTGGAGATTCGCTATCTAATTCTAAATTAAATCTTGAAAATGGTCCAGGGTTTATAAAACGTGTTAGGAGTTTGGGCTCGGTGCTGTACAGCAGTTCATTTTCTACAAAATACTGCCAAATGTAAAATTCATTGGCCTCTGCCCATTGTAACTCCTCTTCAGTATAACCAATTTTAATATAGTCTTCGGCGCTAGGCACCCACAAATCCTTGAGATACAATTTTTTTCCTTGATAGATCAGTTCCTCTAAAAATGTATTTCTTCTTGGTGAATTGATCCATCTTGCTGCATAGGTGTCGGCTAAATCCATCACGATTTGATCTTTTTTCATATTTTTTTTGATGTAGTTGTAAAAACTATCGTAGAATTCGTGCGTTGCGCCCAAGTAATTATCAACACCAATCAAAACAATAGAATCTGTTACAATAATCTTATTGCGGTAATCAACATCTGAATAAACTGTAATCAATCGGGGTTTCTTTAGCGATGGATTGTAGTATTTCATGTGCTTGTAAAGAGACCTTAACTCCAATTCGGTGGATTCAAAATCTACGAATACACTATCTACGGATGCTTGAATTAGTTTTTGAATCGGGTCTTGTGTTCGCTTTAGAAATATAGAATCGGGGGTTTGCTTTGGAAATAAAAAGGGATATGGCATCTTTAAATAAGGTAGATGCTCCGCCTTAATTTTCATAAAGGCCTGATCAAAACGCTCTACTTTAACCTCAATTGGAACAGCCTGAATTGCTTTTTGTAAAGCAGATTTTCTTTCACAGGAAAATACGCTTATAACTAAGCATAACGCTGCTATTATTTTAAATTTATTTGAAAATAAAAGGTATAAAGTCATTCCGTTATAATCATACTTGAATTGAAACAAAAATAATCAATAACCGTCAAATGATACTGTGATTTTTAAAATTCCTGAAAGCTTAACGACGTAGGGTAAAATGGCCTTGTTTGACCAAAACGCTACCATCCGATTTTGTAAGCTCTATAGCATACCAATAGTCACTGGTTGGGAGCCGTGCGCCGTTGTAAGTTCCATCCCAATAATTCTCATTGATCGTCATGTTTTTAAGGAGTTTTCCATAGCGATTAAAAATTGAAATTTTGGAAAAAATATAATCCCCAAAAATGACGCCTCTAATCCCCCATGTATCATTGTATCCGTCATTGTTAGGAGTGAAAAAATTAGGGATGTAAAGTACAGGAACTGTAATGACAACCTCAGCACATTGTAATTCATCACGTACGTACAAGCTGTAAAAACCGCCAGTAAGCCCATCAAAATAACCCTCGTCTTGATATGCAGCTACCAAATTTCCATTTTCGTCAACCAACTCAAATTCATAGTTGACATTCCCTAAAGCTGCTTCATCAACCAAAATAGAATTATTGGAATTTCCTTCAACAATGGTGATGTCCTCCAATGTTATGCTTGGTGGTTCAGATTCAAAAACTTCAAAAAACTGAGATCGAGAACAGCTGCCATTCAAATTGGATACAGTCACTTGGTATTCCCCTATTTGGGAGGCTAAAAGTTCTGGCTGGCTTGTAATCCTTACACTAAGGTCTGGAAGGGTCCATTGGTAATTAAAATTTAAAGCTGGAGCCTCAAGGTCTAGTTCTATCAATTCGGAGGTTCCATCACAAATCACAACATCTTCTACTAAAAAATTTGTGTTGGGATGGACCACAAAGTGAATGTCTATTTCAGCGTCGGCACAAGGAGGGTTAGAGACAATAGCTCTAATTGTTTGTGAAGCTGTCAAGAATGTATTGGGAAATGGGCTTGAAACAGCCGCTCCACTGGTGTCTTGGAGTGGGTTACCCAATGCATCAAAATAAGCAACAGACATATTAGACTGTGTCCCCAAAACCGTTGCCTCTAAACTAGAAGTGTCAAATAGAAAAAGCCCATCGTTATCAGTTTCACATTCAATAAATGGTAAAACTGTATTCGTCTGAGGGGTGTCAAAAAATGTGATATCAAACTGACTGATGTCGTAACAGCCAGTAGTATTGTTGGAAATTCTATAAAATACAGTCTCTAGGCTTGTTGTATTGGAAATGTTGCTGACTGCAGCTGTATTGTTATCAGCATCCGAAAGTGTCAAATAATAATCCACCGTAAAATCTGTAGCCGATTGAGTGCCTAAAATGAATGGTGTGAAATCTAAATTCAAATCCACTGTCAATGAATTCGGGCCAAAGGCGCAATAAAAAGGATTTGTTGGGGTATTTAAGTCTGGCAGTGGATTGACTACCAGCTCGATATAAGGTCCTAACCCTACACAAGAATTATCAATATCAGAATCCAAACGCATCCAAATGGTTTGATTGGAGGCTGTTGTGTTTTCATAGCTTGAGATGTTAACAATGGGGTTAGTTTCAGATAAAGCATCTGCTTCTGTTTCAAAATAGGAAACTGTGAGCGATTGAGTTGGCGGAAATAAATCTAAAATAATGGCTTGTGAGGCGCTGAAATCAAAGCTTGTAAGGCCATCCGAATCGTCATAACATTCGGGGGGT
>TARA_B100001057_G_scaffold1253_1_pt1 | contig 12171 bp, 11 predicted proteins | sample TARA_B100001057 | Tara Oceans TARA_B100001057 (sample SAMEA2621839) | marine metagenome | biome: marine biome (ENVO:00000447); feature: surface water layer (ENVO:00002042); material: "saline water (ENVO:00002010), including plankton (ENVO:xxxxxxxx)" | depth 5 m | reverse complement strand
GGTTTATTAGAAAAATCTAAAGATTTAGTTTTAATGAATAAGAATTCGCAAATAGCAATAGCAAAAAAGTATGCGATTTTGCTCTCAGAGAGTGGGTATGTTCCTCCTCTGAGAGGAAAAAATATAAAAGTTCTTGGAAAACAAGCCCTAGGGATGTTTCTTGTTGGAACAGATTCTATGAAAACAGCCAAGTATATTTCAGACCACGACAAGAAGATTGCTAATAAGTTAGCATATGTTATGGCCGGGGGGGACTTATCCGAGCCAACTTTTGTGGATGAAAATTACTTATTAGATTTAGAAAGAGAAGCTTTTCTATCACTATGCTCAGAAAGAAAAACTTTAGAACGAATCGAACACATTTTAAAAACTGGAAAACCGTTAAGAAATTAATATTATGGAAGAGGCATATATTGTAAAAGGATACAGGACTGCAGTTGGTAAAGCACCTAAAGGACTCTTTAGATTCAAAAGGCCTGATGAATTAGCAGCTGAAACAATTAATTATATGGTTAATGATTTACCTAATCTTGATAAAAAAAGAATTGACGATGTAATTGTGGGTAATGCTATGCCTGAAGCAGAACAAGGTTTAAATATAGGAAGATTAATTTCCTTAATGGGATTAGGAATTGATGATGTTCCTGGTGTTACGGTTAATAGATATTGTGCATCAGGTCTCGAAACCATAGCAATGGCTGCTGCAAAAATTAAATCAGGAATGTCTGATTGTATTATTGCTGGTGGAGTTGAAAGTATGAGTTATATTCCAATGGGTGGATATCGTCCAGTTCCAGGCTATAAAAATGCTAAACAAGGAAATGAAGATTATTATTGGGGGATGGGTTTAACTGCAGAACAAGTTGCAAATGATTTTTCGATTTCAAGAGAAGATCAAGATAAATTTGCATTTGAGTCACACCAAAAGGCAATTAAAGCTATTTCAGAAAATAAATTTCAATCTCAAATTGTACCAATTGAAGTTTCAGAAACTTTCGTAAATGACAATGGAATTAAATCTTCCAGGAGTTATATAGTGGATAAAGATGAGGGACCAAGACATGATACAAGTATTGAAGTGTTAAATAAGCTAAGGCCTGTATTTGTTCAAAATGGAAGTGTTACAGCTGGAAATTCTTCACAGATGAGTGATGGTGCCGCATTTGTAATTGTTATGAGCGAAAAAATGGTTAAAGATTTAAATGTTGATCCAATAGCAAAGTTTGTTAATTACGCGGTAGCTGGAGTTCCCCCAAAAATTATGGGAATTGGACCAGTCAAAGCCATACCAAAAGTACTTGAGTTGTCTAATCTTACGATATCTGATATTGATTTGATTGAACTTAATGAAGCATTTTCATCTCAGTCATTAGCTGTGATCAAAGAATTAAATCTTAATAAGGAAATCATAAATGTTAATGGAGGGGCAATTTCTCTTGGTCATCCTCTAGGTTGTACGGGAACCAAATTATCAGTTCAAATTTTTGATGAGATGAGAAAAAGAAAATCCAAATATGGTATGGTAACCATGTGTGTTGGAACTGGTCAGGGTGCCGCTGGAATTTTTGAATTTTTAAATTAAATTATAGAAATGGAAGAAATCATTGAAAAAAAACAAGAAATTACTCGTGGAGGAGAATTTATAGTTAAGGAGACTGATTGCGAAAATATTTTCACCCCTGAAGATTTTTCTGAGGAACAGAAAATGATGAAACAAGCTGTAATGGATTTCATTGATAAAGAAGTTTGGCCTCACAAAGAACGTTTCGAAAAAAAAGATTACAAACTTACAGAAGATGTTATGCGAAAAGCTGGAGAATTGGGTTTTTTAGGTGTTGCAGTTCCTGAAGAATACGGGGGCCTTGGTATGGGTTTTGTTTCAACAATGTTGGTTTGTGAATATATTTCTGGCTGTACAGGATCACTTTCTACAGCATTTGGCGCTCATACAGGTATAGGAACAATGCCTATTGTCTTATATGGAACTGAGGAGCAAAAGAAAAAATATGTTCCAAAATTATCTTCAGGTGAACATTTCGGTTCATATTGTCTAACAGAACCTAGTGCAGGTTCGGATGCAAACAGTGGAAAAACAAAAGCAGTTCTCTCCAATGATGGAAAACACTACTTAATTACAGGTCAAAAAATGTGGATATCCAATGCTGGATTTGCAAATATTTTTATTGTTTTTGCCAGAATTGAAGATGACAAAAACATAACCGGTTTTATAGTCCCAAATGATCCTAATAATGGGATTACTTTAGGTGAGGAGGAAAATAAATTAGGTATCCACTCATCTTCAACAAGACAAGTATTTTTTAATAAAACAAAAGTGCCGATTGAAAATATGCTTTCTGAAAGAGGAAATGGTTTTAAAATTGCGATGAACTCTCTCAATGTGGGTAGAATTAAGTTGGCAGTTGCATGTATTGATGCTCAAAAAAGAGTAACAAAACTGAGTGTACAATATGCTAATGAAAGGGAACAGTTCAAAACAAAAATTATTGATTTTGAAGCTATTAAACAAAAAATCGCACAAATGGCTACGGATACTTACGTTGGCGAATCAGCTTGTTACAGAGCATCTAAAGATATTGAAGATAGAATTAGTATCAGACATCAGAGCGGTAATAGCTTTCAAGAAGCTGAATTGAAAGGAGTTGAGGAATATGTTGTTGAATGTTCAATTCTAAAAGTTGCTGTCTCTGAAGATTGTCAAAAAACTTCGGATGAAGGAATTCAAGTTTTTGGTGGTATGGGTTTTTCAGCTGATACACCTATGGAGTCTGCTTGGAGAGATGCCAGAATATCAAGAATATACGAAGGAACCAATGAAATAAATAGAATGCTTTCCGTTGGAATGTTGATAAAAAAGGCTATGAAAGGACATATTGACTTCATAAATCCTGCAACTGATGTTGAAGAAGAACTGAGAGGGATTCCTAGTTTTGAAATACCTGATCTTTCAAAACTTTTCTCACAAGAAAAAATTATTATTAAAAATTTGAAAAAAGTTTTTTTAATGCTAGCTGGGTCTGGAATTAAAAAATTTGGTCAAGAATTAGAAAAACATCAACAAATTTTAATGGGTGTTTCAGACATTCTGATCGAAATTTATATGTGTGAATCAGCATTGCTGAGAACAGAAAAAAACTGTAAAAGATTTGGACCTGAATCACAACGTGAGCAAATATCCATGACTCAATTATATCTTTACCAAGCTGTAGAAATTATTCAAGGAAAAGGTAAGGAAGTAATAATTTCTTTTACAGATGGAGATGAACAAAAAGGTCTTTTAATGGGACTTAAGAGATTCACTAAATATTATGAATTTCCTAATGTAATAAAACTAAGAAACACTATTGCTGATAAATTGAAAAAGGAAAATAATTATTGTTTCTAAGCTGTAGTATGATTTACAGCTTTTGATTTACCCTCAGTATTGAATAATAGTACTTTTGAATTACAATCCAAACCAATGTGTTTTCTCAGTTTTTTAAAGCTTTTTTTATTTAAACATTTTAATAAGCCTGCTAATCCGACAGCACCTGATTCCCCCGAAATTATTTTTGGATCTTTTTTTAGAGGTTCTAAAAAAAGACTCATTGATTCTAGAATTTCATAATCATTAATCTTAATTACACCATCGCTACCAGATTTAATTATTTTCCAAGCTGACATCGACGGTATTCCACAATTCAAACTATTCGCGATTGTTTTGAGAGAACCTGATGGATTGCATCTTTTTTTGTTTAGAAAAGACTCAAAAACACCAGCTGACTCTGTAGGTTCAACTAATATAATTTTTGGTCTTTTATCCCCATATTTATTCAAATAATACCAAATACAAGATGCAGCCCATGAGCCTACCCCACATTGCAAAAAAACCACATCAAAGAAAGGTAAATCCTTTTTTTTAACATTTTCATCTATTTCCCTAAAGTGGGTTTGATATCCTGACATTATGTATGCTGGTATTTTTTTATAACCTTTCCATGAAACATCTTGAACCAATTGCCATCCCATTTTTTTTGATATATCAAAAGCATATTTGCATGTTTGATCATAATTTTTTTTAAGCTGTAAAACTTTTGCTCCAAATTTTGAAATTTTTTTTACTGTTAAAAGCGGGGTATGTTTTGGAACATAGACAACACATTTTTTGTTAAACATTTTAGATATCCATGATAATCCAATCCCATGATTTCCGTCTGTGGCTGTACATAAAGTAGATACGATTTTATTTTTTTTTAAAATTTGATCAAGAGCATAAGAAACTCCTAAGGGTTTAAATGAACCCAAACCAAATCTTTTGGATTCATCTTTTACATGAATACTTGATAATTTTAGTTTTGATGCTAACCCTGAAAGGTTATGTAGTTCAGTTGATTTATAGTTTTTTAATTTTCTGTGAAATAAAAGGGATTGATTTTTCTTTAAAATACTGTTAGTGGTATCATCAAACAGCTCATTTGTGGGGAAATTTAAAATAAAATCACTCACAATATTATTCAGTTTTAAATCCTTGTTTTACCATCCAATCATCATTATAAATTTTTCCAATATATCTACTTCCTGAATCGTGAAGTAAAACAACAACAACATCATTTTTTTTGAAATACTTTTTTAGTTGTAATACACCTTTAACTGCTGCTCCGCATGAATTTCCAGCAAAAATACCTTCCATTTTGGCTAACTTTCTGGTATAAACAGCGGCATCTTCATCATTGACTTTTTCAAAAGCATCAATCAAATTAAAATCAACATTTTTGGGAAGAATATCTTCACCGATTCCTTCGGTAAGATAAGGGTATATTTCATTTTCATCAAACTCTCCTGTTTCATGATATTTTTTAAAAACTGATCCATAGGTGTCTATTCCCCATATTTTAATATTGGGGTTTTTTTCTTTTAGGTACTTAGCGACACCAGAAATAGTTCCCCCTGTACCTACTCCAACTACAAAATGTGTAATCTTCCCTGCTGTTTGAGACCAGATTTCAGGACCTGTACTCTCATAATGTGCTTGAGTGTTGGACAAATTATCATATTGATTTACATACCATGAGTTTGGTGTTTCACTGGCTATTCTTCTAGAGGTGGAATAATACGATCTTGGATCATCAGGTTTGACATTTGTTGGACAAACAACAACTTTTGCACCCACTGCTTTTAAAACATCAAATTTTTCTTTGGATTGTTTGTCTGTTGATACACATATTAAATTATAACCCTTAACGATCGCAGCCAAGGCCAAACCCATGCCTGTGTTACCTGATGTTCCTTCAACAATTGTTCCACCGGCTTTTAGTTTTCCTGATTTCTCGGCATCTTCAATCATTTTTAAAGCCATTCGATCCTTAACTGAACTTCCTGGGTTGAAATATTCTACTTTTGCTAAAACTAATGCGTCAATTTCTTTAACAATTTTATTTAGCTTAATCAGAGGAGTATCTCCGATGGTCTCAAGTATATTATTTAAATATTTCATTTTTAATAAAAAACAAAGTTAGCTTATTTAGAATATTTTGTGAACTAAAAATTAATTAGATTAATTAATTTTTAAAGAGTCTGTTGGTGAAATTCTTTCAATAATAGCCGTAGGAATAATAAGCATAAGAAGACAAAAAAATAAAATTCCAAAATTTAAAAATAAGATTGTAATTAAATTTATTTCCATCGGTAATGTAGAAACGTAATAAGTTTCAGGATCGAGCTTAATAGGAGCAAAATATTTTTGAATGTATAACAAAGAGACCCCAATAATATTTCCAAAAAGAAGACCAACAGTGATTAAATAAAGTCCATTGGATAAAAAAATGATTCTTATACTTTTAATACGAGCTCCTAAAACCCTCAACACTCCAATTAACTGAGATTTCTCAAGAATTGTTACAATTAATGCTGTTATCATATTACCACCTGAAACTAAGATCATTACAATTATTATTAAAATTATATTCATATCAAATAGCTTTATCCAATTGAATATTTCAGGAAATTTTTCTGAAATTCCAATTACATCTAAATTTGAAGGTGTATTCAAATAAAGCTGATCTGCAACAACATCAATTTTATCAAAATCATTTATAAATAATTCTAAATTTCCATATTCACTTTGATTCCAATTATTCATTTTTTGTATGTGTTTTATATCCCCAAAAAAGTAAAGCTTATCAAAATCTGAAATACCTGACTCGAATATTCCAACGACCTCAAAGTTTCTTTCATTAGGAATTTTAGAATTTGAATTAAAGAAAGAAGTTTTGAATTTATTACCAATCTCCAAATTGAGTCTATTTGAAAGGTATTTTGAAATTGCAACTTTATTTGTTAATGAATCGGTTATTAAGGGTATTTTTCCTGATTTCATGTAATCAGAAAAGATTTTGTAATTAAAATCTTTGTTAATTCCTTTTAGAACGGCTCCCTCAAAGGTCAAATCAGTTGTTATCAGACCTGTCTTGTAAGCAACTGATTGAATATGATTGACATTTTTAATACCCAAAACTTCAAAATCACTCTCTGAAATCTTTACTGGATCAATTGAGGATTCAGATTTACTATTTTGAAAGTTTGTTACCGAAATATGACCAAAAAAAGATGAAACTTTATTTTTTATAGCGTTTTGTAAACCTTTTCCAGTTGAAATTGCAACCAACATCATTAAAAAACCAATTATGACAGAGAGAATTGATATTTTTATAATTGGGGCTGAAATGGTATTTTTATAAGGATTTGACCTAATAATTTTTGACGCTACAAATGATTCGAATTTCAATTTTTAAATTACTTTATATATTTGTATTCAAAATTACCCTTTTTTTAATTTTAATATACTCTTCGCATAAATCTTATTGTCAAAGTGAAAGGATAAAAGTAGGTGCTGAACAAACGCACCTTTATATAAATGAAATTCAATCATCAAAAATTGCAATTGTTGCAAATCAAACCTCAAGACTAAAATCTGGTGATAATTATATTCATCTAATAGATACATTAATTAGTTTAAATATCGATATTAAAAAAGTTTTTTCCCCAGAACATGGTTTCAGAGGGATAGCGGATGCAGGAGAAAAAGTTGAGGATGGAATTGATGTTAAAACAGGTTTACCAATTATCTCTTTGCATGGGAAAAACAGAAAACCTAGTAAAAAACAACTTGAAGATGTTGATATTGTTATTTTTGATATTCAAGATGTTGGGGCTAGATTTTATACCTATATAAGTACCATGCATTTAGTTATGGAAGCAGTAGCTGAAAATAACAAGAAATTTTTTGTATTTGATAGACCAAATCCAAACGGTCATTATGTTGATGGACCAGTACTTGAAAAGGAATTTAAAAGCTTCGTAGGCTTACACCCTGTTCCTATCGTACACGGAATGACAGTTGGAGAGTTTGCAATGATGATCAACGGGGAGGGTTGGCTTGAAAACGGTATTAAAACTAACCTTCAAATAATACCAATCAAAAACTATAGCAGAAAAATAATTTATAAACTTCCAGAGAAACCATCACCAAATCTTCCAAACAAAAAATCTATAAATTTATATCCTAGTTTATGCTTGTTTGAACAAACCAATGTTAGTATTGGCAGAGGAACAGACATGCAGTTTCAAATTTTTGGAAACCCAGAGTGGAACAATAAGCTTTTTTCTTTTACCCCTAAATCAACGTTTGGAGCAAAATTTCCAAAACACAAGGACGTTAAGTGTTATGGGTTTGATCTAAGGGAACAGCCATTTTTAAATCAAATTAATTTGGAATGGCTCATTTATGCTTATTCAAACTCTGAAGATAAATCATCATTCTTCTACAAGGGTTTTAGTAGATTGGCAGGTAACAATAAACTGCAAAAACAAATTGAAAATGGTGAAACCATAAAAGAAATAAGAAATAGTTGGAAAAAAGATTTAAAAAAGTTTAAAAAATTAAGAGAAAATTATTTGTTATACAATTAAGGGATTTTCAAATATTTATGCGTTTGAAGTGATATTTTCCATTTACTATTTTTCATAACATAATCAACAATCTTTGGTATCATTAAATCTCTTTTACTCCATTCAGGTTGCAAATACAGAAGACATTTGGAATTGACCTTTTCTGCTTGCTCTTCTGCAAATTTAAAATCACTATTATTATAAACAATTACTTTCAGTTCATTAGCTCTCTCATAAGCTTCGTCAGTAGGTAGTTTTCTTTTTTTTGGTGATAAACAAATCCAATCCCAATCACCTGTAAATTTATTCGAACCAGATGTTTCAAGATGAGCTTTTAAACTGTTTTTCTTCAAAAGTTTAGTTAGTGGTTTCATATTCCAAAGCAGAGGTTCTCCACCAGTTACAACCACTATATCACATTTAAATTTTGCATTTTTAACCAACGTGTCAATGGTTAAAATCGGATGTAACTTTTCATCCCAACTCTCTTTTACATCACACCAACCACACCCTACATCACAACCGCCGGTTCTTATAAAATATGCCGAATTACCATTGTGAAAACCCTCACCTTGTATTGTGTGAAAAGACTCCATCACAGGTAATTGAAAACCATTGTCCAAATTTATTTTTCTTTTATATTCAGGCACCAAACAAATATATGAGATAAAATTTACTAACATTTAAAATGAATCGTTACTTTTAAAAAATGATATTTAAAGGCAATTATTATATTTTAATGTTTTCTGTTTTTTGTTTTCTATTTGGATGTAATACAATAAGTGATGATTACATAATTCAGAAAGGTTTTGTTGGTAAACTTTCAAAAAATTCGATGGTAAAGGATCTGGACTCGATATTTTATAAAGATTCACTAGTAAAAAGAATTGGTGAGGGTGATTATATGTTTTCCAGTGAAGATAAATATCTATTATATGATAAATTAGGTAACCCTCTTTTGACCATGACCCCACACCAACAGCATGATCCTAATGAAAAAATAGAAAGTATAGAAATAAAGAGTCCCATCTTTAGAACTAAGAATGGCTTAAACATTTTAAGCACTTTTTCAGATATAAAAAAAAATCATAAGATATCTGATATCCAAAATACAATTAATAACTTAGTTATTTTTGTAAATGAAATTGATGCTTATTTCATTATTGATAAAGTTCAATTACCTAAGCACCTTCAAAAAGGAACAGAAAAAACAATTAAATCTGAAGACATACCACCAAATACAAAAATTAAAAGGTTTATGATTGGATGGAACTAAAATTTAATAAATGAAAAAACTATCTCCTTTTCATCTTGCAATTCCAGTAAATGATTTATCAAAATCAAGGGTCTTCTATGGTCAAGTTTTGGAACTAGAAGAAGGCAGAAGTAGCGACCATTGGGTTGATTTTAATTTTTTTGGTCATCAGCTAGTGATTCATTATAAAGAAAACTATAATATTGAAGAGGATAGTAATCATGTTGATGGGAAAGACGTACCTATTCCACATTATGGTATTGTTTTGGAATGGGACCAATTCCACAATTTTTCAAAATTGCTTAAAAAGAAGAAGATAGCTTTTATAATTAAACCTTACATAAGATTCAAAGGATTAATTGGAGAACAAGCGACAATGTTTTTTAAAGATCCCTCTGGAAATGCATTAGAATTTAAATCGTTTAGAGACCCCGATCAAATATTTAAAAAATAGATTGCTATTTAAAAGATCTTGAAAGTAGTGTGTTTTTCAAAAGCATTGCTATTGTCATAGGTCCTACTCCACCTGGAACTGGGGTTATATAGCTAGCCTTATTCTTGACAGATTCAAAATCTACATCCCCTTTTATAGAATATCCTTTAATAGAGCTTTTATCTGATACTCTAGTTATTCCAACATCAATGATGACTACCCCATCTTTAACCATTTCTTTTTTAACAAAGTCTGGAACGCCCAAGGCTGATATTAAGATGTCTGCATCTTTTATATGCTTTTGAATATTTTTTGTTCTGCTATGTACGACTGTAACCGTTGAGTCTCCAGATTTTCCTTTGGAATTCATTAATATGCTTATGGGTCTACCAACAATATTGCTTCTTCCAATTACAACTGTATGCTTTCCAGATGTTTTAATTTTATATCTATCTAAGAGTTCAATTATCCCAAAAGGAGTTGCAGGAATAAATGATTTCATGTTTAAGGACATTTTACCAAAATTTGATGGATGAAATCCATCAACGTCTTTACAAGGGTCAATTGACAATGTAATTTTGTTCTCATCAATGTGCTTTGGTAATGGTAGTTGAACAATAAAACCATCAATATCATCATTTTTGTTAAGCTTTTCAACCTCTTTAAGTAAATTTTCTTCAGAGATATTTTCAGCTAATTTTATTAATGTAGAATCAAATCCGACCTGTTTACAAGACCTAACCTTACTTCCAACATATGTTAGGCTAGCTCCATCATTTCCGACAATTACAGCAGCAAGATGGGGAGGTTTACCTCCTTTTTCAATAATTTGATTAACTTGAGATTTGATTTCATCCTTAATTTCATTTGCAATTTTTTTTCCTTCAATTAGTTCCATAGCTATTGTTTAAAACCTTGCATCATTTGCATCAATTTGGATGATCCTCCACTTTGCATCATTTTCATCATTTTTGACATTTGTTCAAATTGTTTTAATAATCTATTGAGTTCTTGAATATCTAGGCCACTGCCTTTTGAAATTCTTTTTTTTCTACTTACATCGATTATTTTAGGATTAGATCTTTCTTTGGGAGTCATCGATAATATAAGAGCTTCTATATGTTTAAATGAATCATCATCAATGTCATTATCTCCTACCGCTTTAGATGCGCCAGGAATCATATTGACCATATCTTTTAAGTTTCCCATTTTCTTAATTTTCTTAATTTGATCCAAAAAATCGTCAAGACCAAACTGACTTTTAGCAATTTTTTTATTAAGAATTCTGGCTTGTTTCTCGTCATATAAATCTTGAGCTTTTTCAACTAATGAAACAACATCGCCCATTCCCAGAATTCGATCAGCCATTCTTTCTGGATAAAACACATCAATGGCATCCATTTTTTCACCAGTTCCTATAAATTTAATTGGTTTATTGACAACCGATTTAATGGATAAAGCAGCTCCTCCCCTTGTATCTCCGTCAAGTTTTGTTAAAACAACACCGTCAAAGTCTAAAATTTCGTTAAATGTTTTTGCAGTATTTACAGCATCTTGACCAGTCATTGAATCAACAACAAATAAGGTTTCCGATGGTTCAACAGCTAAATGAATATTTTTAATTTCATTCATCATTAAATCATCAATCGCCAATCGTCCTGCGGTATCAATTATTACTAGGTTTTTACCATTTTTTTTTGCAAAATCAAGGGAATCTTTTGCAATCTTCACAGGATTCTTTTCATCAGGATCACTGTAAACTTCAACATTAATTTGTTCACCAATAATTTTTAATTGTTCGATTGCAGCTGGTCTGTATACATCACATCCAACAAGTAACGGAGATTTTGATTTTTTTTTCCGAAGGTGATTTGCAAGTTTCCCACTAAAAGTTGTCTTTCCAGATCCTTGAAGACCAGACATAAGAACAATTGTTGGCGAAGTTGATAAATTAACGCCACTTGTATTTCCACCCATGAGCTCAGATAATTCATCCTTAACAATTTTCACTAGAAGCTGTCCAGGTTTAAGATTTGTTAAAACATTTTGTCCAATCGCTTTTTGTTTAACATTTTGAGTGAACTCTTTTGCAGTTTTGTAATTAACATCGGCCTCCAAGAGGGCTCTTCTAACTTCCTTTAGTGTTTCAGCAACGTTAATTTCTGTAATCTTGCCATGACCTTTTAAGACTTGGAAGGCAGAATTCAATTTCTCAGTTAGGTTACCAAACATATCAAGTTTTCTATCAAATTTAATAAATTGTCGACTTTAAGTGAATTAATTCTCATTTAATCTTAATTTTAAAAATAACTAAGGTATGAGGAAGGGTGATTGCAGCTAAAAAAGAGAAAAAAACACTTATTAATAAATTTTGGTCGTCTTTTAAAACATAGAAAAATAATCCCAAACCTATGATTGATATGATCCAATATAAAAAGGCTTTTTTTAAATACTTAAAAATAGATTCAAAATTATTTTTTCCATAAATGTAATTTGTTTGTTCAATTATTGATGGAATACTATGCCAAAAAACAAAAAA